>Ga0079224_100003580_pt1 | contig 19706 bp, 17 predicted proteins | sample Stecom2015_FD_80414 | JGI IMG/M metagenome (GOLD analysis project Ga0079224, IMG submission 80414) | Agricultural soil microbial communities from Utah to study Nitrogen management - Steer compost 2015 | ecosystem: Environmental > Terrestrial > Soil > Agricultural land | place: USA: Utah...
AGGTAATCGCTATGCCAACGAGCGCTGTGGAAGACGGATAATACTTTACCTTGACTTTTTGCTATTGCAATCAGTTCGTTTGCTTCCTCCAGCGTATTGGTAAAAGGCTTCTCTACCACTACATGTTTGCCTGCCAATAGGGCAGCTTTACAAAGACTAAAATGTACATCGTTGGAAGTCGCAACAACAACTAAGTCAATCTGCCCATCATTAAAGATATCCTGTACATCAGTTACGATGTTTATGTCCGGATATTTAGCCCGTAATATATGTTGCTGTTCTTCCCGACGGGCATAGACTTTTGTTAATCTTAAACCTACTACGGAGTTTATAAGAGGGGCATGAAGCACTTGTCCTGCCATGCCAAAACCGATCAATCCTACATTGAGTTGCATGGGAGACGAAGATAGGGAATTGAGGAGAGATGGGCAAGGGTGTAAAATTAAAAGTCCCGATTATTCGATCGGGACTTTCTGCTATACTGATTGATATAACCTATTTCTTCAAATTTACGTTAAAGGCTACAGCTTTAGGACTTACCCCTACAGCTTGACTGGCCGAAAACGTGGCTCTACCGTCATTATATAATTGATAGAAGTGCATAGTGCCTTTACTCTGATAATCCTTTGCATCTCCAACGGCTATAAAACCCAATTGCGGAAGAAAGTCAATACTATAAGGTGTTTGTATTGAAACACCTGTTGTAAGTTCCTGAACCGTTTGATTGGATAAATTCATAACTAAACAAGTTGGCTTCGTTGCACCATTATAGTTAGAGCTGATCATATAAGCTTGAGTCATCGATGACGATATGCGGACAATTGCAATATCCTCTATTCCAAATTCCATTGGAGAAAGCTGTCTATTAGCTGTATTATATACATAAAGTTTGGCAGGTTTCTTTTCACCGTAAAATGTTTCGGAAGCTCCGATGTACAGAACATTTTTGACAGTGTCCGCCGCAATCTTTTGAACATTTTCGGCCACGTTAATGTTGTCCTCGACTGTCAATGTTGTTGGATTGATTACAGAGATGCGATTGTCATAACCTTGCGTTGCAGCGTCTCTCCAGCCCGAGTTGGTTACATAAACTTTGCCACCAGTTGCCGTTAATTGTTCAGGGGACCGTCCAACAGGAATATCGTTAGTAGAAAAGCTTGTAGTATCCAATACGGTAACCTTATTTTCGCCATGAGCAGTTACATATACTTTTCCGCGATAACCTAGCAGATAACGGGGTAAAGCGATGTTGATTACTTCTAGTTCTTCCTTCGATGCCGCATCTAATACAATTACTTTGTTAGCGTCAGTTGCGGTGATATATAACTTCGATCCATAAATGATCATATCATTACCACCCTTTCCAATAGTTCCAGAATAAGCATTTTCCGTGTAGCTACCATTGTAAAACCCGAGGAAATCCAACGAAGAGTTTAAATTAGAACCTTCGTTCAAAAAGTAAAAACCTATTTCTTCAGGGCCAGTCGGCAACGGTTGAGGATCATCGTTTTTACTACACGCTCCCAGTGTAAGTAAGGTTCCGGCTAATAAGCTTAGGTAAAGAGAGTTGATTTTTGTCTTCATTTGTTGTTTATAAGGTGAATTTTTATTGTATGCTTGTTATAACGGCTTAACAAGTAAAATTGCTACTCTTAAGCTGAAATTTAATTGGTGTGTATATTGTCTTAGATCTATAAGCTGATATTTTCCTTCTGTTGACAAAAATAGCCATTCGGGATGATTATCCAAAAGTAATACTTGCCAGGCTTTGATTTTGTATGCAAGTTTATGAGTTTTTTGTTACCTTAGTTGCACAAACCTGAATACGGATGAAAATACTGCTCTCTTTCTGCCTATTGTTTATTTCTTATAAAATCTATGCCCAACCGATGGATACCCTATTTTTAAAGAATTTAATTGAAAGTCATCCCGAACTTTTTAAAGCTGTTCTCGATGATCCACAACGAAAGCAGGTGCAAATTCTTTATACCCAAATAGATCGCGATAAACATAATAAACCACATTTTACTTCTTTTAGCTACCGATTAAATCCTAACTGGTATTTCTATCCCGCCAGTACGGTTAAGCTCCCGGCATCTATCTTCGCCTTAGAGAAAATCAATGAGCTGAAAATTAAAGGACTGGATAAAAATACCCCGCTGAAAATCGATAGCGCTTGGGAAAGACAAACAAGGGTTGAGATCGACTCTTCCTCCGCCAATGGACTGCCCAGTATCGGACATTATATCAAAAAGATCTTACTGACCAGTGATAACGATGCCTTCAATCGTCTTTACGAATTCTTGGGACGGGCTGATATCAATCGCCGCTTGAAGAAACATGGGGCCAGTCATAGTCGCATTATCAATCGCCTAGCGATTGGCGATAAGGGTGAATGGGCGAAACATACGAACCCAATTACTTTTTATAAAGATGATCAGCTTATCTATCAACAAGCGGCCCAATACGATCCGCAAGATTACCCCTTGGATCTACAAAATCTAATTCGTGGTAAAGCTTATAGGGATGCCAATGACAGTCTCATTCATAAGCCCTACAGCTTTGAAGGGCTCAATGCATATGCGCTAGCCGATCAGCAGCTGATCATGAAAAAACTGCTTTTTCCAGAAGCCTTCCCGAAGAAAGAACGATTTCATCTGAGGGATGAAGACTATCGCTTCATCTACTACTATATGTCGCGTTTTCCACAAGAATCCGATTTTCCTAAATATGACAGCACTGAATTCTGGCCTACCTATAGTAAGTTATTGTTTTTCGGTCGGGAAAAAAGTGTCCATCCGGATGGTCGTATCCGCAGTTTCAATAAGTATGGTGATTCCTACGGCTACAATATCGACAACGCCTATATCGTAGATTTTAAAAACGGTGTCGAATTCCTGCTAACAGCTGTTGTGCAATCCAACAATAACGAAATCTATAATGACGGTGTTTATGAATACGAAGAGGTCACCTACCCTTTTCTGAAAAACCTAGGTAGGTTGGTTTATGAACATGAGCTAAAACGGGAAAAGAAGGTGAAGCCGGATTTGGGAAAGTTTATTTTTGGTGAATCGTTGAGTCAGAAATTAGCCGATTAGCCAATTAGCCAATGTGATAATGTCGGCTTACTATCGCGATAGGTAGTTTCGCGTTTTAAGCGTACTTACCATGATTTATACCTTGTAAATCGTCAATTAGTCGAGTAGTTTTTATACGGCTAATGATGGTTCAGTAATAGTGATAAAGCACAAACCAACGAATAACCAATAACTAACAACCAATAACCAATAACTAATAACCAATAACTAATAACCAATAACTAACAACCAATAACTAATAACCACAAACCTCACAAGGCATAATATTATTATTGCAGTTTAAGACATTGAAGTCGACGAACTCAGTGATGCCGGCGATTTTTCCGCGTTCACTATGTTGCCAGATATCCCACGGGCGATTGATATAATCTGGTTTATCCTCACGCTCGTAATGTGCAATCCATAAGGGGTATTTATCAAACTTTTCACCCAGGTAATCGCGGTAAAAAGTGATATAGGTATAAATAACGGGACGGATACCGTAGTGGTTGTGCAGGGTATTCAGACAGTCTTGTAGACGCTTTTTCAAAACTGTTTTATCGGTACGATAAGTTTTTTCGATATCAACAACGGGAGGCAAACAGCCTTCCAACCTTCCCACTCGTTTAATAAAAAGTTCTGCTTGTTTTACACCGTCTTTATTCGGATGAAAAAAGAGATAGGCACCTCGTTTTATACCGTGTGCCTTTGCTTCTTGCCAGTTGGTTTTAAATTTTTTATCAGTACGCATCCCCATCGAGGCGCGCATATAAACGAAGGAGATATGAATATCGCTATCCTGAGGCATACATAAAGCATCCCAATCAATTTTACCTTGATATTGGGATATATCGATACCGTGTGTATGGTATCCTGCGGGTATTTTAATGCCGTAATGCGTGCATTTATGGAATAGAAAATGGTTAACGACTGCAATGCAGGCTAATGCCAATCCACAGCATAGGGCTAATATCCATTTCCAGCGAGTGGGCCTTTCGCTAGTCTTTTTCTTTCCTTTTCTTCTCTTTCTTCTAGTCGCACTCATTTATAAGCTGGCCCTCACCATTCTATCTGCGCCATGTATATCCTGTTTAAGTAGGATATTTTTGAATCCCTTTTTTGTTAGTAAATCTTTTACTTCCTGCCCGAAATTTCGATTGATCTCAAAATAGAGCTTCCCCCCTTTTTCCAGATGCACTAAGGCGAATGCGGCAATCGTCTCATAAAAGAGTAACGGTGCCTGATCTTCCACAAAGAGAGCCAAATGTGGTTCAAATTGTAATACATTCGGATGCATTCCCTTCTGCTCGCTATTGGTGATGTAAGGCGGATTACTGACAATCACGTCGAATTTAACCTCTTCTGCAAAGATAATATCCCATTCCAGGATATCGGCCAGCATAAAGTGAACAGGGCATTGGTTGTCCGCTGCATTCTGCTTTGCTACGGCCAGTGCTTCAACCGATACATCCAAGGCATAAACCTGTGCTTGATTAACATACTTTTTAATAGCAATTGGAATACAGCCCGAACCCGTGCCTATGTCTATTAGTTTAGATTCCGAGCTATTGGACAGTTTTAAATCCTGAATGATAAGATACACAAGTTCTTCGGTCTCGGGGCGAGGAATCAAGACATGTTGATTCACATGGAGGGATAATCCCATAAAAGGTGTGTGCCCTATGATATACTGAACCGGTTCACCGGCACTTATACGGCTGGCGGCATCTTCTAGCTGGTCCAGTTGCTCGTCGTTCAAGCTCATGGATTTGTGAAGGAGTAAGTCTCTTCTGCTATACCCCAACAGATCCTCCAACACAACCAGAAAGATGCTTTCCGCTTCGGTAGCTTCGTATAAAACAGCTAATTTTTCTATGAATCGTTTTTTGACGGCTTCGAGTTGCATGGCATTCAAAAGTAAAAATTCAAAAGTAAAAATTCAAAAGTAAAAAGCTTGCCGTGAGGCATCAGGTATCAAGACACCTGCCTACTGGCAGGCGGGTAGGTATCAAGACTTTTTTAGTTGTGCGTTGCGGGTTGTGCGTTGCGAGTTTTCTTCCTGTCCTATGTCTTCTTGCTATTTCCCTGTTCTACTACTCAACTATCCGCACTTTAAACTTCCTAGCAACGCACAAAAAAACTTATTCATCACTCATCATTCCTGCCTACCGACAGGCAGGCAACATTCATCATTTAAAACTCCACTCAACATAACATAAAACTGTAAAAAAAATCGGCCTATTGATCGACAGCTACTAAAATTCATTAGGTTTGTGCATGCCTAATCACGAAATCTATATGCGGCGTTGTCTGGAACTCGCTGAGCTCGGTCAGGGTAGTGTCAGTCCAAATCCGATCGTTGGGGCTTTGGTTGTACATCATGATACCATTATTGGCGAGGGATGGCATCGAAAATACGGAGAGGCCCATGCCGAACCAAATGCTATTGCCGATGTTTTTAACCGTTATCCAAACGCTGCTGATCTATTGAGAGAATCGACCGTCTACGTTACTTTAGAGCCTTGCTCCCATCATGGGAAAACGCCCCCCTGTGCCGATCTGCTCGTCAAGCATCAAGTAAAACAAGTGGTTGTTGCTTGTAACGATCCGTTTGAACAAGTAAACGGTCGTGGTATTGCCAAATTGCGTGAAGCGGGAATTGACGTACTTGAAGGTGTGCTGGAAGAAGAAGCAAAATTTGTAAACCGTCGTTTCTTTACTCGGGTGCAGCACCAACGACCTTATGTTATACTAAAATGGGCAGAAACAGCAAATGGTTATTTTGCTCCTAAAGGTGAAAAACAGCAATGGATCACGGGCTCCGCTGCACAGGTGGTCAACCATCGGTGGCGTAGCGAAGAAGATGCGGTTTTGGTAGGAGCCAATACGGCGTTGATCGATAATCCACAATTGACTGTCCGCCACTGGTTTGGAAGAAATCCCAAACGGATCGTTATTGATAAAGAGCTTTCGCTCCCACCTCATCTTCATTTGTTTGATAAAGAAGCGGAAACAATTGTATTCAACGCGAAAAAAACCGATTGGCAAGACAAACTAAAGTTGATTGCATTGGAAAATTTCGACTGGTATTTGCCGCAAAATATTCTATATCAGCTTCATTTGATGGATGTTCAATCACTCATTGTTGAAGGCGGTATAAAGACGCTCAACCTATTTATAAACGCGGGTTTGTGGGATGAAGCCCGTGTGTTTACAGGACAGGCTTATTGGAAAGATGGTTTAGAGGCTCCCCGTTTGCAGGTTATACCTCAAATCAAGGAAAACATAGGGAATGATTCACTTACCGTTTATTTTAACAAATAGAGATGCTCTTAGTCCTTTTAAGTGTTTTGTGCAGCGTCACGGTATCGGTGATTATCAAATTGGCTAGGCGCTATTCGGTTAACACCCTGCAAATGATTGCATGGAATTATCCGATGACTGTCTTATTGAGCTACCATTACCTGAAGCCCGATCTAAGTAATTTTTCCATCGCAGAGGCGCCATTAATAAGCTATTTAGCATTGGGATTATTGCTACCCTCCCTCTTTATTATCATTGCGGGATCTATACGCTATTCGGGCATTGTGCGAACGGAAGTGGCTCAACGTCTGTCTCTTTTTATTCCACTCCTGGCTGCATTCTTTATCTTTAATGAACACCCAAGTGCTACCAAACTTTTTGGCGTAGCCATCGGATTAGCGGCCATCGTATGCTCTATTAAATGGCAGACACGCAATCAACACAGCCTTACAAGCAGAAATGCCTGGCAGTATCCGCTGATGGTATTTTTCGGTATGGGAATAATCGATATTCTTTTTAAACATATTGCCCAATACCAAGCAGTTTCGTATAGAACTTCGATTTTTTTGGTTTTCGTACTCTGTACCTTGGTGTCGTTTTTGTACCTCGGCTTTTTAGCAAGTACCAAAAAGGAAAAATTTTCGCTTTCAGGAACCCTTTGGGGATTGGGGCTGGGACTTTTTAACTTTGGAAATATCCTCTTTTATATGAAAGCTCATCAGGCTTTACCAAACAATCCTTCTGTTGTGTTTTCAGGAATGAATATAGGTGTCATTGTTGTAGGTGCAGTTGTTGGTTTATTCCTGTTTAAGGAGAAATTAAGTACTTTAAACAAAGTTGGATTGGTATTGGCAGTGATCTCAGTAATTATCATTGGCCTATTATAAGCTTTAAGCGAATTATTATTCATGAATTTATTTGAAGATACCTATAAAACGATTGAAAAACCGGCTGAAGGTCTGTTCAAGGACAAAGGAAGTAAATTTATTGCCTATGCCTACCCTTTTAGTGATCCGGAAGATCTCAAAAATGTGATAACCGAAGTGAAAGATCTCCATCCGAAAGCACGACATCACTGCTGGGCTTACCGTTTAACAACAGATCGTTCCGTATTCCGTTTAAACGATGATGGGGAGCCTTCCGGTACTGCCGGTCGCCCCATATTAAATGTACTTCTATCGCATGATTTGACGAACCTAATGGTAGTGGTAGTACGTTATTTCGGTGGTACACTGTTAGGCGTTCCAGGATTGATCAATGCTTATAAAAGCGCTACACAAGACGCCGTCAGTCAGGCCCGGATAATAGAAAAAACAGTCAATGACGTATATGAGGTGAGTTTCGATTACATGCAGATGAATGATGTGATGCGCATTGTTAAAGAAGACGATCTAATTGTGCAGCAGCAGGCTTTCGATAATAACTGTTCACTGACTTTTGAGATCCGCCAAACACAAGTCAATCATACCTTAAGTAAATTACAACATTTAACGAACGTAAAAGTAAAATACCTGCGAACCACCTAGCATATGAAGATAACGGACACCGATCTTATATTGAATGCCGATGGCAGCGTTTACCACTTGAATTTATTGCCTGAAGATTTGGGCGATACCATTATTACCGTAGGCGATCCTGACCGTGTTGGTCAAGTAAGCAAGTACTTTGATCGGATTGAAGTGAAGAAAGGTAAGCGAGAATTTATTACACATACCGGTTATGTGGGACAAAATAGGCTGAGTGTTATCTCAACAGGAATCGGTACAGATAATATCGATATTGTATTAAATGAGCTCGACGCTTTGGTAAATATCGATTTGCGTAGTCGTACAGTTAAATCGCAGTTACGATCATTGAACATCATAAGGATTGGCACATCAGGTGCCCTACACAATGATATTCCTTTAGATTCCATTTTGATATCCACTTTCGGTATTGGGCTCGATCTGCTGTTGCATTATTATCGAAAAGAAGAAGCTGCGGTTGAATTGGAATTGCAGACGGCCTTTCAAACGCATTTATCAACCCAATATATACATCCCTATGTGGCTGCTTGTTCCGACAATTTGTTGCATCAACTGGCCAAAGGCCTTCCGCAAGGAATCACTTTGACGGCTCCGGGGTTCTATGCACCGCAGGGGCGAGTTACACGTGCAGAACAACACCAAACGAATTTGTTAAACAAGCTTTGTTCCTTCCGTTATAAGGGAATGCGCATCGCCAACTTAGAGATGGAAACAGCGGGTATATATGGCTTAGCTAAATCGTTGGGGCATCAAGCGATTTCCGTAAATGCGATATTGGCAAGTCGCTTAGAGGCCGTCTTTAGCAAAGAACCGCAGAAGACCGTTGAAAAGGCAATACGTTTAGTATTAGCGCATTTCTAAGTCCAGGATACGACTTTTAGCTAATAATCCACAGGTAGCTTCTTCATAAAGTCAGCCACTGGCATGTGATCTGATTTTCTGAAAGGACATTTTAGATCAAACAACTTTTTAATTCTCGATACCCTGAAGTCGCGATACTCATGGCGAAGGTGGCACCAAGCGATGAGATGCCAGCTAAAGGCGTAAAAAATAAGTCCGATTGCTTCCACTTCACGACAACTTCGCTCACCATTTTCCTTTTCATAATCGATACGCAAGATTGATTTATTGGTGATGGCATGCTGAATGGTGGATAAATATTCAAAATCATTTTGGAGGCGGGATGGAATTTGTAATTTAATATGCTCGTTCAGGAACTCCAATTGCTCTTTTTGTTGACCTCGCATTACATTTTTGACTTTGTTTAATGCTGCGGTATAGTGTTTTTGTATAGAACGATCAGCGAAACCCACTAGAAAACGTTCCATAAGGATCAGTGCATTGGCTTCGTCATTTGTGAAAGATATCGGTGGCAAAAAGTAGCCTTGAACGATATAATAACCTTTGTTCGCTTCAAAACTGATAGGAATACCTTGCTCGTTAATTGCTCGGATATCTCGGTAAACTGTTCGGGTGCTAATTTCAAATTTTTCCGCGATCGCCTCTACTCCGACATATCTGCGTGACTGAAGTAACGTTACAATACCAAAAAGTCTGTCAATTCTATTCATGTGAGTTCGAGAACCTAATTCTAGAAAAAGATTGACAAGTATAGAAAAAAGTCATTTAAGATAAGTAAAAGTTTATCTTTGAAATTTAGCCAATAGCGATGATTAAAAGTTTAACCCGGCACGACTATGAACGTGTCATGGAGATTTGGGAAAGTGCGGTAAGAGCGACTCATCATTTTCTTAAAGAAGAAGATATTTTGTATTATAAAGAACTGATTTATAATAAATACCTCGACTCAGTAGATTTATACGGTCACATCAGGCAAGATGGCATACTAACCGGCTTCATTGGGATCTCCGGCCAAGCCATCCAAATGCTATTTATAGATGCAACCAAACGCGGGATCGGAATAGGTAAAAAATTAGTGCAGTATGCCTTGGATGAAAAGGATGCAAGAACCGTTGATGTCAATGAGCATAATCAGCAAGCGGTCGGCTTTTACAAGCATATGGGTTTTGTGGTTGTCGGCCGTACCGCTGTAGATGATGCAGGAAAACCCTATCCCATCTTAAGTATGGAATGGGGAAATGTTTAATAATATAAAAAAGTGTCTAAAAAGTCCATCACCATCGTTCCTCGCAATGACCTTCGAGTCCTACAGAGCGAGGATATAACTAAATCGTCCTTTGGGCTCCTTTGTTTTTGTTAAAAAACCGACCGCTCGCAATGACACTTTTTTTAGGTGTTAACTACCTTTTAAACACTTTCTTACATTGTTTTAGCGTCAACAATTATGCTTGTTTTGCAAGCTGTATATTGCTCACTAATTTGATGTCTTCACCAAGAGCAAGGCCTCCTGTTTCAGTTAGTGCATTGTAAGTAAGACCGAAGTCCTTACGGTTAATTTTTCCGGTAATTTCAAAGCCCGCTTTGGTATTGCCGTAAGCATCTTTTTCAATCCCGCCAAATTCAGCTTTAAGCGTAACAGGTTTAGTTATTCCTTTCATCGTTAAGTCACCCGTTAATTCAAATTCATCATCCCCAATCTTTCTCCAAGAAGTGGAGTTAAACGAAATTTCAGGATGGCTATCTGCATCAAAAAAATCACCGGTTCTTAAATGGTTATCGCGATCAGCATTTTTAGTGTCTATGCTTTTTACATCAATTCTAAAATTCGCTGCTACCTCTTCAAAACCATCTGTTGCTATCGCTTGACCGTCAAATTGATTAAACGCACCGGTAACGGTGGAGATTACCAAATGTTTGATCTTGAACTGTACATCCGAATGTACAGGATCTACTACCCATGTTGTTGCCATATTTTTAAATTTTTAATACATTTCTGTCTTGATGAATCAAAGATCAATACTTTAATATTAAATTAATGTTTAAACATTTATTGTGAAATTGCTATGACGGTTTAGGCATTAGGCATTAGGTTTTAGGCTATAAGCAGTAAGCGTAAGGCATTAGGCTATAAGCAGTAAGCTTTATAGTAAGCTTTAAGCTATCTGAAATCAGCAATCAGCCCATGATAACGTTAGCTAATCATCCCATTGGCTAATTGGCTAATCATCACATCGGCTAATCATTCATTGGCTAATTGGCTAATCATCCCATCGGCTAACCGACCGTAGGGAGCTCATGAATGCCTTTAAAGTGAACACGAATGAATAATTATCCCATTGGCTAATAAACTACTTCCCTACTCTACTACTTAACTACTCCACTTCCCCCTCCCCAACTCTTCTTTAGAATAATTTTTAATAAGAATTGTATTTTCAGGTTTTAGTTCTTTTCTTTGCAGAAATTTAGATAAAGTCCAAATAAGAATGAGACCGCTCTCCTACCTAACTGTTTTATTTGTCACTATTCAATCCTTATTTCTACCATCAATTATTCAAGCACAACAGATTGCTAACCTAAAGGGGGTGGTGTTGACCGCTGACGGTAAAGGTGCTGAAGGCGTTTCCGTTACCTTAAAAGGTTTAAATTGTGGCGCATCAACCGATGTTGATGGACACTATGAGATCAAGCAAGTCCCTTTCGGCTCTTACACACTTCGCGTAACGGCCTTAGGATTGAATACCCAAGAGTTGCAAATTAAGGTGGACGACCATGAAGTGGATGTACAGACGATCATCTTAACAGAAAGTGCCGCCACGCTCAGCGAGGTGGTGGTTAATGGTGTAGGCGCTAATCCGTATACGAGAAGAAAAAGCAATTTTGTCTCCAAACTACCGCTTAACAACCTCGAAAACCCCCAAGTTTATACGACGATTACCAAAGAAGTGCTGAGAGATCAAATAGTCACAAACTTTAACGATGCGTTAAAAAATAGCTCAGGATTAGACAAACTATGGAGTTCGACCGGTAGAAGCGGCGATGGGGCCGCGTACTTCGCCTTAAGGGGCTTTTCTACACAGCCAAATTTGATTAATGGAGTTGCTGCACTGACCAATGGCGATTTAGACCCCGCTAATATCGAGCAAATAGAGGTGGTCAAAGGGCCGTCGGGCACGTTATATGGTGGAGCACTGGTTAATTTTGGAGGTCTGATCAATATCGTTACTAAAAGACCCTTGGATACGGTAGGTGGAGAAGTTTCTTATACCATAGGCAATTATGCTCAACATCGGGCAACCTTAGATTTGTACGGTCCGCTCAATCAAAAAAAGAATCTATTAGGACGTGTAAATGCGGCATATCATAAGCAAAACAGTTTTCAGGATGCGGGGTTCAGGAAATCATTTTTCATCGCACCTTCACTGGAATATCGAGCTACTAGTCGATTGACTTTGAACTTAGATGCTGAATTATATCATTATGAAGGAACAAACCCGCTAATGATTTTTCTGAATAGAACACGACCTCTCCATGCAAATACACCGGACGAATTACAATTTGATTATAATCGGTCATATACAAATGATGATGTAACGTTTAAAACACCTACAATTAATCTAAGAGGACAAGCTTTGTACAAGATATCCGATCAATGGACATCTAGAACCCAAGTCAATTATAACCGAAGAAAAACCGATGGTTATTATCAGTATGTGATGTATACAGATGTCAATAATGAACGGTTAGGCACCATTGCAAACGACACGATATTGAGCCGTTATGTTACCAAACAAAACGCAGTAAGTGAAGTGATTAATATTCAGCAAAATTTTACCGGCGACTTTAAGATTGGTGGTTTACGGAATCGTTTGGTTTTTGGTTTAGACTACCTAAGACAGGTGAATAAAAATAATAATGCTCCTTATATTGTTTTTGATCGACTGAATTCGAGTATTGATGATCCAAATTACTACAAGTACAATAAGGAGGCAATTGATGAGCGACTGGCCGCCAGTACCGGTCCTTACACCTACAATCGCGCCAGCAGTAATGTATACGGGGCTTACTTGTCTAACGTACTTAATATAACCAATCAGTTGATCGCCATGGCGAGTGTGCGCGTCGATCGCTTTCAGAGCGGTGGAACGGAGAACTTAAATACAAGTGTGGTAACGGGCGACTATGGACAGACGGCTGTTTCACCGAAATTTGGTGTCGTGTACCAAGTGATCCCTAACCAAATATCGATTTTTGCCAATTATATGAATGGCTTTCGGAATGTGGCTCCGGTTACGCAACCGCTCCCGGATATACCCAATACGTTTAAACCGCAGCAAGCTAATCAATGGGAAGGCGGCGTTAAATTGGATGTACTGGATAATCGATTGAGCTTTACTGCCAGTTACTATGATATATCCGTTAAAAATATTACGCGAACTGAATCAATCATCAGAGATGACACTACATACAACATCACCGTTCAGAATGGTACACAGTTGTCACGGGGCTTTGAATTGGACTTAACTGCACGTCCTGTAGAGGGCTTAAATATTATTTTCGGCTATAGTAATAATACCAGTAAAATTACCAATGCCGATGTGAATGTTAATGATCGCCGACCTGTTTCGGCAGGCCCCAAACATTTGCTTAATTACTGGGTTAGTTATCGTTTTCATCAAGGAGCAATTAAAGGGATTGGTTTAGGTTTCGGCGGTAATTCTGCCAGCGAGAATATTATTACCAACGATTTGCGGACCGGTACTTTTACTTTGCCGGGATATACGGTGTTGAATGCCTCTGTTTTTTATGATCATCCTAAATTTAGGATCGGATTAAAGATGGATAACTTGACTGATAAGGAATACTTTAAAGGGTGGACAACGATCGAACCGCAGATGCCGAGAAGCTTTTTGGCTAATTTAACGTATAAATTCTAAATATCGGGTTAATGGCACTTGGTAAGACGAAAGCAAAGAAGAAAAAAGGAGCGATCAAAAAAATCGCTGCATTTCTGCATTTATGGCTCGGTTTGATTTCAGGCATCATTGTTTTTATTGTAGCCATTACGGGTTGTCTTTTTGTCTTCCAACATGAAATTAGCAACCTGATTCATCGCGACAAGTTTTATGTTGAAGTGCCGGAAAACGCAAAGGTGCTGCCCTTAAGTAGTTTACAAGCAACTGCCGACAAAGTGCTGGGCAAGTCGGCAACCTATATCACAAGCTATCGCGCACCGGAGAAAGCGTGGGAGTTCATGTGTTATGAGGCGGGCAACCAACAAGCCCTCACCTTTTTCGGCGCCATTAACCGTTACGAATCCGTATTTATCAATCCCTACACCGGTGAGATTACCGGTCGTATTGATTACACCAGGGAATTTTTTACCATTGTAAAATATATCCATTGGAGTTTGCTGCTGAATACACCCTATGGTCAGCCAATCGTAGGATATGCTACACTCCTATTCGTCATTCTTTTAATAACAGGTTTAGTATTATGGTGGCCTAAAAATCTAAAAAAATCGAATGTCAATAAGAGCTTCAAGATCAAATGGAAAGCAGGATTTAAGCGCCTGAATTACGATTTACATAATGTGCCCGGTTTTTATGTCTTGCTAATTACACTGATTTTGGCATTAACAGGAATGGTTTGGGCCATGAAGTGGTTCGAAACGGCGGTTTACGTAACCGCTTCGCAATCAACCACACCACCGCCCTTTGTTACGAAACAGTCGGATACCACAGCTGTCGCCGTACTTTCCCCTTTGGATGTTGCATTCGCTACGGCCAATAAGGAATTTGATAAAGGGTATGATCGTATTGGTTTATCACCGGCTTTCGGCAAAGAAGGTGTAATCTATGCAGCCGGTTATCGAGGCGCAGAGCTCTATTATAACACAGACGAAATACAACTAGATCAGTATACAGGGAAAAGACTTTATCGTCGTAATTACGCAGAGAAAAACAATGGTGAGAAGCTTATTGCTATGAATTACGATATTCATGTAGGCGCCATTTTAGGTTTACCCGGGAAAATCCTCGCTTTTATCGCTAGCCTAATTGCCGCTTCTTTGCCGGTCACAGGCTTTATTATATGGTATGGCCGGAAGCGAAAAAGCAAGCCGGCCATACCACAAAAGAAAAACGATTTACAGTACCAGCTGTAGACCTCCGGTAAAGCCTACATTCAGCGCTTGATAATCTTTGCTGTTCTGCTTGTCCCAAATTTTCATTTTAACCAGCTTTTTGCCATCCTCATTATCAGTATTGATGTAATTAATCGATGGACCGCCATATAGATATATTTTTGGTCCTATTTTGATGGAAGGTAGAATACGTAAACCATTTTTATTAAAGTAATTGCCATCAAAATCAGTTAGCGTGATGGATGAGATTTCAGCAGCGAGCCTAAAGTTGGTTCGATTTAACAGATTCGCACCGATACCTCCTTCTACGCCGTAGCGAATGGCCTCATATTGCGGATTGAACCCAATTCCGAGGATTCCATATAAAATTCGGCCACCGGAGCGGAAGCTGGCAAAAGTCGACAGATCTTCATCTGTTCCAATGCGGATACTCTTTTCTCCATTTTTCACGATATTCACCAAGCCGAGGGTATAATCGCTGCTATCCGCGATATTCAGCACCCCGAATTGTATGCCCCTTACGTTTTTTGCTTTGTTGATGACCCCAGCTATTTGGACACCCTTTACGTTGTCAGCCTGATTGTAAAGTCCTGCCATCTGCACACCATCCATTTGCTTGCTCCTGTTGCTTACACCACTTGCTTGCAAGCCCTTGGTAGAAATCGCTGTATTGAGCACACCACCTAATTGTAGATGAACATTTCCCCTACTTTGGTTGAACAAGCCCGCAAATTGATAACCCTTAACTGCATCGCCCGCCAAATTGACGGCACCGGCTAACTGTACGCCATGGAGCGTGCCAGAAACCTGGTTGAATACACCGGAAGCTTGCAATCCGGAAGCATTGCCCTTAACAATTCCGGCAACACCATATAATGCGAACGCTTTCTCTCCACCAGATAGACCTGCTATAGCATGTAAGCTAATGGTGTTGCTATAATTGGCTGCTTTGCCACCATGGGTACTTAATGGATATATGATGCCTACGTGAGCAGGGCTATCTTCTTGAGCAGAGAGGTTAAAAGATCCTACTATTAATAAAGTAAGTGCCAGCAGGGTCTGTTTGTAGCTAAATAGTTTTCTTTCCATAAATCTTGTCATTATCTTCGTTTAACTAATGACAAGCTAGCTAGACTTCCCCCCTATACTTTTTAGAAAAAAGCAACACCCAATTCAAGTCCTACCCACCATTTAAAGCGTTCTTTGTTTAGAAGGTATGGATATCCGGCCGAAGGAATGTCTTGTGCGTTTTCAATAACCTGTTTATTCTTGCTAAGGAAATTAATCGTTGGCGCAACGTACAATTTTGTTTTTTGACCTAAAGAATAATTGTAAAGGATATTCATCTTAGTCCAACTGCTCACGTTTTCATAGACTGATCGGTGTAATTGCTGGCTCAAAAGTTCTACCGCAAAATAATTATCTTGATTTCTTCTTCTAAACTCATGCCCCAATCCGAAGCCGGTAGCAAAAGTTTGCTCACCATTCCAGCTTCCGTAGCCCGCAGAAAGAATGCTGTATAAATTTGCGTTTCCACTTTTAAATGCCAGGTTGGTATACAGGACCTCATTACTTGATACACTCAGTCGTTTCATTCCGTTTTTTGAAATATTAACCAATCCAATGCTGATTCCCGAAGACGTATCAGCCATATTTATTAAACCAAATTGTAAGCCGTGGTTCGTTTTCGTCCTATTGAGAATTCCGGCAATTTGTACGCCCCTTAGTTCCTCAGCATAGTTCATTATGCCGGCCAATTGAACGCCATTTGCATGTTTTTTAACAAAGTTAAAGACGCCGGCCGCCTGAAAACCCTTTAAGCTATCAATAACCGTATTATAAATTCCGGAGAGTTGAACCCCCGACATATTACCCCCTACCATATTGACAGCACCCGCCGCCTGAACATATTTCACGTGATAGCGATCGATATTGAATATTCCAGCCAACTCTACGCCATTGACTCCCGCGGTGTAACCACCAATGAGATTAGCCGAGAACTTGTTGACGACCTGACCACTCATCATGCCATGTGAGCTTAAGCCGGGAGTTAGCGAAACCTGTACGGGGGTATAAGCGAAAAAGTTTCCCAGATTTAATGCATTTAGCTTTTGTTTAGAACTTAAAAATAAACGAGCGAGCGCGGTATTGGAGACAGATTCTTCCCCATCTCCCATATATCCATAATGCCCACTACTATTGATGTTTTTTCCTAGGTTGACGGTAGGCAAGAAAACGGTGGTGGTATCTTTGTAAAGTTCTTTGCTAACCGTTAAAATCATGGGATTTCCGTCCTTGGTTTTCAGCTTTAATTTAAAATAACCCTTTCTATCGGTCATCGTTCCCACGAGTAGCCGTTTTTCATAAACGCTGGCATTATGGATTCCTGCTCCGGTTTTTTCATCCACTACGTAGCCTTTAATGGTATATATTTTTTTTCCTTCGCCCAATTCTTCAGGCATGAGCGTTAAACGAAATGGAGCCGGACGGATAATTAAATGATTCGGACTCTCTTGATATTCGTAACTATCCCCCAGTAATGTATTGAGTGCCGTCTTTACGTCGCCATTGAAATGCTGGATGCTAACCAAACTGTCACTTCGGATAATGCCGCTGCTATAAGAAAAATGAAAGCCACCTTGCCTTCCGATATCTTCCAGTACGGTTACAAGTTTTTGTTGGCTCACATGAAGTTTAACCGGCTTAAAAAGATAGTTTTGACTAAAAGCGGTGAAACCCGCTAAAGACAATACGAATGTCAATAGCAGGCTTTTACAAGAATGCAATAATTGGTTCTCCAAGGGGATAGCGATTATGTTATATTATAACGTTTCTTTTTTTAATATAATTGTTTTACCATTTTTTTCCATTTCCAATCGTAATGTTTTACATAACGTATGCAAGATGCCGGGTAAAGAATCATTGTCAAAGGTAGTAGTTATTGGCAAATTGCCTGTGGCTATATTCTCCGGTACAATCCGCACTTGATAAACTTCGTTGAGTACTTCTACAAATCGCCACAAAGGGGTCCCGTCTAATTTAAACATCCTACTTCTGTAGTAGTCATACAGTTTGTCGTGTTGCTTTTCCTGTTTAAGGCCCTTTTGTTCTACCATTGCAATGGCTTTTTCGTCTGGCTTTAATTTGATAATTACATCTTCTCGACTTACTTGAACAGCTCCGGTCTCCACAATAACCTCCGTCAATTTTCTGTTGCTTTTTACATTAAACGAAGTGCCCAGTACGTTGATCGTCAAATCTTTTACGGCTACATTGAAAGGGCGTTTCTTGTCGCTGGCCACATCAAAAAAAGCCTCCCCCGACATATGTACTTTGCGTTGGCCGTTAAATAAATCTTCGGTATAGCTGAGTTTAGCATGACTGTTAAGTGTTACAACGGTTCCGTCCGGTAAAGTATCGGTTAGGGGCGTTTCATTAGCCGTCACCTCAATGCTATGCAAATACGGATGCTTTGGTGCTATAATGTAAAGGTAAATACCTGTCATTAAACCCATAACCGCTAGGATGCTTGCCGCTACCCTTAACCATCCCGTACCCTTACCTTGATATTCCTTAAGATGTGGTATTGAATCGCCCTCGTCGACATCTTCTGGGGGTCTTTCAAAGCGTTGATCTCTCAGCAGTTGAAACCTTTTCCATGCTATATCTTCGTCCATAGGTTGCTGCAAAGCAAGCTGCTTGCTGCTATCCCAAATCAATTTGAATTGTTCAAACTTTTTCCGGTTGGCCTGGTCCTCTGCAAGCCAAGCTTGTACATCTTGATCTTCCTCAGGAGATGCTTCCTTAAGAAGGAATTTTATAAGTAATTCATCTTTCATTGCCCGAGAAATAATTTTAGTAAACAATAAACCATAAGCGGCAAATAATCAGCCAATTCCGTCCGTAATATTTTAAGTGCCTTTCCCATTTGATTCTCCACGGTCTTAATCGATATCTCTAGTCTGTCTGCGATCTCCTGATACTTTAACTCCTCAAAGCGACTCATCTGAAAAACTGTTCGACATTTTTCCGGTAATACGTTTAAGGCCTTTTGAAGTTCCCTTTTTAGTTCGTTTTCATGCAGCTGATTAGCAGTATGTTCGTAGGTGAAATCATTTACATAAGTAATATGATCTTGGTGTCTTTGTTTTACCTGCCAATGCTTAATGGTGTTCATACAATCATTGTAAGTAGCTCGATATAGGTACGATTTTAGTGAGCTTCGTATGTCCAGATTCTCTCTTTTTTCCCAGAGTTTTAAAAAAAGTGATTGTACGATCTCCTCTGCTGCAACGGCATCTTTTAAAATTGTAAAAGCGTAAGCATGTAGACTATTGAAGTGCTGTTTAAAAACATTTTCGAAAATCTCTTCATTCCCCTGTTGCAACAGGTTAAGCGTGACGTTGTCGCTCTGCATATTTAATTGTGTTAGCATATAAGCTATATCAAGTCAAACTTAGATAAACTCGCTGTCATATACAATTCTTGCGCGTATCCTAGCATGTTTATCATTTTTTTCCTCTATTTTTTTATGAAATACCGATAACCTTCCTTATTCCGCTTCCCTTCTTTGCTACTATGACAACCGTTCCTTCATCTACCCCTATGGCTTCAATGATTTTTTTATTAGGGAAATAGTTGAGTGGTTGAGTAGAAAAGTAGTTTATTAGCCAATGTGATGATTAGCCAATTAGCCAATGTGATAATTATTCATTCGTGTTCACTTTAAAGGCATTCATGAGCTCCCTACGGTCGGTTAGCTGATGTGATGATGGGCTTTTGTGGGCTTAAAGCTTA
>Ga0079224_100003582_pt1 | contig 19703 bp, 19 predicted proteins | sample Stecom2015_FD_80414 | JGI IMG/M metagenome (GOLD analysis project Ga0079224, IMG submission 80414) | Agricultural soil microbial communities from Utah to study Nitrogen management - Steer compost 2015 | ecosystem: Environmental > Terrestrial > Soil > Agricultural land | place: USA: Utah...
CGTGCTTGGTGACGTACTCAGTGCGGTGCGAGGCCGCGCTCGACGAGGGCGTCTTCCAGGGTCAGGCGGGTGATGTCGCGGTCGATGCCGGTGGTCGGTTCGTCCAGCGCCTCGGCGGGGATCCCCGTGGCGCGGCAGGCCTCGGCGAGCAGGGCGTCGTAGCGCTCGCGCGCCTCGCGCCGGTGGAACCGGGACGCATCCGGCTCGAGGCGCTCCAGCACCCGGCGCGCGTGGCGCAGGTCGGCGGCGATGCACTCGATCGGGCGACCCTGCGGCACGGGCCCACCGTGGGCCCTGCCGCGGCGCACGGCCGCCCCGACGACGCCCGGCGTCGTCACGATCAGCAGCACCGCCACACTCGGGAACACGAAGAGCGCGGCATGCACCAGCAGCTCCGCGGCCATGCCTCAGGATAGGCGCAGACGGGGCGAATGCGACACCGCCGGCGACATGATCGTTTCGGCCGTCCCCGCGTCGTAGCCTGTGGCCATGACAGAGCCCAGCCGGACCTCCTCCGGTCCCACGAAGATCATGATCTCGGCCGACATGGAAGGCGTCACCGGTGTCACCTGGACCGACGACGTCCTGCCCGGCACCGAGCAGTGGCAGCGCTTCCGGCAGATGCTGACCGGCGACGTGAACGCCGCCGTGGCCGGCCTGTGCTTGGGCGGGGCCGACAGCGTGCTGGTCAACGAGGCGCACCTGTCGCAGCGGAACCTGCTGCTGGAGGAGCTCGACACGAGGGCCAGGCTGCTGACCGGCCGCCACAAGCCACTGTCCATGATGGAGGGCGTGGACTCCGGAGTGGACGGAGCGGTCCTGCTCGGATACCACGCGGGCTCCGGGTGCGAGGGCGTGCTGTCGCACACCTACCTGCCCGCCCACATCACCGGCGTGTGGCTCGACGACGCGCCGGCCAGTGAGGGCAGGCTGAACACGGTGCTGGCGGCCGAGTACGGCGTGCCGGTCCTGGTCGTCACCGGCGACGACCGCGCATGCGCCGACGCCGCCGAGTACGCACCCGGCGCCGAGCACGTCGTGGTCAAGGAATGCGTGAGCCGCTACGCCGCGGTGTGCGACCCGCCGTCGGTCACGGCCGCCCGCATCGCCGAGGCCGCCGAACGCGCCATGGCGCGCGCCGGCCGCGGCGAGCGCGTGGTGGGCCCGCACCGCATCGAGATCGAGTTCGACGCGAGCCACCTCGCCCAGGCGGCCGCGGTGGTGCCCACGGTGGAGGAGGTCGGACTCCGCAGGGTCGGCTTCGACGCGGCCACGATGACCGACGCGATGAAGGCTTTCAAGGTCGTGACCTCGATCGCCGACGGGGCCGTGCAGGGCAAGTACGGCTGAGCCGCTCGGCACCGGCCAGGCACGGCCCGCGAACCGATCGAGCGCGGGCCGAGGGTCAGTACTCCTCGATCGCCCTGGTCGCCATGCCGCTCACCAGCGAGCCGATGGCGATGCCCATGACGATGTAGACGAGCGCGCTGGCGATCTGCACCTCGAGCTCGACCGCGATCGTGAACGGCCACACGACGAACACCACCGTCACCAGGCCGACGATCCAACCGAGGAAGGCCATCGGCCGGGGCGCGACGAGCATGAGCAGGTGCGCCAGCGCGGTCGCGAGGAACGATCCGACGACGCCGAAGCCCGCGAGCCACACGGCGCCGATGTAGTCGACGGCCCCCTCGGCGTTGGCGGGTGCGATCACCGGGATGTCGAACACACCGGTCACGACGAGCGTGGCGACCACGCCGACCAGTGCGGCCACGAGCGCGGTCGCCGCACCGCCGGCCCACAGCGTGCCCGCGTTGACGCGCGGCCTCGAGGACGTCACGCGACGCCGGCCGCCGTGATCGCCGTACTCGCCGCGATCACCGTACGAGTCGTAACCGTCGGATCCGTAATAGCTGCTCACCGTTACCAACGGTAAGCCCGCACCGGCCGGTGCGCGACACGACGACGCGGGCGACACGCGGCCACCGCCCGACAGGGTGTCACCGTGGGCCCGTGGTGGTGTCGGTCCGGCGGCACTGTGCCGCGAGATCGGCCCGTCGGACTACGGTGTGGTGCGTGGTGCATACCGGTTTCCGTTGCAGGCGACGCCCGCGAACCCCACGGACGCGGGCGGAACTCGGAAGACGGGGAGCACGCGGATGATCGGCGCAGCACTGGAGACCGCGGTCGACCGGCTGCGCGCCTCGGATCCCGGTTGGTCCCGCAGCAGGCGTGCGCTCTCCGCCGTCCTCGGCATCGCGATCGCCGTGGCGGTGCTCGTGCCCACCGGCCAGCCGTTGACGGTCGTTCTGGTCGGTGCGATCGGGGCGATGATGGCCGCGTTCGCGATCAGCGACCCGGAACCCGCGGGGCAAGCCGTGTCGCTGTTGCTGGTGTTCGTCGTCGGCGCCGCGGCCCTGACCGCCGCGAGCCTCGGTCAGGGCGCGCCGCCGCTCGACGGCGTCGTGTTCGTGCTCCTGATCTTCGTCGCGGTCTACGCCCAGCGGTTCGGCCCACGCGGCATCGCGCTCGGTTCGGCGTCGTTCTTCCTGTTCTTCTTCGCGATGTTCCTGCAGACCCGGCTCGCGCAGGTGCCGACCCTGCTGCTGGCACTGGGCGTCGGGCTGGCCGCCAACGCCGTCGTGCGGTTCGTGGTGCTGCCCCGCAGGGCCGGCCGCGAACTGCTCGCCGTGCGCCGGTCGTTCCGTACCCGTCTCAGCGCCAGCGTCGCCGCGGCGGCGGGTCACCTCGCGTCTGGCGGTTCGGCCCGCAGCGACAAACAGCTGCGGCGGGCCGGTGATCGCCTGCACGAGGCCGTGCTGCTGATCGAGGACACGATCGGCGACGTGTTCGACGACCCGAAGGCGACGGCACTGCTGCGCAGGCGCGCGCTCGAGGTGGAACTGGCGGCGCAGTGGCTGGCGATCACCACCCGTCGGGTGTGCGGCGACGCGCTCGACCCGGCCGTCCGCGACGACCTCGTCGCGCGCCTGCACCGGTTCCGTTCGCTGATCGAACGCGACCCGCGCGAGCTGCCCGTCATCAGCGACACCGAGGAGTTCAGCGAACTGCTCGTCAGCGGCAGCAGGCTCGGCGACAACGCCGAACCCGGCGACGAGGTGCGCCGCGCCATCGCCGAACTGGCGCTGGCCGACCTCAGCGCCCAGCGCATCGCCGAACGCGACTACTCGGCCGAGCCGGAACCGCCCGAGGAACCGGAGCCGGAACGCACCCCGCTGCTGGCCTACGACAACCAGACCCGCAGTGCCATCCAGGCGGTCCTCGGCGGCGGCCTCACCGTGCTCGGCGGCGAACTCGTCTCGCACCAACGGTGGTACTGGGCGGTGCTGACCGTGTTCGTCGTCTTCCTCGGCGCCTCCAGCGCCGGTGCGACCCTGATCAAGAGCGCCCGCCGCATCGTGGGCACAGTCGTGGGCATCTTCGCCGGCGCCCTGTGCGCACTCGTCGTGGCCGAGAATCTGCCCGCCACGATCTTGCTGATCCTGGCCTGCGTGTTCGGCATGGTGTTCTTCGCCCGCACGTCGCAGGTCGTGATGACGTTCTTCATCACCACGATGCTCGGCCTGCTCTACAGCCTGCTCGGCACGTTCAGCATCGACGTCCTCGGCGTGCGTCTGGCCGAGACGGCCGTCGGCGCGGCGGCGGGCGTACTCGCCGCGGTCGTCATCGTGCCGGTGCGCACCAGGGCGGTGATGCTCGACGACGTCGCGACCACCCTCGAGGACCTGCGCGAGTACGTCACGCACACCCGCACGCTGCTCACCGGCGTGGACAACGTGAACGTCATCGAACTGTCGCGCATCCTCGATCGCGACGTCGAACAGGTCCGGACCACCGTGGAACCGCTCACCCACCCGATCAGCCTGCGGGCCGCCCGGCGCGACTACGGCTGGTACGTGCTCGACACCCTCGAGGCCGTCGCGTTCCGGGCCCGGCACATCGCGGCGCGCGCCCAGCCGGGCCTGCTCGCGCTCGACGACCGGCTCGAGGCGGTGACCACCAGGATCACGCACAACATCGACACGTTGCTGGAAGCCATCCGCTCCCCCGGCGCGAAGGGACACGTCGTGTCCCCACCCGGCGACGACGACGCGGACCCCACGACGAGCCTGCGGTCCGCGTCGTGCTCGGCAACTTCGCCAAGCTCGACGAGGCCGTCGGCGCCCTCGGCAAGGCGTTCGGCGTCACACCCAGGACCGGCTCAATCGGTACAGGTGAGGCGACGCACCCGCCCGGAGCCGACACCGCCGGATAGCATCCGGAGTACAAGCACTGAACCCATCAGCAGGAGAACGACATGACCCAAGCCCCTGTCAACGTCACCGTCACCGGCGCCGCCGGCCAGATCGGTTACGCGCTGCTGTTCCGTATCGCGTCCGGTCAGCTGCTCGGCCAGGACACGCCGGTCAAGCTGCGGCTGCTGGAGATCCCGCAGGCGGTGAAGGCGGCCGAGGGCACCGCGCTCGAGCTCGAGGACGGCGCGTTCCCGCTCCTGCAGGGCATCGACATCTTCGACGACGCGACGAAGGCGTTCGACGGCGTCAACGTCGGCCTCCTCGTCGGCGCCCGCCCGCGGACCAAGGGCATGGAGCGCGGCGACCTGCTCGAGGCCAACGGTGGCATCTTCAAGCCGCAGGGTGAGGCCATCAACGCGGGCGCGGCCGACGACGTGAAGATTCTCGTGGTGGGCAACCCGGCCAACACCAACGCCCTGATCGCCCAGGCCCACGCGCCGGACGTGCCGAAGGAGCGGTTCACGGCGATGACGCGCCTCGACCACAACCGTGCCCAGGCGCAGCTGGCCAAGAAGCTGGGCGTGAACGTGGCCGACGTCAAGAAGCTCACCATCTGGGGCAACCACTCGGCCACGCAGTACCCGGACATCTTCCACGCCGAGGTGGGCGGCAAGAACGCCGCCGAGGCCGTCGGCGACCAGAAGTGGCTCGAGGACGAGTTCATCCCGCGCGTGGCCAAGCGCGGCGCCGAGATCATCGAGGCCCGTGGTGCCTCGTCGGCGGCCTCCGCGGCCAACGCCGCCATCGACCACGTCTACGACTGGGTCAACGGCACGGCCGAGGGTGACTGGGTGTCCATGGGCATCCCGTCCGACGGGTCGTACGGCGTGCCGGAGGGCATCATCTCGTCGTTCCCGGTGACGACCAAGAACGGTTCGTACGAGATCGTGCAGGGCCTGGAGATCGACGAGTTCTCCCGCGGCAAGATCGACGCCTCGGTGCGCGAGCTCACCGAGGAGCGCGACGCGGTGAAGCAGCTCGGCCTGATCTGATCGACGTCGCACCGGCGACTCTCAAGGGGCCGGGGAAGGCACACACCGCCTTCCCCGGCCCCTTTTCCGTCGTATCGCCCCGCTCGTAACCCCTGTCTGCGCGTCCCCGGTGATTCCTCCGCGCCGTTTCCCGGGAATCACCGTCGCGGTATGTCATTACCCAACGTGTCCACAGACACCTTTCGCCTGACGTGGAACGCCTGGAATGTCCGCAACGTCAATACTGCCAACTACTGCCGTTCGGCAGTGCTGATCACACACAGTGAGGGGTTCCAATGCGTAAGGGACGTATGGCCGCCGTCGCGGCCACCGCGACGATCGGTCTGCTGCTCACCGCCTGTGGCGGGGACGACACGGAAGGCTCGGCCGAACCCGCGAACACCACGGAGGCCACGAGCTCCGCAGCGCCGTCCTCGGACGTCGCCGAGCCGATCGACGCGGGCGACGACGAGGACTCGGGTGCCGCGCCCGCCGATGCGGGCGAGATCACCGAGCCCGGCACGACGCTGTCCTTCGGCGAGACCGCGACCCTTCCCGCCGACGAGGACGACCCCGAGGCGGGCACCATCGGGGTGACCGTGACGGGGATCGAGAAGGGTGACCACGCGGATCTGCCGAAGAAGAGCGACGGCAGTGAGCTCGACGAGCGGATCACGCCGTACTACCTGAAGTACACGCTGACGAACAACACCGGCGACAGCTCGGTGTCCTCGTCGGTCTACCTCAACGGCACCCTCGACGACGGCGGCCGGACCGGTGCGGTGCTCACCGTCATGGGCGGCATCGACAAGTGCGATCGTGGCAGCCGGCCCTCCGACTGGGACCAGCCCGGTTCGACGATGGAGTCCTGCAAGATCCAGGGTTCGGCGCTCGGTGACGTCACGGAGGTGCACTTCGACGACTACGACGCCTACAAGGACGACCCCATCGTCTGGACCGAGTGACGGCCCACGCTGAGCTCGCGGATTGCCGAAGGTCGCCGGCTTCGACGGGAAGCCGGCGACCTCGTCCTCACACCGTCACGATGGTCGGTCGCAGAGCCTCCGCTGCGAACACTGCCACGTCGGAAGCCCACTCGACCCAGTGAGGTAAACGTGCGCAACGGAAGTATCGTCGCGTCGGCGGCCGCAATCGCCACGGGCCTCTTGCTGTCGGCCTGCGGCGATGGAGCCGCAGTGCCGGGCGGCGAGCGCGCGACACCGGGCGACGACATCACCGCACCGGGAACCACACTGGAGATCGGCGAGCGGGCGGTCGTGCCGTTCGAACACAAGCGGGACAAAAGAGGCGTCCCCGGCACCGTCGTCGAGAAGGGCACCATCGCCATCACGGTGACGGGTGTCGAGAAGGGCGCCCATGCGGACCTGCCCCAGAGCGGCGGTTCCACGATCGACGAGCGCATCACGCCGTACTACATCAGTTTCACCGTCGAGAACCTCGACGGCTCCACCCTGGACAACGCGCGGGTCGAGCTGCACGGCCGCCTCGACGGCGGCCGATCCACGAGTCTGGCGATGGGATTTGCGCAGGGCGTGGACAAGTGTGAGAGCAAGTCCGCCCCGAGATTCTTCGACGAGCCGGGCCTGTCGTTCACCAGCTGCACGATCGAGCCCTCACTGCACGGCGAGGACGTGGCCGAGGTGCACTTCACCGATGCTCCCGACTACGAGGACAGCCCGGTCGTCTGGACCAGGTGACGACCCGTTCCCGGTCCGGACAGGGTCGGCGTCCGGACCAGGAACGCCGGGACGACGTCAGCTCACGCTGCGGTGAGACCGCGCCGTTCGAGCAACGGCTGCAGCTCGGGGTCACGGCCGCGGAAGGCGCGGAACGCCTCCATCACGTCGACGCTGCCGCCCTTGGCGAGCAGCTCGTGGCGGAAGCGGTCGCCGTTCTCCCGCGTCATCCCGCCGTTCTCGCGGAACCACTCGACCGAGTCGGCGTCCAGCACCTCGGCCCAGATGTAGGAGTAGTAACCGGCCGAGTAGCCGTTCGTGAAGATGTGCGCGAAGTACGTGCTGCGGTACCGCGGCGGCACCTCCGGCATGGCGACGCCCGCCTTCGCCAGCGCCTCGGCCTCGAAGGTCTCGACGTCGCCGATCTCGGTGTCGGGTCCGATGGAGTGCCACGCCAGGTCGAGCAGCGCCGCGGCGAGGTACTCCGTGGTGCGGAAACCCTCGCCGTAGTTCGTCGACTCCTTCAACTTCGCCACGATCTCGGCGGGCAACGGCTCCCCGGTGCGGTAGTGCCAGGCGTAGCGTTCCAGCACCTCGGGCCACAGGGCCCACATCTCGTTGACCTGGGAGGGGAATTCCACGAAGTCGCGCGGCACGTTCGGACCCTGCAACGACTGGTACTCCACATCGGACAGCAACCCGTGCAGCGCGTGCCCGAACTCGTGGAACATCGTGGTGACCTCGTCGAAGGTCAGCAGCGTCGGCTCGCCCTCGAGGGGCTTGGTGATGTTGAGGTTGTTGAGCACGACCGGCTTCTGGCCGAACAACCGCGACTGCTCGACGAAGTTCGTCATCCACGCGCCGCCACGCTTGGTCTCGCGGGTGTAGAAGTCCCCGAGGAACAGGCCCAGCGGCGAGCCGTCGGCGTCGAAGACCTCGAAGACCCGGACGTCCGGCAGGTAACCGGCCAGGTCCGTCCGTTCGGTGAACGACAGCCCGTACACCTGGCCCGCGGCGAAGAACACCCCGTCGACCAGCACCCGGTCGAGCTCGAAGTACGGACGGAGCGCGGCCTCGTCGACGTCGTACTTGCGCTTGCGCACCCGCTCGGCGTAGAACGCCCAGTCCCACGGCTGCAACTCGTCGGTGCCGCCGACGTCGTAGCCGTCGCGCCGCATCTCCTCGCGCAGTTCCTCGGCCTCGGCACGGGCGTTGGCGACGGCGGGGCCTGCGAGCCGCTCCAGCATGCCGCGCGCCGCCTCGTACGAGCCCGCGGTCTGGTCCTCGATGACGTAGGCGGCGTGGTGCGGGTAGCCGAGCAGCGCGGCGCGTTCGGCCCGCAGCCTGGCGATCCGCGTCAGCACCTCTCTGGTGTCGTGGTCGTTGCCCCGGCCACCCCTCGACACCGACGCCCGGTGCACCCGCTCGCGCAGCGCCCGGTTCTCCAGCGACGCCAGGATCGGCTGCGCGGACGGCAGGCCCAGCGTCAACAGGTACTTGCCGTCCTCGCCGCGCGCCGCGGCCGCATCCGCCGCGGCGGCGATCTCCGCGTCCGACAGTCCGGCCAGCTCGGCCTTGTCGTCCACGAGCACGGCGAGGTCGTTCATCTCGGCCTGCAGGTGGTTCTCGAACGTGGTCTCCAGTGTGGACAGCTGCTCGTTCAGTTCCCTGAGGCGCTGCTGTTTCTCCGCGGGCAGGCCCGCGCCCGCGCGTTGGAACGCGACGTGCGTGCGGTGCAGGAGCCAGGCCTGCTCGGGCGTCAGGTCGAGCTCGTCGCGCCGGTCGTACACGGCCTTGACCCTGGCGAACAGCCGCTCGTCGAGGTAGATCCCGTCGGAGTGCGCGGCCAGTTTCGGAGCGACCTCCGCCTGTGCTCGGCGGCGCGGCTCGGTGCCGTCGGGGCCGACGAGGTTGAACAGGGTCTGCACCGCCCGATGCACCAACTGTCCCGACCGCTCCAGCGCGACGATCGTGTTCTCGAACGACGGCGGTTCCGGGTCGTCGGCGATCGCCTTGATCTCTGCGCGGTGTTCGGCGAAGCCCGCTTCGAAGGCGGGCAGGAAGTGTTCGTCGGCGATGCGGTCGAACGGGGGCAGCCCGTACGGCAGTTCACTCGGTGCCAGCAACGGGTTGTCGGTCACGCGCGGTCCTTTCGTCCGGTGGAGCCTCCGATGACGGCGTCGGAACCGGAGGCCGAGGAAGAGGTCTTCGCCGAGCGGCGGCCACGCTTCTTGGCCGGTTTCGGCGGCACGACGCCACCGAGATCGCCGCCGTTGTCGTTGATGCGCAGCACGAACGGGCGCGTCTCGCCGTAGCGCACGACCGACACCGAAGCCGGGTCCACGACGATGCGCTGGAAGCTGTCCAGGTGCTGGCCGAGCGCGTCGGCGAGGATCGCCTTGAGCACGTCGCCGTGGCTGCACAGCGCCCACACCGCGTGCTCGCCGTGCTCGGCGGTGATGCGGGCGTCGTGGTCGCGCACGGCGGCGACGGCGCGCGCCTGGACGGCCGCGAGCCCCTCCCCTCCGGGGAACACCGCCGCCGACGGGTGGTCCTGCACCACCCGCCACAACGGTTCCTTCGTGAGGGTCTTCAGCTCGCGGCCCGTCCAGTCGCCGTAGTCCACTTCGGCCAGCCGCGACTCGGCGATCCGCGACAGGCCGCGGGCCGTGGCGAGCGGTTCGAGGGTCTGCTTGCAGCGCAGCAGAGGCGAGGACACGAGAGCCGCCAGCGGCACGTCGGACAGGCGCTCGACCATGTCCCGCGCCTGCCGGCGGCCCGTGTCGTCCAGCGAGATCCTCGGCGTGCGACCGGCCAGGATCCCCGAACCGTTGGCCGTCGACCGGCCGTGGCGCAGCAGAATGACGGTTCCCACGCCGTCACTCTACGCGCTGTCGTCAGGTGCCGACCGGCCCCGCGTTCGGGTCGAGCACGCCGGTGAACACCAGCACGTACAGCAGCAGGCCGAGCGCCACGCGGTAGATCACGAACGGCAGGAACGAGTGCGTCTTGATGTAGGACATCAGCCACGCGACCACCGCGTAACCGACCGCGAACGCCACCACCGTTGCCAGGATGGTCGGGCCCCACGCCGGCGCGTCACCGGCGCCGATGTCGGTCAGCTTGTACAGACCGGAGGCCATCACGGCGGGCACGGCCAGCAGGAACGAGTACTCGGCGGCCGCAGCGCGGTTGTAGCCCATCAGGCGGCCACCGGTGATCGTGCCGCCGGAGCGCGACACGCCCGGCACCAGTGCGAGCGCCTGGAAGAACCCGTACGCCAGACCGTGCTTGACGGTCAGGTGGTCCAGATCGCGCTCCTGCCTGCCGAACCGGTCCGCCAGCCACAACAAGAGACCGAACACGATCAGGGTCGTCGCGATCAGGCGCAGGTCCCGGAACGCGTGGTCGATCTGGTCCTGGAACAGCAGGCCCAGCACGGCGATCGGGATGGAGCCGACGATGATCAGCCAGCCCATCTTCGCGTCCTGGTCACGCCGGTACTCGGCCTTGTACAGCGAGAAGAACCAGCTCTTGATGATCGTGCCGATCTTCTTGGCGAAGAACAGGATCACCGCGAGTTCGGTACCGATCTGCGTGACGGCCGTGAACGCCGCACCCGGATCGCCCCAGCCCGCGAACGCGGCCGTCACGCGCAGGTGCGCGCTGGACGACACCGGAAGGAACTCCGTCAGGCCCTGGACGATGCCCAGGACGATCGCTTCGAACCAGCCCATCAGCCGGCCACCCCCGACAACTCGAGCGCTTCCACAGCCGTGCGGAGCGCGTCCTCACCCTGTTCCGGCGCCACGAACGGCGACACCGTCATCGTCGTCACTCCCGCGTCGGCGAACGCGGCCATCCGCTCGGCGATCCGCTCCTTCGGTCCGAGCAGCGACGTCGCGTCGAGGAACTCGGCGGGCACCGCGGCCATCGCGCCCGCGTGGTCCTTCGCGAGGAACTTCTCCTGCACCTCGGCAGCCTCGGCCTCGAATCCCATGCGGGCGGCGAGGCGGTTGTAGAAGTTCTTCTCCTTGCTGCCCATCCCGCCCAGGTACAGCGCCGCGTAGGCGCGCACCGAGTCGGCACACACCCGCCAGTCGTCGCCGGGCACGAGCGGCACGGTCGGCGCGATGTCGAAGGACTCCAGGCTCCGCCCCGCCTTCTCCGCGCCCGCACGCAGCTGGCCGAGCTGTTCGGCACTGTGCTCGGGCGAGAAGAACACCGGCAGCCACCCGTCGGCGATCTCACCGGTCAACTCGATGTTCTTCGGCCCGATCGCCGCCAGGTACACCGGCACCTCGTCCCGCACCGGGTGCACCGTCAGCCGCAACGCCTTGCCGGGACCGTCCGGGAGCGGCAGCTGGAAGTGCGCCCCGTCGTAGGCGACCTTCTCGCGGCGCATTGCGGTGCGCACGATGTCGATGTACTCGCGCGTGCGGCCCAACGGCGCGGTGAACCGCACCCCGTGCCAGCCTTCCGACACCTGCGGACCCGAGACCCCGAGCCCGAGCCGGAACCTGCCGCCCGATAACGAGTCCAGTGTGGCCGCCGTCATCGCCGTCATCGCCGGCGTCCGCGCCGGGATCTGGAGCACCGCGCTGCCCACGTCGATCCGCGAGGTCTGCGCGGCGATCCACGACAGCACCGTGGGCGCGTCCGATCCGTACGCCTCGGCGACCCATACCACCGAAAAGCCGAGCTCGTCGGCATGTTTGGCGAGCGTCAGATTGCTCGCGTCGTTCCCTGCACCCCAGTAACCGAGGTTCACACCCAATCGCACGGGCGCCGACACTATCGGTGGTCGCACAACCCGCCGATGGTGCCTTGGTCAACAGCGGCGAGAGGCGCATCGTTACGCTGGGCTGTCATGGAATGTCGCCCACTCGGCGCCTCCGGTCTGAAGGTGTCACGCACGGGCCTCGGCACGATGTCCTGGGGCACCGACACCGACGCCGAGGAAGCCGCCAACCAGCTCGTGGCGTTCGTCGACGCGGGAGGCACGCTCGTCGACACCGCCGACGTCTACGGCGACGGGGAGAGCGAGCGGATCCTCGGTTCGCTGCTCGCCGATCTCGTCCCGCGAGAGGACATCGTCCTCGCCACGAAGGCGGCGGCGCGGCGGGCCGACGGTCCGTTCGGCGGCGGGGCGTCCCGCGGCTCGTTGCTCCTGGCCCTCGACGAGTCGCTGCGCAGGCTGGGCGTCGACCACATCGACCTCTGGCAGGTCCACGCGTGGGACCCCGGCGTGCCGCTCGACGAGACACTCTCGGCGCTGGAGCACGCGGTCACCAGCGGCAAGGTCCGCTACCTCGGCGTGTCCAACTACGCGGGCTGGCAGCTCGCGACGGCCGCCTGCGGGCTGCGGACGACCCGGCTGGTGTCGACCCAGACCGAGTACTCGCTGCTCGAACGCGGTGCCGAGGCCGAGCTCGTTCCCGCGGCCGCGCACCACGGCGTCGGCCTGCTGCCGTGGGCGCCGCTCGGCCGCGGCGTGCTCACCGGCAAGTACCGCGGAGGCACCCCCGCCGACTCCCGCGGCGCCTCGGTCACCTACGGCGGCTACGTCGACCGGCACCGCACCGAACGCGCCGCCCGCATCGTCGAGGCGGTCGCCACGGCGGCGGAGGGACTCGGCACCTCTTCCCTGGCCGTCGCGCTCGCGTGGGTGCGCGACCGGCCCGGTGTCGCCGCACCCGTCGTGGGCGCCCGCGACGCCGCACAGCTCGCCGGCTCGCTGGCCGCCGAGGAACTGACCCTGCCCGACGAGATCCGCGGGGCACTCGACGACGTCAGCGACCCCACCGCAGGCGCCGACCACGCGCCCGCCGAGGAGACCAGGTGACCGTGCCGCCCAGCCCCGTCCGATCCACCCGCCGCTTCGGCAGCTTCGTGCCTGCCCGCCGGCTCCGCAGCGTCACGGCGCTGCTCGTGGTTGCCGGCCTGACGCTCGCGGGCTGTTCGGACTCCGGCGGGGGTGGCGGCGACGAGCTCCAGGTCGTGCAGAACCCGAAGCGGGCGACGCCGGTCGCCTCGCCGCCCACCACGGAACGCCCGGCCGGCCGCGTGGTGGGCGTCGACGGCGACGTCACGGCGCTCGCCTCCGCCGACGGCATCCTCGCGGTCGCTCTCGACAGCAACGGCGACACCGAAGGAAACGGCGGCAAGGACAGCGGGGCCGGCAAGGGCAGCAACGGCACGGACAGCAACGGCACGGTCCAGCTCCACGACCTGCGTGAACCGCGCTCGGCTCCGCGCACCGTGTCCCTGCCCGGCGCGGTCACCTCCCTGCGCACGATCGGCGACGAGGTGGTTGCGGCGATGCCCGACGCCGACGCCTTCGCCCGGATCGACCCGACGTCGGGGAAGGCCGAGACGGTCGAGGTCGACGGCGGTCCCTCCGGGGTCGCCGCCATCGGCGACGAGACGCTCGTGGCCCTGCGGGACGGCAAGGCGGTGCAGGTTCTCGATGCCCAGGACCGGCCGACCCGCACCATCCGCGGCGAGCTCTACAGCGCCGACGACGTGCTCGCCGCCGACGGCGGCGCCGTCGTGCTCGACAAGCTGCGCACGGCCGCGTTCTCCGTCGACCTGGACGACGACACGGTCAGCGAGGGCCTGCGCGCCGGTCAGGGCGCGGCGAACGCCGACACCGACGAGTACGGCCGCGTGCTGGTCACCGACGTCCGAAACGGGGCACTGCTCGCGTTCGACGCCGATCCCCTGCTGCTGCGCCAGCGGCTTCCCGTCGACGGTGGCCCCTACGGTGTCGCCTACGACGCGCGGCGTGACGTCGCCTGGGTGACGTTGACCGAACGTAACGAGGTGGTCGGCTACAGCATCCGCGGCGGACAACCGGAGGAAAAGTTCCGGCTACCGACCGTTCGCCAGCCGGATTCCGTTACGGTCGACGAACGGACGTCCCGGGTCGTCATCGGGTCGGCGGCCGAGGAAGGTATCCAGGTGATCACGCCATGACGAGTGCGGAAGCGGTGGTCGACGACGATTGGGAGTACCGGCGGGTGCAGCTCCCGCCGGGTGTCTCACGCGTGACCGCCTCCGTGCAACTGGCCATCCAGGCCGAGTTCACCGGCTGGGAGCTGTCGAACGTACGGCTCTACTCCGACGGAACCCGGCGCGTGTGGCTGCGCAGGCGACGGGGCCGGGGCGAGCTGTTCGCCTCGCCGGGACTCATCGCCTGACCACGTCGCCGCCCGACCCGGACCCGCACCGCCCGGCCGCTACCGGCACCGCCCGGGCCCGGTAGGCCGGACTACCGGGCCCGGAAGCGCTCGACGACCTCCTGGATCTCCGGGCCCGTGGCACTGGAGGCCTGCGCCCACGCCTCGAACTCCAGCGTCGCGTCGAAATCGCCGCCCGCAGCAAGCCCGACGGCCGTCTTGATGTCGCGCGTCAACGCCGGGTCGTGCGCGCCCCACCGCTCGGCGAGCTCGTGGGCCCGCGCCAGTGGGTCGTCCGCGAGCTCGAGCGCGAGACCCTCGTGCACGGCGGCGTCGGCGTCGAGCGATCCGCCGTCGAGCAGGAGCGCCAGCGCCCGCTGCCGGCCGAGGGCGTTCACCAGGAACCACGTGCACCCGCCGCCAGGGTGCAGGCCGATGCGGGAGAACGTCGCGGCGAACGAGGCCTGCGGCCCTGCGATCCGCACGTCGCAGGCCATCGCGAGGTTCAGGCCCGCTCCCACGGCCGCACCCTGGACGGCGGCGATCGTCGGAATGCTCAACGAACGCAGGCGCAGGAAGCTGTCGTAGACGCGGTGCAGATGACGCCTCAACTCGCCGACGGCCCGGTCGGAGGCGTCGCCGAATAGTGCGGGCAGGTCGGCACCGGCGCAGAACGCCGTGCCGGCGCCCGTCACCACCAGGGTGCGGGCGTCGGGGTCGGCGGCCACGGTGTCGATCGCCTCACCCAGTTCACGACACGTCACGTCGTCGAGACAGTTGCGCCGATCTGGGTCGCTGAGCGTCAGCGTCCACCTGCCGTCGGCGTCGACGAGAGCCACCCTGCTCATGCCTGCTCCATCCCGTAGCGTGCCGGTCCTCAGCGACCGATCTTGGCACGCGCACGCCAGTAGGCGCGGCGGGCGGACATGACCTGCGGATGCCGCTCCGACAGGCGCATGACGAAGTGGCGCAGCTTGACCGCCGTGGCGGCCTTCGGCGGCTTACGCTTCATCACCCGGCGCGAGCCGGCAGGGTGCTTGAGCAGCTCGGCGACCGACTCCATCGCGATCTCCGCGAGCTCCTCGTCGCTCGGCGTGAGGGCATCGGCCGTGGCGGGCTCGTCGCCGCGCGGCTCGGCGGGCCGCAGGTCGGCCAGGTCGCCGACGACGTCGTAGCCCCGCTCGGACACGGTGGCGATGTAACGCTCGGCGGTCTCGCGCACCCAGTCCTGGTCCTGTTTCGGCAGCGGGATACTGCCCCGTCCGCTGCGCGCACTGAGCGTGTTGGCGGCGAAGTCGTCCTTGACGCGCGCCGCGTACTGCAGCCACGTGACGTCGTCCTCGCCGAGCGCGTCGTTGACGCGCCGCAGGAACTCGGTCTCGGCGTAGCCGAGGGAGAAGTTGCCGTAGTGCGGAATGTCCGTCTCGTACGTGGTCGGGTCGAGGCCCAGCAACGACGCGAACCGCTCCCACAGCGCGTCCGAACGCCCGCCCCGCGGCGGCACCGTCACCACGTGGACCCGCTCGGGCGGCAGGCCGGCGCCCCAGGTCTCGAGCACGCGCGGCAGGTCCTGGTAGTCCCAGAACAGCCGAGCCGTGTCGTCGAGGTCCGCGCTGCGCAACGAGGCGAGCAGATCGGGGTACGACGTGCTCTGCCGGGTCTTGACGTTCTCCTGCCACACGGACGGGATCTGCCGCGCGAGATCACGCACCGTGCAGACGATGTGCACTTCGGCGAACGGGAACGCGTCCACGACCTGCCGCGCCTCCTCGGGGCTCGCGGGCGCCAGCAGCTCCGAGGAGATCAGGGTCGCACCCTCGTGCGCCTTCGCCTGCTCGACCAGCCACGCCCACGAACCGGGGGTGCGCGCCTCCCGCCATCCGCCGTACCGTCCGGGGTGTACGTCGGCGACCGCCCTGTGGTGGGCACCGAGGTCGTGCCCGGGGAACGACAGGCCGTCGGCCGCGAGGACCTCACGGTTGTGCCACAGCAGCTCTTGAAGCGACGTCGTGCCGGTCTTGGGAAGCCCGATGTGCAGATACACGCGCCGTGTTGCGGAGGTCATGGCCCCGGGAGCGTACTCGCTCACAGTGGATGGTTTGCTGTGCCCTCACGGCGAGTTCCGTTCAGAACGGATGCCGGCGTCGGGTGCGCGGCCCACGCTCGGCGACAATTTCCTGGTTAGTGGAGGAGCGTCACATGACTGCGGACCGGTCCCTTCGTCTCACGCGCGGAGCCACGGTGTGGCTGACCGGGTTGTCGGGCGCGGGGAAGTCCACGGTGGCGGGGGCGGTGGCCACCCTGGTCTCGGGCGACGGCGCGGACACCGAGGTCGAGGTGCTCGACGGCGACGAGATCCGGCAGACCATCTCGAGCGACCTCGGCTTCAGCAGGGCCGACCGCGACAAGCAGGGCAGGCGGGTCGGCTTCATCGCCGAACTGCTCTCGCGGCACCGGGTGCTCACGCTCGTCCCCGTCATCGCGCCGTACGCGGAGACGAGGCAGGCCGTGCGCGAACGCCACGCCGAACGTGGTTCGGCCTTCTTCGAGGTGTACGTGGCGACTCCCCTGCAGGAGTGCGCCCGCCGTGACCCCAAGGGCCTGTACGCCCGCGCGGCCGCGGGCGAGATCAAGGGGCTGACCGGGGTGGACGACGTGTACGAGCACCCCGAGTCGCCCGATCTGGAGGTCGACACCAGCTCCGTCTCCCCCGAGATCGCCGCCGACCGCATCCTCACCATGCTCCGCGAGCACGGTGTCCTCGAGTACGCCGAGACGTCGGTGTCCTTCTGAGCCCTGTCATTCCCGCCTATCGGGCCGTCCGTTGCTGGTACGGGACCACCACGGCAGGTGAGCGGCACGAGCGGTTTGGACCCTCAACGCCGTGGCGTATAGGGCGTTATACATTTTGATGTGGCACGCTGCTCGGTGATCACCGAGTCCTCAGGAGGTCCCTCATGTCGCCGCGAGTCACCGTCGAACAGGACGGCCACGTGCTGCTCATCGGCGTGAACCGCCCCGAGAAACGCAACGCGTGGGACCGGCGCACGATCGACGAGGTGGGCCTCGCCTACGACCGGCTCGCCGAGGACGCGGACGTGCGCGTGGCGGTCCTCCACGGCTTCGGCGACCACTTCAGCGCCGGTCTCGACCTTGCCGACGTGTGGCCGGCCATCCAGGACGACGGTCCCGACGCGCTGGCGGGCGGCGGCGCCTACGACCCGTTCGGCATGTGGAAACCACCCGTGCCGAAGCCGGTGGTGCTGGCCGTCCAGGGCATCGCGTTCACGCTGTCCATCGAACTGGCGCTGGCCTCCGACATCGTCGTCGCCGCGGACGACGTGCGGTTCCGCCAGCTCGAGATCGGCCGCGGCATCATTCCCTTCGGTGGCGCCACCGTGCGTGCCACGACCCAGCTGGGCTGGGGCAACGCCATGCGGTTCCTGCTCACCGGTGAGGAGTTCGGCGCCGAGGAGGCCCACCGCATCGGCCTCGTCCAGGAGGTCGTCGAACCCGGCCGCCAGCTCGACCGCGCCACGGAGATCGCCCGCCTCGTCGCCGAGCAGGCACCACTCGGGGTACAGGGCACGCTCGCCAACGCCCGGGTCGCGCAGCGCGCCGAGCAGGAACGCGCCGCAGCCGAGCACCTCAGGGGGCTCATGCCCGGCATCCTCGCCAGCGAGGACGCTGCCGAAGGCCTGCAGAGCTTCGTGGAACGCCGTCCGGCGCGTTTCACCGGTCGCTGACGCACCGGACCAGGACACGCACCATCCACTCCGAGGCAGGGAGGTCACCGATGCCCGCAGCGCGCACTGTCGGCGTCGAGGAGGAGTTCCTGCTCGTCGACCCGGAGACGGGACACACCGTCCCCGCTGCCGACGACGTGCTCGCCCGCATCCCCGCGGCCGGGGACGAGCACCGCGCCGACGACAGCGGGCCCGCCTGGCACCCCGAGCTGAAGGCGAGCCAGGTCGAGTCGGCCACGGGCATCTGCACCACGTCGGTGGCGCTCCACGAACAGCTCCTGGAGGGCCGCAGGCGGCTGGCCGTCGCCGCGGCCGACGAGGGCCTGCTGCTCGCGGCTGCGGGCACGCCCGCGGTCGCCGGACCGTCCGTACCGCTCGGCTCCGATCCGCAGTACACCGAGCTCGACGGGCTCTACCGGGGCCTCATCGGGGACTACGAGGGCTGCGGATGTCACGTGCACGTCGGCGTGCCCGACCGGGAGCACGCGGTCGTGGCCGTCAACCACCTCCGCGCCTGGCTGCCGACCCTGCTTGCCCTGTCGGCGAACTCGCCGTACGACCGCGGCCACGACACCGGCTACGCCAGCTGGCGCACCATGCAGCACGCCCGCTTCCCCACCGCCGGCATCCCGCCGCGGTTCGCCGACGTCGCCGAGCACGACGCCGCGGTCGAACGTCTCGTCGGCAGCGGCGCGCTCGCCGCGAAGTACACGACGTTCTGGCTGGCCCGCCCCTCCCCTGCCCTGCCGACCGTCGAGGTGCGGGTCGCCGACACCGCGATCACCCCCGACGAGGCATTGCTGCAGGCCATGCTCGTCCGCGGCCTCGTCGACACGGCACTGGACAACACGTCACTCGAAGACACCGCACCCGAAGACCCCGCCCGAGGCGACCCCGCGATCCGGGACGGTGCCGTTCAGAATGACGCCGTGCTGTCGGCGGCCGTGTGGGCCGCGGCGCGGCACGGACTGGCCGGACGCGGCGTCGACCCGTGGACGGGCCGCGCCCGGCCCGCCACCGAACTCGTCACCGCCCTGCTCGAGCATGTGCGTCCCGCGCTGACCGCCTCCGGGGACCTGGACCGTGTGGAGACGATCCTCCGGCGGGTCCTCGACGACGGCACGGGTGCGCAACGGCAGCGGCGGGCCGCCTCCGGTGGCATCTGGAAGGCCATGCTGTCCGTCGCGGAGCAGACGGTGCCCGGCGTCCACCCCGATCCGCAGTAGCCGCGCCCGCCCAGCCGCACTTGCCCAGTCTCCCCCAGCCACAGCCCTATCCACAGTCACGGCACCGCGGGCTCTCACCGGTACAGGAGACGCTGGAGGCCGCCGATGCCCGCGGCGTAGACCGCTCCGCCTGCGCTCGACCTGGCCAGGGCGGCCCGTGCGGCGTTCGCCCCCGGACCGCCGTGCACCGCCCCACCGGGATGCGCCGAGGCGCCGGCGAGGAAGAAACGCGGCGTTTCAAAAGCGCCCGGGCCATCATTAATAAACACGCTGACATCGCCTGACGCTTCATTGGACGCCGCGATATCCAGCTTGCGGTCGAAGTTGAGATCAACGATCGCGACATCCCACGGCCCGACGCCGACGCCGAACTGGTCGCCCGAGGCAAGCTGAACCGGCGGCGCGAATTCGTTAATGCCGGTTCCCATCAGGAGGAAGAGGGCGCCCACCGCGTCGTCCGTCGCTCCTGCGACCACGATGTCCAAGGCGCCATCGTCGTCGAGATCGCCAATCGCAAAGGAACGCGGATTCATGCCCGAGGGAAAGCTGATCGGGTCGGCGAACTC
>Ga0079224_100003583_pt1 | contig 19701 bp, 19 predicted proteins | sample Stecom2015_FD_80414 | JGI IMG/M metagenome (GOLD analysis project Ga0079224, IMG submission 80414) | Agricultural soil microbial communities from Utah to study Nitrogen management - Steer compost 2015 | ecosystem: Environmental > Terrestrial > Soil > Agricultural land | place: USA: Utah...
AAGAACTCGACAGAAGGTTTATCGTTTTGCGACAGACTTCGCCCGCGCGTGGGCGGCGGCCGTCGACGCACGGACCACCAGCTCGGGCTCGAAGAGCAGCTCGTCGCGCGGTACGTCGTTGCCGTCCACGAGAGCCGCCAGCAGGTCGACGGCGGCGCGGCCCATGGGCTCGATCGGCTGCCGCACCGTGGTCAGCGCCGGGTCGGTGGAGTTCATCAGCGCCGAGTCGTCGAAGCCGACGACCGACACGTCCCCCGGGCAGGTCAGCCCCACCCGGCGCACCGCGCGGATGGCGCCGAGGGCCAGCGGGTCGCTCGCGCACACGATCGCCGTGGCGCCGCGGTCGACCAGGCGGTTGGCCGCGGCCTGGCCGCTCTCCAGGGAATACTGCGAGTGCACCACGAGGTCGGGGTCCAGCTCGAGGCCCGCGCGCTCGGCGAACCGCCGGGCGGCGGCCAGCTTACGCTCCGACGGCACGTGGTCGGCCGGACCCAGCAGCAGCCCGACGCGCTCGTGACCCAGCGACACCACGTGGCCGAGCGCCTGCTCGACCGCGACCAGGTCGTCGCACGCCACGCTCGGGAACGACAGGTCCTCGATCGCCGCGTTGATGAGCACGACGGGCAGGCCGAGCTCCTCGAGGCGGCGGTAGTGAGCGTGGTCGGCCTCCCGCTCGGCGTAGAAGCCGCCCGCGAAGATCACCCCGGACACCTGCTGCTGCAGCAGCAGGTCGATGTACTCGGCCTCGGTGATGCCGCCCGCCGTCCGCGTGCAGAGCACCGGCGTGTACCCCTGCTGGGCCAGCGCTCCCCCGATCACCTCGGCGAACGCCGGGAAGATGGGGTTCACGAGCTCTGGCAGCACGAGGCCGACCAGCCGGCCGCGGCTGCCGCGCAGCTTGGTGGGCCGCTCGTAGCCCAGCACGTCCAGGGCGGTGAGCACCGCGTCCCGCGTGCCCTGGGACACCCCCGGCTTGCCGTTGAGCACGCGACTGACCGTCGCCTCGCTCACGCCCACCTTCTTCGCCACATCCGAAAGCCGTCTCGACATGGCTCGATCCTAGCCACGAACAACGCAAGCCGCTTGCGTGACTTGCACAGTCACGCAAACGGCTTGCGTCCGGTCGCCGGGTGCCCGACGTGGTCAGGCCGCGGTCACGAGGCCACGGCCACCTTCTGCAGCTCGGTGGCCAGCTGCTCGTCGACGCGCCCGCGCACGTGGGTGCCCGCCGCGACGTGCTCGGTGAGCTCGATGTCACCGTGCTCGTGCACGCGGTGCACCAGGTCGCCCCTGTCGTACGGGACCACCAGGTCGACCTGCACGCCCGGCCGGGGCAGCTCGGCCGCGATCCGTGCGCGCAGCTCGGCGATCCCCTCGCCCGAGTGCGCCGAGACGACGGCGGTGTGCCGCTCGCGGCGCTGGATGCGCCCCACGACCGTGGGATCGGCGACGTCGGCCTTGTTGAGCACGACGATCTCGTGGACGTCCTCGAACGCCGGGATCTCCGACAGCACCTCGCGCACCGCCGCTATCTGTCCCTCGGGGTCCGGGTGGGACGCGTCGACCACGTGCAGCAGGATGTCGGCGTCGCCGACCTCCTCCAGCGTGGACCGGAACGCCTCCACGAGCTGGTGCGGCAGGTGCCGCACGAACCCGACCGTGTCGGCCAGCGTGTACACGCGGCCGTCCTCGGTGCGGGTGCGCCGCACCGTCGGGTCCAGCGTCGCGAAAAGGGCGTTCTCGACAAGCACGCCCGCTCCGGTCAGCGCGTTGAGCAGCGACGACTTACCGGCGTTGGTGTACCCGGCGATCGCCACCGCGGGGATCGCGTTGCGCCGGCGGCTCAGCCGCTTCGTCTCGCGCGCGGGCTTCATCGCGGCGATCTCGCGCCGCAGCTTGGCCATGCGGTTGCGGATGCGGCGCCGGTCGAGCTCGATCTTCGTCTCACCGGGGCCGCGCGAGCCCATGCCTGCACCCGCGCCGCCCACCTGGCCACCGGCCTGGCGGGACATCGACTCACCCCAGCCGCGCAGGCGCGGCAGGAGATACTCGAGCTGCGCGAGCTCGACCTGGGCCTTGCCCTCACGGGACTTGGCGTGCTGGGCGAAGATGTCGAGGATCAGCGCGGTCCGGTCGACGACCTTCACCTTCACCACGTCCTCCAGCGCACGGCGCTGCGACGGGGCGAGCTCGCTGTCCACGACCACGGTGTCGGCACCGGTGGCCAGCACGACCTCGGCCAGCTCCTGCGCCTTGCCCGAGCCCAGGTAGGTGCCCGGGTCCGGCTTCTGCCTGCGCTGCAGCAGCCCGTCGAGCACCTGCGAGCCCGCTGTCTCCGCGAGCGCCGCGAGCTCGCGCAGCGAGATCTCCGCCTCCTGCGCGGCCCGCTCGCCGCCGGAGTACAGGCCGACGAGCACGACCTTCTCGAGGCGCAGCTGCCGGTACTCGACCTCCGTGACGTCCTCGAGCTCCGTCGAGAGGCCCGCGACACGGCGCAGCGCGCTGCGCTCCTCGAGGTCCAGCTGGTCGCCGTCGGCGTCGGTGTGCACGGTCCCGCCGTCGGCACGTGCGGTCCCCGCCCGAGCGAGAACCCGTGCCACGACATCGTTCGCGATCGCCTGGGCCTGTGCCTGCGACTCGCGGAGTTCGGGCGTCTCCTGCTCGGGGAGCTCGGGCTCTGTCGGGGTGTGGGTCATGTAGTTCCTGACTCTCGGTGGTGGCTGGTACGGGTTCCAACCACGATGTACAACAAGGATCCCACGCCACAAAGTCCCGCGGCCATGTGTTTCCGGCCGGGTCGCGGGCGAGGTCACACCGCTCGGAGGTCCCGGCGCATCACACGCCGGCGCTTGGTCGGCCTGCTCACCTCGGCCAGCCCCGCCGCGAGGAACGGCCCGGGCGTGCCGACGTTCACCTCGCCCCACGAGACCTCCTGGCCCGGAGCGGGCACGATCGGGTAGCCCTCGACGGCTCGCGCACCCTGCTCGCGCGCGTGCCCGACGGCCGCGGCGGCCAGGTCGTACATCAGCCCCCGCCGGCGGAACCCCGCCCGGGCCGCGAAGCACGTGACCGCCCAGATGCCGGCGTCGTCCTTGTCCTCGGCACGCCCGGCCCACGGCACCTGGCTGCCGCGGTAGCGCACGAACTCGGTGCGCGGCGCGACGGCGACCCAGCCCGCCGGCTCGCCGTCGAGGTACCCGAGCAGCGCGCCCGAGGTCAGGCCGCCGGGCTCGACGTCGAGCTGCTCGCGCAGGTGGTGGGCACGCTCCTCGACCGACAGGTGCCACCACGCGCCGTCGCCGAGCCGGATCCGCTGGCACTGGCAGTGGTGCGCGCCGCCGCGCAGGCCGAACACCGTCTGCACGTCGTCCCAGGCGTCCGTCGTCGCGGGCACGATCTCCATCCGCATGGCCGGCTGCTGCGGGTCAGGACGTTGCTGACGCAGATGGGGGCGCAGGTTCGCCGACGTCCAGGCCCTCGCGGCTGAGCCGGTCTCGTCCCCACTCGCCGAGCGGGCGCAGGGCCTCGTTCAGGGAGGCGCCTGCGTCGGTGAGGGAGTATTCGACTCTCGGCGGCACTTCTGCATGGACCTGGCGACGGATCAGACCGTCTTCTTCCATCTGCCGGAGGTGCTGGGTCAGCATCTTCTCGCTGACGCCGGGCAACGCGCGGCGTAGTGCAGCGAACCGACGCGTGCCATGGGCGTACAGCTCCCACAGGACGAGGCCTTTCCACTTGCCGCTGACGACGTCGAGTGCAGCGTCGATCCCGCAGATGTACGGCCCGGAGCGCGGTCGTCTCGCCACCGGAGTCTCCTCACTGACGGTTTGGTAAGTACCGCAGCAGATAGTGGGTACTTCCCCGTACCGGGGTTGCTGTCCAGCATGGATGCATGACTTCATCGACCACAACCCCTGACGCGCGACCCGGCGTGACCATGCTCGGGCTCGGGGCGATGGGCAGCGCCCTTGCCGACCGGCTCCTCGACGCCGGCCACCCGGTCACCGTATGGAACCGGACCGCGGGCCGCGACGCAGACCTGGTCGCCCGGGGCGCGCGACGCGGTGCGACCGTCGCCGACGCTGTCGCCGTGCAGCCGCTCGTCGTGGCCTGTCTGCTTCGGCACCCCTCGGTCCACGAGACCCTCGACCCCGTCGTCGACCACCTGCGCGGCAAGACGCTGGTCAACCTCACCACGACCACCCCGAACGAGGCACGCGAGACGGCCGCCTGGGCCGCGGCGCACGGCATCGACTATCTCGACGGCGCAGTTCTGGCAGTGCCTGCCATGATCGGATCGCCTGGCGCGCAGGTCTTCTACAGTGGCTCGCAGAACGCGTTCGACCAGTACCGTGAGGTTCTCGACGCGTGGGCGACCAGTACTTTCGATGGTACGGATGCGGGCAGGGCGTCGCTGATCGACCTGGCCATGCTGTCCGCGATGTACCAGATGTTCGCCGGCTTCATCCACGGTGCCGCAATGGTCGGATCCGAGGGCGTGAGCGCGACGGCTTTCGCCACCCGCGCGACACCGTTCCTCCGCGCGATGACCGAAGGCTTCGCCGGGTTCGCGCAGATCATCGACGGCGGCGACTACACCGTTCCCGGCCAGCAGAGCCTGGACTTCTCCGACCTTTCCCACCTTGTGCGCGCCAGCGAGGAGCAGGGCGTGAACCCAGCGCCGCTCGCCGCGGTCCAGGCATTGATCAGCCGCCAGATCGCCGCCGGACACGGTTCCGAAGGATTCGCCAGGATCTTTGAGAGCGTCCGCACCGCCGACGCGCCGGTCGGTGGCGGCCGATGAACGGCGCACCCGTCACCGTGATCGGCCTCGGCCCGATGGGCCAGGCGATGACAAGCGCCTACGATTCTCCGGTGCCCACCGACCACTACTTCACCGCCCAGCCCGCCTCGGACGACGAGCGCCGCGTCCGCACCGTCCGCCTCGCGGGGCGGGACGTGGACGTCGAGGTGGCGGCGGGCGTCTTCTCGCCCGGCGGCCTCGACAAGGGCACCGCGGTGCTGCTCGACCGGGTGCCCGAGCCGCCGTCGTCGGGCCACCTGCTCGACCTGGGGTGCGGGTGGGGGCCGATCGCGCTGACCCTCGCCCTGGAGGCGCCCGCGGCGACGGTGTGGGCCGTCGACGTCAACGAGCGCGCGCTCGACCTCGTGCGCCGCAACGCGGAGCGGCTCGGTCTGCCGAACGTGCGCGCCGTGCTGCCCGACGACGTGCCGGACGACGTCGCCTTCGCCGCGTGCTGGTCCAACCCGCCGATCCGGGTGGGCAAGGACGCGCTGCACGCCCTGCTCACGCGCTGGCTCCCGCGCCTGGCCGACGGCGGCGCGGCGTGGCTCGTGGTGCAGAAGAACCTCGGCTCCGACTCCCTCGCCCGCTGGATCACCGAGACGCTGGACCTGCCGGTCGAGCGCGAGGCGTCGTCCAAGGGTTTCCGGGTGCTGCGGGTCGGCCGCTGACGCCGGTCAACCCACCCGGCGTCAGAGCGTGAGCTCGCCCGAGTAGACCAGCTCGGCGGGACCGGCCAGCTCCACGGTGCCACCGGCGAGCACCCGCACGCGGACCTCACCGCCCGGCACCTCGACGCGCCACGTGTCCGGAGCGCCCGTCCCCGACGAGCCCGCCTGCCAGGTGCGCACCGCGAGCGCGGCGGCGCACGCGCCGGTGCCGCACGACGGCGTCTCGCCCACGCCGCGCTCGTGCACGCGCATGCGCAGTCGGCCGACAGGCCCGTCCGGACCGTCCTCCTCCCCGAGCGGCACCACGAGCTCGACGTTGGTGCCGTGCGGCGGCACGGGTGCGACCTCGGGCGCCCGCCCCAGGTCCAGGCCCTCGAGCTCCTCGACGCTCGACAGCGCGACCACCGTGTGCGGGTTGCCCAGGTCGACGCTCAGAGCCGGCCGCGGCTGCGTCCAGCCCCGGACGGCGACGGCGGCGTCGTACCCCTGGGCGACCGCCGTGTCGCCGGCCGGCAGGAACCACGCACCCATGTCGACGGCGTACCAGCCGCCCGGCTCCTTGGTGACGTGCTTGACGCCCGCGCGCGTGCCGAGGCTCAGCGGGCCGGTGGTCAGGTCGGCGAGCCCGAGCTGCTCGGCGAACGCGGCGAAGACGCGCACCCCGTTGCCGCACATCTCCGCGACGGACCCGTCGGCGTTGCGGTAGTCCATGAACCACACCGCGCCCGGCTCCTGCTCGAGAGCCTCCTGCGCGGTCCGCTCGCCCGCCCGGGCGAGCGCCGCGGTCGGCACGAGGCGGATGACGCCGTCGCCGCCCACGCCGCCGCGCCGGTCGGCCAGCCTCCGCACCTGCTCGGGGCGCAGGTCCAGCGCACCCTCCGGGTCGGCGATCAGCACGAAGTCGTTGTGCGTGCCGTGGCCCTTGGTGAAGGCGAGGGTCCCGGCCGTGGGGCCTGCGGGCGCCGAGGTGGTCGCTGACTGCGTCATGATCCCAGGCTACGGCGCACCGGCGCGTCGCCGGGCATCCGTCCGGCGTCCGGGAGGGTGCCGTCGTCGGCCGCCGCGACGACCGCGAGCGCCTCGTCGAGCAGGCGGGGCGAGGCGGCGTCGAGCCACTGCACGCGCGGGTCGCGCCCGAACCAGCCCATCTGCTTGCGCGCGAGCCTGCGCGTGTTGGCCACGACGGCGGCGCGGGCCTCCTGCTCGGTGAGCTCCCCGCGCCACCAGGCGAGCACTTCCGCATACCCGACGGCGCGGGCGGCGGTCACGCCGAGGCCCGGCCCGGTGCCGCCCTGCTCGGGGCTCGCGAGCGTCCGGACCTCCTCGACCAGCCCGGCGTCCCACATGCGGTCGACGCGCGCGGCGACGCGGGCGTCCAGCACCTCGCGCGAGCAGTCGAGCCCGATCTGCACCGCGGGGCGCACGTACTCCTGGCGGGGCAGGTTGGCGGTGTACGGCCGGCCGGTGAGCTCGATGACCTCGAGCGCGCGCACGATGCGGCGGGTGTTGTGAGGGCCGATGCTCTCGGCCGCCCGCGGGTCGAGGCGCGCCAGCTCGGCGTGCAGGGCGCGCCGGCCCTCCGTCTCGGCGCGCTCCTCCAGGCGGCCACGCACCTCGGGGTCGGTGCCGGGGAAGTCCATGTGGTCGAGCAGCGCGCGCACGTACAGGCCGGACCCGCCGACGACGACGGCGCGCGCCCCCCGCCCGGCGATCGCGTCCAGGTCGGCGCGCGCCGCCTCCTGGTAGCGCGCCACCGAGGCGTCCTGGACCGGGTCGAGCACGTCGAGCTGGTGGTGCACGATGCCGCGCCGCTCGGCGAGCGGCACCTTCGCCGTGCCGACGTCCATGCCGCGGTAGAGCTGGTAGGCGTCGGCGTTGACGATCTCGGCGGCCGCCGCGTCGGTACCCAGCGCGTCGGCCAGGTCCAGCGCGAGGTCCGACTTCCCGGTGGCGGTGGGGCCCACGACGGCGACGACTCTCACGCCGTCACCCTACGGTCGGCCCGGACCGGTGACGAACCGTCACGCCGTGGTGACGGTGTACGCGGACGGCAGGTGGTCGTGCCGCTGCGGGAACACGCGCACGCGCGCCCTCGTCAGCTCGACGCCGGCCTCCCGCAGCGCCGCCCGCACGCCCGGCGTGAGGGCAGCCGGGTCGCGGTCCTGGCTGCCGGGCGCTCCCCCGCCCGCGACCACGAGCGCGGGGGCGGCACGCAGCGCCGCGGACGCGGCCTCGTCCGGTGGTCCGCTGAGCTCGAGCGTCGGGACGGCGCCTGCGCGCTCACCCAGCACCGCGGCGAGCGCGAGCAGCGCCACCGACGCGCCCGTGCCGGCCGGGGCGCGGTCACCGGGCGCCCAGGCGGCCGGGAGACCGGGTGGGAGCCAGCGATCGGAGATCCCGGAGCCCGCGAGCGACGGACGCAGCGGGCCGTACCGGGGGTCGCCGCCGTGGGCCACGACGAGCGGGAGGGCCATTCCCGTGAGGTCGTCCACGAGCTCGGTGAGCGCGCCGACCACCACGTCGCGCACCGCCGCGAGCGGGTCGGGCCGTCGCGCAGGCACCAGGCCCGGCACGAGCAGCGGGGTCGCAGGCAGGATCACGGCGCGCACACCTCGGGAAACTAGCACCGGCGTCCGGCACGGGCAGGCGGCGTCGGCACGGATCAGCGGCCGGTGGGAGCACCGCCGCGCGGCGGACAGGCGATTCCACCCGCTTTGCGCACGAACCTCCGCAGCGAGCAAGTGCCTTCGGCGGGTACTGTGGTCAGGTGAGGTTCTTCGGGTCACGACGCCGGAACACGGCGGGCGACGGCGACCGTGCGGCCATCAGCCCGCATCAGCCCGAGCCCAGGGAACTTGACGACGACGAGCTGCGAGCCCAGGTCGAGGGCGTCCTGCTCCGGGAGCTGACGGGCGGTCTCGACGACTCGTCCTCGATCCCACGGCCCCTGACGCGCGATCGCGTCGTGGAGTGGCTGGGTGACAACGGCTTCAGCTACTTCGTCGACTCGGAGGGCGACGTCGGCGGCCTCTGGCACGGGTGGCTGTTCTACTTCCTCATGGTCGGCGAGAGCTCCGAGGTGCTCCAGGTGCGCGGGCAGTGGCACCGCGACCTGACGATCGAGCGCCTCGAGGAGATCCTCGAGATCTGCAACGAGTGGAACGCCGAGCGCATCTGGCCCAAGACGTACGTGCGGGTGCGCGACAACGGCGCGGTCCTCGTCTACACCGAGGTCACGGTCGACCTCGAGCACGGCGTCACGGACGACCAGCTCGACCAGCTCCTGCAGTGCGGGCTCACGACCGGGTCCATGTTCTTCGAGCACCTGGACGAGACGTTCCCGGACCCGCTGAGGTCGGCGCCATGAGCCCGGCACGGAGCGGAGGCGGCGCGGGCCGCTGGCTGGCACGGCTGCTCAACCCGGGTGCACCGGCCGCGCGGCGCGCCCAGGGGACGCAGACGCGCACGCTGGCCAAGGCCCCTGCCGACAAGCCGCGCCCCCTGACGACCCAGCGCGTGGGCGACGACCTGGCGCGCCGCGGCTACCGGTTCCGCATCGACGACGACGGCGACGTCACCGGCACCTGGGACGGCAACCGGTTCTGGTTCCTGCTCCTCGGCGAGCACGACGAGATCCTGCAGGTGCGCGGTCGCTGGGCCGGGGCGCTGCCGCCCGGCGCGCGCCTCGCCGTCCTGCAGGCGGCCAACGACTGGAACCGCGAGCGCATCTGGCCCAAGGTCTACACGCGCGAGGAGGGCGGCGGCCTCGCGCTGTACGCCGAGGTGTCGGTCGACTTCGAGCACGGCGCGACCGAGGAGCAGCTCGCGCAGACCGTGTCGTGCGGCCTGGTCACGGCGAGCCAGTTCTTCTCGACGGTCGCGTCCCTCGCGCCCCCGGCGGACCCGGACACGCCCGACGTGTCCTGAGCCCTGGAGCGACGCCGGCACGACGCCGGAGCACGGCGAGCACGCAGCAGAAGGCCCCCGCGCGCGAGGCGCCGCGGGGGCCATCCGACGTCAGGCCGGGGTCAGCGCGCCCGGACGGTCGGCAGGCCGAGGGACACCGGGCCCGACGGCGCCGGCGTGCCGTGGGCGTGCGTGTCCTCGCCGCCGCCGAGCCGCACCTTCTCCCGCTCGGCCCAGGCGTCGCCCGAGCGCGTACGGCGCACCGCCAGCGGCCCGGGGCCAGCGGGGTCGGCGATGAGGTGGTGGGGTGCGGCCTTCGTCACGGTGACCGTCACCATGTCGCCAGGGCGCGGCAGGCCCGCGGGCACCTCCGCGGCCAGGCGCGGGTCGTCCAGGCTGGTCGGAGCGCCCGTGAGCACGTCGGCGTCAGGCAGCCCGACGTGCACGAGGCGGTTGTCCGCCGCCCGCCCGGACACACGCCCGCTCGCGCCGTCCTTGCGGCCGGAGTCCTCGCCCACCAGCACCTCGAGCGTGCGGCCGACCTGCTTGTCGGCCTCCTCGGCGCTGATCCGCTCCTGGAGCGCGACCAGACGCTCGAACCGCTCCTGGACGACCTCCTTGGGGAGCTGGTCCGCCATCGTCGCGGCGGGCGTGCCGGGGCGCGGCGAGTACTGGAACATGAACGCCGAGCTGAACCGGGACGCCTCCACGACGCGCAGCGTCTCGGCGAAGTCCTCCTCGGTCTCCCCGGGGAAGCCGACGATGACGTCGGTCGTGATCGCGGCGTCGGGCATCGCGGCACGCACCCGGTCGAGGATGCCGAGGAACTTCTCCGACCGGTAGGACCGGCGCATCGCGCGCAGGACCCGGTCGGAGCCGGACTGCAGCGGCATGTGCAGCTGCGGCATGACGTTCGGGGTCTCGGCCATGGCGGCGATGACGTCGTCGGTGAACGCGGCCGGGTGCGGGGAGGTGAAGCGGACGCGCTCCAGGCCCTCGATCTGCCCGCACGCGCGCAGCAGCTTGGCGAACGCGCCGCGGTCGCCGAACTCGACGCCGTAGCTGTTCACGTTCTGGCCCAGCAGCGTGACCTCGACCGCACCGGCCGCGACGAGCGCCTCGACCTCTGCCAGCACCTCGCCCGGCCTGCGGTCGCGCTCCTTGCCACGCAGGTGCGGCACGATGCAGAAGGTGCACGTGTTGTTGCAGCCGACGGAGATGCTGACCCAGCCGGCGTAGACCGACTCGCGCCGGGTCGGCAGCGTGGACGGGAAGACCTGGAGCGACTCGGCGATCTCGACCTGCGCCGCCTCGTTGTGCCGGGCACGCTCGAGCAGCACCGGCAGGGCGTCGAGGTTGTGGGTGCCGAACACGACGTCGACCCACGGCGCCTTCGCGACGATGTCTCCGCGGTCCTTCTGCGCCAGGCAGCCGCCGACGGCGATCTGCATGCCCGGCCGCTCCGCCTTGATGCCTGCGAGCTGGCCGAGGTTCCCGTACAGCCGTGTGGCGGCGTTCTCGCGCACCGCGCAGGTGTTGATGACGACGACGTCGGCCGTGCCCGCCGCCTCGTCCGCGGCGGACGCACGCGTGTAGCCGGCCTGCTCGAGCATGCCGGCCATGTGCTCGGAGTCGTGCACGTTCATCTGGCAGCCGAGCGTGCGCACGAGATAGGTGCGCGGACGGTCGGGCGCGTCGGCGGGCCCTGCGTCGGGAGCGGCGTGGGGCAGGACTGGGGGCAGGGCGGTCGTGGACATCGGGGTCGATTTTACGACCCCCCGGCGGCACCGCCGAACGGGGCCGCCGGGTCGCCGCGACGAGCCCGGCAGGTGAAAGTTCCGGCTGGTCGCGGCCATCTGTTACCGAACCGTTGTGGACGGATGACCCGTGGACTTGGTGCCTGAAACATCGGATCGTTAGGTTCAAGGGATGGACCAGACCACCTCGACCACCGGCCAACCGGCGGCCGACGAGCCCGTGGACGCCCCGACGCCGGGCCGCACCCTCGGGGCGCCCCTCGTAGAGCTGAAGCACGTCAACAAGCACTTCGGCGCGCTGCACGTCTTGCAGGACATCGACCTCACCGTCCGCCGGGGCGAGGTGCTGGTCGTGATCGGGCCGTCCGGCTCGGGCAAGTCCACGCTGTGCCGGGCGATCAACCGCCTCGAGACCATCGACGACGGCACCATCACCGTCGACGGCAAGGAGCTTCCTGCCGAGGGCAAGGCCCTCGCGCAGCTCCGCGCCGAGGTCGGCATGGTGTTCCAGTCGTTCAACCTCTTCGCGCACAAGACCGTGCTCGACAACGTCACCCTCGGCCCGCGCAAGGTCCGCGGCATGGGCAAGAAGGAGGCCGAGGAGCTGGCCCGCTCGCTGCTCGACCGCGTCGGTGTCGGCAACCAGGCCGAGAAGATGCCCGCCCAGCTCTCGGGCGGCCAGCAGCAGCGCGTCGCCATCGCCCGTGCCCTCGCGATGCGGCCGAAGGTCATGCTGTTCGACGAGCCGACCTCGGCCCTCGACCCCGAGATGGTCAACGAGGTGCTGGACGCGATGGTCGCGCTCGCGCAGGAGGGCATGACGATGATCGTCGTCACCCACGAGATGGGATTCGCCCGCAAGGCCGCCGACCGCGTCGTCTTCATGGCGGACGGGCAGATCGTGGAGGAGGCTCCCCCGGAGGAGTTCTTCACCGCGCCGAAGAGCGAGCGGGCGCGGGACTTCCTGTCGAAGATCCTGACCCACTGACCAGGGGTCCGCCCGGACCCGAACTACCGAAGGGGAATCATGCGCAAGCACACCATGGGGCTGCTGGCGATCGCCGCGGCATCGACCCTCGCGCTCTCCGCCTGCGGCGGCGCCGAGGTCGGCGACGAGCCGGAGGGCGGGTCGTCCGAGGGCGCCGGCGACGGCATCACCATCGGCATCAAGTACGACCAGCCGGGCCTCGGTCTGAAGGACGGCGCCGAGTTCACCGGGTTCGACGTGGACGTCGCCCGGTACGTCGCGAACGAGCTGGGCTACAGCGAGGACCAGATCACGTTCAAGGAGACGCCGTCGGCGAACCGCGAGAGCATGCTCGACAACGGCGAGGTCGACATGATCTTCGCGACGTACTCGATCACCGACGACCGCAAGAAGGTCATCGACTTCGCGGGCCCGTACTTCGTCGCCGGCCAGGACCTCCTGGTCTCCGCCGACAACAGCGACATCACGGGCCCGGAGGACCTCGAGGGCAAGAATCTCTGCTCGGTGACCGGTTCGACCTCCGCCGAGAAGATCAAGACGGACTACGCCGAGGGTGTCCAGCTGCTCGAGCGTCCCGGCTACGCCGAGTGCGTCAACTCGCTGGTCGCGGGCCAGGTCGACGCCGTCACCACGGACGACATCATCCTCGCGGGCCTCGCCGCGCGGAACGGTGACGGCAACCTCAAGGTGGTCGGCAACCCGTTCTCCGAGGAGAACTACGGTGTGGGCCTGCCGAAGGGCTCCGACCTGTGCGAGGACATCAACGCGGCGATCACGAAGATGATCGACGAGGGCGCCTGGGAGGAGGCCGTGGCCGCGAACACCGAGGGTGCCGACTACACCCCGAACGCGGACCTCAACCCGCCGACGCCGGCCCCCTGCGCCTGACGTCCCTGCGGTGACCGGGATCGCGCCTGCCGCGTCAGGCGCGGTCCCGTTCGCTGCGGGCGGCCCGTCCGCCGCCCACGACCTGTCCGACCGGGGCGGGCCCTGCGGGGCAGCGCCTCACCCGAAAGGTGACCTGTGAACGACTATCTGTCGGGGCTCAGCGCGCTGTGGGAGCAGTACGACGTCCTGGGGGCGTTCTGGACCAACATCCAGCTGACGTTCTGGGGCGCGCTGTTCGCCCTGGTGCTCGGTACGCTCCTCGCGCTCATGCGGATCTCGCCCATCCCCTCGCTGCAGTGGGTGGGCGCCCTGTACGTGAACACCTTCCGCAACACCCCGCTCACGATCATCATGACCTTCATGGTCATGGGGGTCTGGACCGCCCTCCAGATCAACCTCGGCAGCGACTTCAGCACCAACTTCTTCCGCCTCGCGGTGGTCGGCCTCGCCGTGTACCACGCCGCGTTCGTCTGCGAGTCGATCCGCTCCGGCGTCAACACCGTGCCGATCGGGCAGGCCGAGGCGGCGCGGGCCATCGGGCTGTCGTTCCTGCCCGCCGCCCGGCTGATCATCCTGCCGCAGGCGTTCCGGGGCGCGATCGCCCCCCTCGGTAACACCCTGATCGCACTGCTCAAGAACTCGACCGTCGCCGCGGCGGCCAGCGTCTCCTGGGAGACCTCCTCCACGATGAAGACGATGCTCGAGTTCAACGCCAACTACCGCTGGGAGATCTTCGGGATGTTCGCCATCGGGTTCGTGATCCTCGTGATCCCGATCGGCCTGGCGACCACGTGGCTGTCGAGGCGTCTGGCGGTGAAGCGATGAGCAGCTCCGTCCTCTTCGACGCGCCCGGCCCCCGGGCCCGGCGGATGATCGTCGGCGGCAACGTGCTCGCCGCCGTGGTCGCCCTGGCCGTCGTCGCGTGGGTGCTGATCCAGCTCGGCGCCAAGGGGCAGCTCGCCGGCAACCTCTGGGCCGACGTCTTCACGGCCCGGACGTGGCAGTACTACCTGCTCCCCGGCCTGCAGAACACGCTGCGCGCCGCCGCGTTCGCCATCGTGGGCGCGATCGTCTTCGGCCTCGTGTTCGGCGTGGGCCGCCTGTCGCAGATCGGCCCCGTGCGGTGGCTCTCCGGTCTGGTGGTCGAGTTCCTCCGCGCCGTGCCCGTGCTGCTCATGATGGTGTTCTTCTACGGCCTGTTCGGGCAGCTCTTCCGCGGCTCGGACGACAACGCCTTCCTCGCCGTCGTCGTCGCCCTCGTCCTGTACAACGGCTCCGTCATCGCGGAGCTCGTGCGCGCAGGCGTCGGCAACCTGCCGAAGGGCCAGGGTGAGGCCGGGCTCGCGATCGGGCTCACCGTAGGACAGACGCTCCGGTCCATCCAGCTCCCGCAGGCCCTGGTCGCGATGCTTCCCGCGATGGTGTCGCAGGTCGTCGTGGTCCTCAAGGACTCGGCGCTGGGCCAGCTCATCGGCTACCAGGAGCTGCTGCGCACCGGCCAGATCGTGTACTCGGCCGACGGCAACCCGCTCCAGGTTCTCGCGGTGGTCGCCGTGGTGTTCATCCTGCTCAACCTGCTGCTCACCGTCGTGGCGCACCGCCTGGCCAAGCTGCTGTCCAGCCGCACGGCCGGCGCGACGGTCGAGGGCACGGGTATCGGGAACCCGACCGCGGCCGGCGGGTTCGTCGGCGGCGGCGCCGGTCCGGGCTCCGGCACCTGACGGCTCCCCGTCGACCGGGTGACCGGCACGGACACGGCAGACGACAGGAGGCGCTCCCGCACGCGTGCGGGAGCGCCTCCTGTCGTCTGCCGTGTCTTCTGCGCGGCGAACCCCCGTCGGCCCGCTCAGTCCTCGGCGTACCCCAGGTCGTCGGTGTCCTCGCCCTCCTCGGCCAGCGCATCACGCACCAGCTCGAACGCGAGGCCCGGCGGGTACCCCTTGCGGGCCAGCGAACCGACGGCGCGGCGGACGCGCACCTGGCGGTCCAGGCCCCGGGTGCGTGCGACGAGCTTGCCGGCCAGTCGTGCGCCCGCGGCGCGCTCGTCGTCCGGGTCGAGCTGGTCGAGAGCCACGGTCGCCGTGTCCTCGTCGATGCCCCGGCGGCGCAGCTCGGCGGCGATCCCCCGGCGGGCGAGCCCTCGTTCGGCGTGCCGGGTGCGCACGATGGTCTCCGCGTACGTCGCGTCGTCGACCAGGCCGACCTCACCGAACCGGTCCAGGACCTGGTTCGCGACGTCCTCGGGGTAGCCTTTGCGCGCCAGCGACTGCTCGAGCTCGCGGCGGGACTTCTGCGCGGCCGTCAGGACCCGCAGGACGACCTCGCGAGCCTTCTCGACGGCCTCGTCCCGGCTGATCTCGCCGGACTCGAGGCGCTCGGCCACGGTGCGCCGGGGCGCCCTGTCGGCACCCCCGCCCCGGCCCCTGCCGCCTCGGCGGGCTGCTCCCGGACCTCCCGGTCCGCCCCCGTCCCGGGTAGCGGGACGACCCCGACGCTTCCCCACGCCGGGACCGTCCGCTGGATCACCGTACTGCACGTCAGAACGGCGCCTTCTCGGCGGCCGCCTCCGCCTTGGCCGCGGTCTTCGCCGCGGCGGTCTTGGTGGCCTTCGAGCGCGAGGCGGGGGCCTTGGTGGCCTTGGCCGTCGCGCTCGTCCGCGTGGACGAGCTCGCCGCGGCGACCGTGCCGGAGGCAGGCCCCGCGTCGATCGCCGGGGCAGCAGGGGCGTCCGCCGGCGCGTCCACCTTCGGGCCGACGCCCAGCTTCTCCTTGACACGCTTCTCGATCTCGTTGGCGAGGTCGGGGTTGTCGCGCAGGAACGAGCGGGCGTTCTCCTTGCCCTGACCGAGCTGGTCGCCCTCGTAGGTGAACCACGACCCGGACTTGCGCACGAAGCCGTGCTCCACGCCCATGTCGATGAGCCCGCCCTCGCGGGAGATGCCGACCCCGTACAGGATGTCGAACTCGGCCTGCTTGAACGGCGGGGCCATCTTGTTCTTGACGACCTTGACGCGCGTGCGGTTACCCACCGCGTCGGTGCCCTCCTTGAGGGTCTCGATGCGCCGGATGTCGAGGCGGACCGACGCGTAGAACTTCAGCGCCTTGCCACCGGTCGTGGTCTCGGGCGAACCGAAGAACACACCGATCTTCTCGCGGAGCTGGTTGATGAAGATCGCGGTGGTGCCGGACGCGCTGAGCGCACCGGTGATCTTGCGCAGGGCCTGCGACATGAGGCGGGCCTGCAGGCCCACGTGGCTGTCACCCATCTCGCCCTCGATCTCGGCCTTGGGCGTCAGGGCCGCCACCGAGTCGACCACGATGATGTCGAGCGCGCCGGAGCGGATCAGCATGTCCGTGATCTCCAGCGCCTGCTCACCGGTGTCCGGCTGCGAGACCAGGAGGGCGTCGGTGTCGACACCGAGCTTCTTGGCGTACTCGGGGTCCAGGGCGTGCTCCGCGTCGATGAACGCCGCGATACCGCCCTGGCGCTGGGCGTTGGCCACCGCGTGCAGCGCGATGGTGGTCTTGCCGGAGGACTCCGGGCCGTACACCTCGACGATGCGGCCGCGGGGCAGTCCTCCGATCCCCAGTGCCACGTCGAGGGCGATGGCCCCGGTCGGGATCACCTCGATCGGGGCACGGGTCTCGTCGCCGAGGCGCATGACCGAACCCTTGCCGAAGTTGCGGTCGATCTGGGCGAGGGCGGCCTCGAGGGCCTTCTCGCGATCTGCTGGTGCGGGCATGTGCGACACCTTCGTGGTCGGGGCGCTCTCTGCGCCTGCGTGGATGGCTCCGTACGTCCGTACAGCCGGTACGTTCGAGACCGACCGTACGCGGAGCCACTGACACGGACGCCTTCTCCGGCCGCCGCCTGTGGACGACGTTCCGAAATCCGTGCCTGTGGTGGAAGTCTAGCCGAACGCGTGTTCGAGGCAAGGCGCGACACGCGGGTGGGATCGCGCGGCTCCGGCCCCTCAGCGGCGCGGCGGCGGGGCCTGCCGGTACTTGTCGGTACCCCAGCGCTCGGCGTCGGGGACGTCGAGCGCGTCGCACAGCGCGTGCCACACGTCCCGCGGCTCGTCGCCGTCCTCGAGGGCGGCGACAGGGGTGCGCCCGTCCAGCGCGGGCAGCACCTGCTCCCGGGCCAGCACGCGCCCGTACGCACGGCCGAACACCTCGTCGACCAGCTGCCAGAAGTCGCTCTCACGCACCCCACAACCCTACGTCCGCCCGGCCGGGCGCCGGAACGGACCGACGGGTCAGTGTCGGTGGTCCGGGACACAATGGCCCCATGCCAGAGCCCGACGACCCGCTGTCCCGCTTCGGACCTGCCACCCGCGCGTGGTTCACCGGTGCGTTCGCGCAGCCCACCGCCGCCCAGGCGGGCGCGTGGGACGCCGTGGCACGGGACAGGCACGCCCTCGTCGTCGCCCCGACCGGCTCGGGCAAGACGCTCGCGGCCTTCCTCTGGTCGATCGACCGGATCATGTCGGCACCCCCGCCGGAGGACCGCGCCCGGCGATGCCGCGTCCTGTACGTCTCGCCGCTCAAGGCCCTCGCGGCCGACGTCCAGCGCAACCTCCGCTCGCCCCTGACCGGCATCCGCCAGGCCGCCGCGCGCGAGGGCCTCGAGGTGCCCGACGTCACGGTGGGCATGCGCACCGGTGACACGCCGGCGAACGAGCGGCGCGCCTTCGCGACCCGCCCGCCGGACATCCTCGTGACGACGCCGGAGTCGCTCTTCCTCGTGCTGACGTCGTCGGCCAGGTCGGGCCTCGCGGGCGTCGAGACCGTGGTGCTCGACGAGATCCACGCGGTGGCGGGCACCAAGCGCGGCGCCCACCTCGCCCTGAGCCTCGAGCGCCTGGACGCCTTGCTGGACCGGCCGGCCCAGCGCATCGGCCTGTCGGCGACGGTCCGGCCGGTCGACGCCGTGGCGGGGTTCCTCGGCGGCGCACGGACGGGCGAGGGCAGCCGTGAGGTCGTCGTCGTCCAGCCGCCGTCGCACAAGGAGTGGGCGATCGACGTCGTCGTGCCCGTTCCGGACCTGTCCGACCTGGACAGCGCGCCCGCCGTCGGCTCGTCGGGCGACGCGGCGGGCGGCCCGGGGGCGCCCCGCAGCGGCGACGACGAGGTCGACCTCTCGGGCGCCGCCACCGGCCCGCCGCGCCGCGCCTCGGTGTGGCCGCACGTCGAGGAGCGGGTGGTCGACCTGGTGGCGGACCACACCTCCACCATCGTCTTCACGAACAACCGCCGCGGCGCCGAGCGGCTCACAGCCCGCATGAACGAGGTCTGGGCCCAGCGGCAGGGCCTCGAGGTCGCCGACCCGGCCAGCACGTGGGCCGCACTGGTCCCCGGCCAGTCCGGGACCGCCGCAGGCGCGGCACGGCCTGCCCCTGCGCACGACGGGCTGCCGGAAGCCGTCCCCGCGACCGAGCTGACGCTCGCGCGCGCCCACCACGGCTCGATGAGCCGTGCCGAGCGCACCCGCACCGAGACGGAGCTCAAGGAGGGCCGGCTGCCCGCCGTGGTGGCGACGTCGTCGCTGGAGCTGGGGATCGACATGGGGGCGGTGGACCTCGTCGTGCAGGTCGGCGCGCCGCCGTCGGTCGCGAGCGGCCTGCAGCGCATCGGCCGCGCGGGCCACCAGGTGGGCGCGGTCTCCAAGGGCGTGGTCTTCCCGATGTTCCGCGGCGACCTCGTGCCCGCCACCGTCATCGCGGAGCGCATGCGCTCCGGCGCCATCGAGCACCTCCACGTGCCCGCCAACCCGCTCGACGTGCTGGCCCAGCAGGTGGTCGCGGCCCTGGCCGTGGACGACTGGGCCGAGGACGACCTGCTCGCCCTGGTACGCCGCGCCGCCCCGTTCACGCACCTCGGCGAGGCGACGTGGCGGGCGGTGCTGGACATGCTCGCCGGGCGGTACCCGAGCGAGGACTTCGCCGAGCTCCGCGCCCGCATCACCTGGGACCGTGCCACCGGCATGCTGCGCGGCCGCCCCGGTGCGCTGCGCCTGGCGACCACGAGCGGCGGCACCATCCCCGACAAGGGCGCGTACGGCGTCTTCCTCGCCACGGAGGGAGCGTCGGGCGACGGCACGCTTGCCGACGACGTGCCCGGCTCCGGCGGGCGCACCCGCGGCGGCAGGCGCGTCGGCGAGCTCGACGAGGAGATGGTCTACGAGTCCCGCGTGGGCGACACGTTCACGCTCGGGTCGAGCACATGGCGCATCGAGGACATCACCACCGACCGCGTGCTCGTCACCCCCGCTCCCGGGCTGCCGGGCCGGCTGCCCTTCTGGAAGGGCGACGCCCCCGGCCGGCCCGCCGAGCTCGGACGCGCGGTGGGTGCCTTCGTGCGCCAGGCCGACGCCGCGCTCGCCGCCGACCCGGAGGCCGGGCGCGAGCACCTGCGCGCCGCGGGACTGGACCCCTGGGCCGCCGACAACCTCGCCGCGTACCTCACCGAGCAGCGGCAGGGCACCGGGCGCGTCCCCGACGACCGCACGATCGTCGTCGAGCGCTTCCGCGACGAGCTCGGTGACTGGCGCGTCGTGATCCACTCGCCGCTGGGCGCCCGCGTGCACGCGCCGTGGGCGCTGGTCATCTCCGCGCGTCTGCGGGCACGCTTCGGCCTCGACGTCGCCGCCATGCACTCCGACGACGGGATCGTGCTCCGCCTGCC
>Ga0079224_100003584_pt1 | contig 19699 bp, 19 predicted proteins | sample Stecom2015_FD_80414 | JGI IMG/M metagenome (GOLD analysis project Ga0079224, IMG submission 80414) | Agricultural soil microbial communities from Utah to study Nitrogen management - Steer compost 2015 | ecosystem: Environmental > Terrestrial > Soil > Agricultural land | place: USA: Utah...
ATTGGCGATGGACCGGCGCTTCTGGCCAAGCCATTCTCAGGCTCCACGATCCCAAACCCAGGCCAGCGGCACAACATGTTTGGTGCCCTCAAGGAACAAGCTTTTGGTACACGGTATGGTCGCTAAGCGGACATTCGGGTACGACGTTTGACAAAAAGCGTGAATGCCTGGCGAATGGACATTTGCCAGCCAACCTCTTCAGCGATCCGGCCGCGGCAGTTCAGGTAACATGGCCTCTACGTCAATCGAGTAGGTAGCGAAAAAATCTTCCGCCGCCTCAATGAGAGCTTTCTCGGTTTTGAGTATCCCAAGATAGACCGGCCATTCTGAGTCTATCAGTTCCGTGCTGTAACGCTCCGGATCAATGCCCCCCATCATTGTCAGAAACCGGAACTCCGTTTCGTTCATGACGATGTAATCGCAACGTTTGCGCAAAAACATTAGCAGCATCTGCTGTGTGTTGTATCCGTCATGGCGCACCAGCTGAGTCCCTATCCGCCGCTCGAGCTGGTCACTGTATACAAACCATCTACGAAGACAGATGCTTCCCGAGATATCATCGAAGGAATCCGTTGGCATGCCAGGCTGCGCGAACACCCGGTCGCGCCAGGTTAACACCGGCCCTACAGCGTGCATTTGGTCCGGCAAAGGCATCCAGTGCGGGCTGGCGAAAACCGCGTTGGCGAGTCCTCGTTGCAGGGCCCAGATCTGGCGTTTGCGGGCCATCGGGCGGAAGTCGGCTTCGATACCAGTCTCCATGGAGAAGTCTTTGATCACCTCGACCAGAACTCCCTCGTTGAGGCCTTTGCCATAATAGAATGGCAGAAAGCCCTCGTTCGAACCCATAATCTGAAGGGTTTGGGAGGAAACCGGGAAGAACCAGAATGCCGTGATGATAAACAGGACTACTCTCATTCGGTCCTCGTTGGACTAATTAATCGGGCAAGGCCGTCGTTTGCCCGACTCTGCCTCGCCAGTTAAAGACAGTTTGGCTCGGATTCTGGCCAGATGCCATGAGAAAGTCGATATCGCGGTGAATCATCCCGGCGGTCGTGTCCGCATCTATTTAGTTGGGGACACCCCAGTTTTTACACAGAAACCTATTCCCAGCGCGCCTGCGAATAGCTGAACACCGGCAGCGACAACTGCCAGCGGATGGCGGCCATGCGCAAGAGCAGGCCAACACTGAAGGCAGCCAGTAATGTGATGTTCTCGCTCAAGCCCTGGTTCAGAAGTTCCAGATAAAGCAAAGCCACCACCAGAGAGACACTGGCATAGAGTTCGTGACGCAGAACCTGCGGCGTGCGGTTACAGAGGATGTCGCGGAGGATGCCGCCGAATATGCCAGTGGTAATGCCCGACATCACCACCACGATGGTGTCGTAACCCAGTTTCAGGGCGACATTGCAGCCAATCACGGTGAAGGCCACCAGCCCGATGGCGTCCAGTACCAGAAACAGCTGGTGCAGGTGGCGCATGAAGCGGGCAATGGCGATAGTGATCAGGCCACCGGTGATGGTCATGTAGATGTAGCGAGGGTGCTGGGTCCAGGTCACGGGAAAGTTACCCAGCAGGATGTCCCGAACGGTGCCGCCACCGAGGGCGGTCAGGAAGGCTATCAGGGCCACGCCGAACAGATCCATGTTCCTGCGCCCGGCGGCCAGCGCCCCGGACATGGCTTCCGCGGTAATGGCAATCATATAGATAGAGGTCAGCACACAGGTCTCCTGCGTTTCTGTGGCCTCTCCCCCTGTCCCTGATACCTGAGAGTTTACAGAGCCCGGCTCCGCTTGCCCCTTCGGTGGACTGTGTCGACAGTCTCTCTCCAGACGGCGTTATCGAATGCCCGCAGTACCTGTGCCTGAGCGTTTATGGGAGTTTGCGCCTTCGGCGGGGCCAGCCGGCCCACTCTCCTGCGGAAGACGCGCATTATAGGCACACCTTCTGGCTACGTCGAGCGAGCAAAGCTGTGGGACTCCCCGACGCTGCCTGAACCGGCTTGCGCTCTTCAGCCCTTGAAACCTTTGGCCACCAGATACACCTCCCGGGACCGGGCGCGCGACGAATCCGGCTTGCGAATCACCACCTTATCGAAGGACTCGCGCACGGTTTTCACGTACTCATCGTAACCTTCGCCATGGAATACCTTGGCGACAAAACTGCCTTTGGGTTTGAGCACCTGGCAGGCCATATCCAGGGCCAGTTCCACCAGATACATAGAGGCCGCCTGGTCTGCGGCGTTCACGCCACTGATGTTGGGGGCCATATCCGAGATCACCACATCGGCACGGGCACCGTCCAGTACCGCCATGATCTGGTCGAAGACCTCCTGTTCGGTGAAGTCGCCCTGGATGAATTCAACGCCGGCGATCGGATCCATCGGCAAAATGTCAGACGCCACCACGCGGCCCTTGTGGCCCACCAGTTTGGCCGCCACCTGGGACCAGCCGCCCGGCGCCGAACCCAGGTCGACAACCAGGTCCGTGGGCTTGATCAGCCGATCCTTGTTGTTGATTTCCAGCAGTTTGTAACTGGCACGGGAACGATAGCCATCCTGTTGCGCCTGTTTTACAAAGGGGTCGTTTACGTGCTCTTCGAGCCACCGGTTACTGCTTTTCGAGCGTGCCATCGCCTGCCTTCTGTTCACTGCGGGAAAACCGGCATTGTACGCCGCCGCCAGTGACGCCGCAAAAACCAGCCACGTCCTGACAAGCCAGCCACACCCCCGTACAATAGCGCCGGATCACATGCCTCATTAAAAACATCATCGCCCGGCCCCGGCCGTGCCAGGCACCATGGAAAGCAGACCGTGAAACTGGACGACATCAAAAAGCTGCATCAAAAGAAATACCGCCAGTCGTTCGGACAGTTTCTGGTGGAAGGGGAACACCTGGTACTGGAGCTGGAAAAAGCGGCGAAGCAAGTGCCCCACTGGCGCAACGCCCAACTGTATGTGACCAGCGCCTACGAGCACTGGCCCAGCCCCTGGCCCAAGCACGTGATCAGTGACCGGCAGATGGCCCAGCTATCCGATACCAGAACGCCTCAGGGCATCCTGGCGGTGGTGCCACTGCCAGCGGCCACCAGCGGCCAAACCGCTCCCCAAGAGAAAGCCCTCTACCTCCACGAGGTGCAGGATCCCGGCAATCTGGGCACCATCCTGCGCACGCTGGCCTGGTTCGGTGGTTTCCGGTGCCTGCTGAGCCCTGGCAGCGTGGATCCGTTCAATCCGAAGGTGGTGCGCGCCAGCATGGGCGCCATATTCCATGTACCGCTGGAAACCGAGGTTGCCCTGAACACGCTGGGCCAACGATACGCCCGCATCGCCTGCCTGGACATCGGCGGCGACGCCATCACCACGCCCAAGTTCCAGACCCATGACTGCTACCTGTTTGGCAATGAGGCCCGCGGCGTGCCGAAGCAAGCCCTGACCGAGCTTGGCGCCCGCGCCTTTACCATCCCCGGCGCGGCCGCTATTGAGTCTCTGAACCTGGCCTCCGCGGTCAATATGGCGGTTTACGAGCTGAACCGCACCTGAGTCCCGCGGATTATTTCCGGCCTTTACTTGCCAGTCGCTGAACCGGTTACCTATGGTTGAACGTAATCCTGTAGGACATCATTCACTGGAAGGATCGGTTCAGCCATGGATTTCTCCAACCCGACTGCAACTCTCGAACGCCAACATGCCATCGGTTTAACCCGCACGCCCAATCTGGCCGAGGGGACCCCGGACACCAAACGCCAGGAAATCGCGCGTTATTTCACAGACACCTTCGACACCTACACGCGCCTGTTCGATTGCCTGGCCGATGACTCCGGCTATTACCAGAAATCTATCCCGCTCCGGCATCCGCTCATTTTCTATCTTGGCCACACCGCCACCTTTTTTGTGAACAAACTGGTGCTGGCCAAGATCCTGAAAGAACGCATCAACCCCAACATGGAATCCATCTTCGCGGTGGGTGTGGATGAAATGAGCTGGGACGATCTGAACGACGACCATTACGACTGGCCCGCTGTTCAGGAAGTGCTGGACTATCGGGCACAGGTGCGCCAGGCCGTGCTGGACCTGATCGAAACCATGCCGCTGTCGCTGCCGATTGACTGGGACAGTAACTGGTGGCCCATCGTGATGGGCATCGAACATGAGCGTATTCACCTTGAGACTTCCTCGGTGCTCATCCGCCAGCACGCACTGGAACGCGTTCAACCGCAACCGGAATGGGCGCCCATCCGGGAAACCGGCGAGGCGCCGGAAAACGAATTGCTGAGCGTTCCCGCTGGCAAGGTACACATTGGAAAACCCTACGACGATGCCTTTTACGGCTGGGACAACGAGTACGGGGAGCACCAGGTCGACGTCGCTGAGTTCAAGGCCAGCCAGTACCTGGTGAGCAACCAGGAATTCCTGGAATTTGTCGAGGCCGGCGGTTATCAGCAGGACGGATACTGGAGCGAGGAGGGTCTGGCCTGGCGAACCTTTGCCGAAGCCAAACACCCCACATTCTGGCGCTGGCACAATGGCTGGCAGCTGCGCCTGATGACCGAAGAGGTCGACATGCCCTGGGACTGGCCGGTCGAGGTCAACTATCATGAGGCCAAGGCGTTCTGTGAATGGAAGCGTGAGCAGACCGGCAAACCCATCCGCCTGCCCACGGAAGACGAGTGGTATCGCCTCTGTGACGAAGCCGGCGTCCGGGAAGTGGGTGAATCCCCGGCCAACGCCAACCTCCACCTGGACCATGGTGCCTCGTCGTGCCCGGTAACGCGCTTTCGCCACGGCCAGTGGTTCGATGTGGTTGGCAACGTCTGGCAGTGGACCGAAACGCCCACCTATCCGTTCGACAACTTCAAGGTGCATCCACTGTACGACGACTTCACCACACCCACGTTCGACGGCCAGCACAATCTGATCAAAGGCGGCTCCTGGATTTCCTGCGGCAACGAAGCAAGGCTGGCCTCCCGTTATGCCTTCCGTCGGCATTTCTTCCAGCATGCAGGCTTCCGCTACATCACCTCCGAGGCCGAGGCCGTTCAACCCAACGCCTATTACGAGAGCGACCGGCTACTCACTGAATACGCCGAGTTCCACTACGGCGACAGCTGGTTTGGTGTCGCCAATTTCCCGAAAACCATGGCGGAACTGGCCCTGGAGGCTATGGCCGGCAAAAAGACCGGGAAAGCGCTGGATCTGGGTTGTGCCTGCGGCCGGGCAAGTTTTGAGCTGGCGCGCCAGTTTGACGAGGTTGAAGGTGTCGATTTCTCCGCCAACTTCATACGTCTGGGGGTGGATATGGCCGAGCAGGGCGCCATCCGGTATTCATTGACCGAAGAAGGCGAACTGGTCAGCTACCACACCCGCACCCTGAAAGAACTGGATCTCGAAGATACCGCCGCCAAGGTGGCGTTCTATCAGGGCGATGCCTGCAACCTGAAACCCCAGTATTCCGGTTATGACCTTGTATTGGCCGCCAATCTGATCGACCGTCTGTACCGGCCACGTCGCTTCCTGGAGAGCATCCATGAGCGCATCAACGAAGGCGGTCTGCTGATTATTGCCTCCCCGTATACCTGGCTTGAAGAACACACTCCGAAAGAGGAATGGCTCGGCGGTTTCAAGAAGGATGGCGAAAATCACCGGACGCTAGACGGCATTCGAGAGTGCCTTGGAGAGCACTTCCGGATGGTGGGCGAGCCCCGTAAGGTGCCCTTCGTGATCCGCGAGACCGAGCACAAGTTCCAGCACACGCTGTCTGAAGTGACCGTGTGGGAACGCAAACCCGGCAGGAGCTGAGTGTGATGCAGGCGCTACCAGCTTCTGATCACGAGGCTGGTAGCGCCGCCAAGGCCGACAGGCCGCGCTCGCAACCACCCAGATACCCACCACCGAACAGGTTGTAGTGGTTGAGGTAGTGGTACAGGTTATAGATTTCTCGCTTGGTGGCGTAGACCTCAGTGCGCGGGTATACGCGATCGTAGGCACGATAGAACGCCGCGCCGAAACCGCCAAACATCTCGGTCATGGCAAGGTCCGCCTCCCGGTCGCCCTGATACACCGCCGGGTCAATCAGCCAGGGGCCATTACGGTCAAACATCACATTGCCGTTCCACAGATCGCCGTGCAGCAGGCTCGGATGTTCGCAATGCTGATCCAGCCAGTTGGCCAGGCGGGCACCACAGGTTTCCAGGGTGCGCTCGAACCTGGCTCGCACCCCCGCATCTGAGATCCGGCTGACCTGATACTTCAGCCGGTGTTCCAGGAAAAACCGGCCCCAGGAATCCGTCAGCGTATTGGGTTGAGGTGCCAGGCCAATGAAGTTGTCGCGGCTCCAGCCGTATTGATCCCGAGCCAGCAAATGCAATCGAGCCAGTCCCTCACCCAACACAGTGAGGCACTTGTCGTCGGGCGGTGCTGAATCAATCCGCGTAAGGGTGAGCTGGTCCGAGCTCACCTCCACTACCTCGGGAATCCGGAGTGCTTCAACGCCTGCCTGCTGCAACCCGTTCCGCAGAGACTCCAGACCCTCAGCTTCGCAGATCAGCGCATCGGCATAGCCGGTGGTATTAGTTTTAACGTGCATATTGGCTCCTGATTAGCAGGGATATGGATCTGTTTGCGCCATAAAACCGTAGTACGGTTCTGCTAAGATACTTTGCTTCCTACCTTCACGGAGTCCAATCCCAGTGCCCATCCGAGCTCTTTTTGCCCGCATTAGCCTCTTACTCGTGCTAGCCCCCGCTTCCGCCAATTCGGAGCAATTCAACCTTGCCTGGGACAACGATCTATTCACTGGCAGCGACCGGGGCTACACCAATGGTGTGCGCCTGTCTTACCTCACTTCCACAGCCGAAGACTCCGGCGGAGGTTCAGCCCGACTTGCAAGGGCAGGCAGAGATGGCCTGTCATTTCTGCCCGGCATCGGCGATGCCGCCAACAACCATGCAATGAGTGTCAGTCTGCGTCAACTCATGGTGACACCGGCCGACATTAGCCAGGAAGAGCCTCAATTCAATGATATCCCCTACGCCGGTCATCTCTCCCTGAGCAGCACCCTCTGGAGCTGGAACGCCGACAGTATAACGGGGTACGGCGCTCACATTGGCGTGGTTGGCCCTGAAAGCGGCGCCGAAGCCAGCCAGAAATGGGTACACAAAATCACCGGGAGCGAACGCCCCAAAGGATGGGACAACCAGCTAGGGACCGACGTGGTTGGCGGATTTCAGGCGGCCCACGGGCGCAAACTGTTGCAAGCCGGGCAACGCGGCGACCTTGAACAACAGTTTTCTGCGGTAGGCTCCGGCCTGCTGTCCAGTTTTCGAACCTCCGCGACCGTTGGCGTCATCTGGCGGATGGGCAGAAACCTTCCGGCCAATTTTATACCGGATTACGCCGGCAGCTCCTCTGCCATCGCGCTACCCGGATCTTTCAGTGACGCGAAAACCGCCTGGTCAGTATTCATAGGCCTGGGGGCGGAGTACATTGCCTATTCCTATCTGGAGGACAATTCCGGGCCCTACCGGTTCAGTGAAGGCCCCTTGCTCGGCCAGATAGGCCTGGGCGGCACCTGGCAGTGGGACAACCTGCAAGCGGCGCTGATTTTGCGGGCCACGACGGGGGAAGAGCAGCGTAACCAGGACAACTTCAGCTTTGGCACGCTGTCATTTAGCTGGGCACTGTAAGCGCCTAGCCCTCCCGGACTGCCGGCTTCGCCAACCACTCACGTCCCTTGAGCATACCGTGCCAGTATAAGGTGGGCAGCTGTTTGGCCTTGAGCCACCAGGCAGCGCGGGTGGCTTTGGTGCCATCGTTCACCCACTGCGGGAAACTGGGCTGAAGCACACCGTTATAGCCAAAGTGGCCTTTACACGGCCGGGATGGCTGTCGGGCCGGGCGCGGTCAGGCAAACAAGAGGCGTTTACCTGACTGCGCTTCAGTGACTGTCCAGGTCTTCGTAACCGGTAATCATCGGTTTGATATAACTGGTCGGGGTTTTACCCATGGTGGCCATGTAAACGTGGGCAATCACAAACACCAGCATGGCGAACGCGGCACCGGTGTGAACCAGCGCGACCGTTTCCAGCTGCAGCGCGCCGGCCAGCGTTGCGGGCCAGTCGTTATAGAACAGGTACAACAGGCCAGAGCCCCAGATAATCGGTGAAATTATCAGTTTGAAGAACAGGTAAGCCAGCCGCTGCAGCGGGTTGTGTTTGGCTCGCGTGGTCTTTTTGTAGGGATGGGCGGCGCCGGTAAAGGTGCCCACCAGGTAGTAATGCATCACCGCAAACAAGCCATCCCGGGTGGGAATGTACTGGCGCCACTCGCCAGTGGTGAAATGCCAGAAGATGGCAAATACCCACAGCACAATCAGCGCCCAGGCCGCCAGGGTGTGTACCTGCACGGCGGTGCTGAAGCGCATGACGTCGTAGCTGCCGTGAATGGCGAAACCGGTGAACAGCAAGATAAAAATCAGCAGCGCCTGACTCCAGTGCCAGAAGCGCTCAAAACGTTTGAACATCAATACCCGGCTCATTGGTCTTTCCTCCCGCTGAACACGATCCTCGCCATGGTGTGCACCAGAACACCAAACAGGGTGGCTGCCACCAGCAACCAGCCAATCCGGTCCAGCCAGACACTACCGTTATGGCCGGGCATATAAATACCACCCAGCCCCGCCAGCCGGCTTTCAGCCTTGTGGCAACTGCCGCATTTCACCGCCTGTTCTGCGGGTGCCACCATGTGCGTGATTGGCCAGTGCATGGTGGTTTCGATAAAGCTGAACTCACCACTGTAGGGCATGCCAGACAGGTCACTGGCGGCTTGCAGCGCTTTCTCCCAGCTGAAATTACTCCACAACGAGGTATCATCGGCACCGAACACATGGGTGGCCAGCAAGGTCTGTCTCTCGGTATCAAACGGCTGCTTTCCACGCATCACCTTGAACGGCCAGATGCGGGATTCACCATCATCAGGGCTGCCTTCCACCCGGTTAATGGCCACCGGCGGGTTCTCGATATCCAGGGAATCCCCGGCCAGGGTGTATTGCACCGTGCCATCAAACCAGGCGTATTCCGGCACCACATTCTCACCATGGCGGAAATCCCCTTTTTCACTGAGGTAGCTCGGGTGGCCATGGTCGTCCAGCTGTTTTATTGGCTGTCCGTTTTCATCCAGCCGACCGGCGGTGGACCAGTCCCACCAGGTCTTGGTGGGCACCCCGCCCCGGGCAAAAGCCGGGATGTGGCAGGTCTGGCAGGCGAGTTTGTCTACGTGGTCGTTCAGTTTTGGCTTGTCGTGGGGCGCAAGGCCATGACAGGACTCGCAACTGGCCCGGGAAAAATCCGTATGGCCCGGCACATCGATGCCCAGAGTATCCCGAGCATTGGCCTGGTACCGGCTGCCGGATACCGCATGGCCCATGGTGGTGTGGCAGTCGGAACAGCCGAAATTCAGGCCGTCCGGCGACATATGCACATCCAGCGATTTCGGTGGGTTGATCAGGGACGTATCCAGATCGCCATGTTTCACGCCGTCGGCACCGCCTCCATGGAAGTGGCAGCTACCGCAATTCGCCCGGCCACTCGCGCCCACATTCCGGGCAATGCGCTCCAGGTCCGGCGGCTGAACCATTTTGCCGCTGCCCTTGGGCCATTCCCGGGGAATATAGGTGGGGTGGCCCGCCAGCGTCGGGAATTTCCAATATTCCCCCGTGGTGTCGTGGCAAACCAGGCAATCCACCGCATTCTCGGCCTGCGGCGGTGGTTCACGCATATCGTTCCAACCGTAGCCCACATGACACGACGTACACCGGGGCTCGTTGGTAATGGTCATTCCACAAAAACTGTTGATGACCTTGCTTTTGCCCAGGGTCTGCCCGGTTTCCTCATGCTCGTAGAGCCAGGTCCAGTGAGTGGTCTGGCGAATCTGTTCACCAGCCTCGGTATGGCAGGTCAGACAGGCCGCCGTCACCTCTTCCGCCCGTTCAAAGGGGCCCTGTAATGCCTTGAACTTGCTGTGATCTGCCGTGGTGGTCGATTTCCCGTTTACAGCCGTTATCGAGGCGGCCCCATTCGCGGCAAACACCAGGCTGGCAACGACCACCAACCATTTGAGCGACAAACGTATTCGCTGGGCTTTCTTGTTATTCATATCGGCACCATCCACTCAGATGAGCATCTGAATTGAGTCTAGTCACGCAGAGCGGGATTTCCCGGCGACGTGTGCAAAGATTGAGCAGGATCAATCTATCGCCCGGCGGCGGACAGATCAGTGACATTGTCACTGAAGCTTCGATAGTTATGCCTCTAGGATTGGCATGTGAACCAACAACACTCAGGAGTTACCCCATGACGAATGCAATCAAGACGTTTGTACTGGCACTGCTATTCTCGGCCCCGCTGACCGCCATGGCCGATAACCACAAGGCAAACAACGGCAATAAAGGAAACACCGTGGACGAGGTTCTGGTGATTCTCTCCAGCGACTCGCTGCAAACCCAGGGTATGGCGATGGTGCTGTCCAACACCATGGCCCAGAAGGGTGCCAAGGTGAATGTACTGCTTTGCGACGAAGCCGGCGACCTGGCCCTGAAAGCCTATGAGGCCGAGCCCCTGGCACCGAAAAACGTCACCCCGGGCCAGATGTTGCGTGGTCTGATGAAAGCCGGTGGTACGGTGAATGTATGTGCGCTGTACCTGCCCAACAGCGAGTACAGCAAAGACGACTTGCTTGACGGTGTCGGCGTTGCAACCCCGCCCGCCATGGCTGAACAGATGCTGGATCGCAAGATGCGCACCTTCACTTTCTGAGGCCTGACATAGTTCCGGTGTTTTCATGCGCCAGCCTCTATCGGGCTGGCGCTTTTGGTTACAAGCAAACAACGAGGTACCCGATGGCGCACAGCGACGCTTCACGGCTACAGAACTTTCCGGTGTCCTGGTTTTCCACGGTGATGGGGCTTGCCGGTTTGACCATTGCCCTTCTGCCCCATTACCCGGGCTTGTCACAGATTGTCTGGACCGCCGGCACTGTGCTGCATTTCGGCTTCACCCTGTATGTGCTATCGGTTTGGATCCATCACACCCATTTCGAGATCAACCACATGAACCCGGCCTGGTTCATCCCGATTGTGGGCAACATTCTGGTGCCCATCGCCGGTGTGCATCACGCCTCTGCGGAGATCTCCTGGTTCTTTTTCAGTATCGGGCTGGTGATCAGAACCGCAGTTGCGGTGCGGCGTCGGGAAATCTGCGTGGAGGAGTGAAACCGGGCAGTGACGCCCGCCCAATGCAGGCGGGCGTCGTCACTATCACGGACGATAGATTTTCTCGGGGTTGGCCTTGGTCGACCAGGGCAGACCGGAGTTCTGCCAGCCGTTCTGCACACGGAACCCTTTCTTTTCGCCTTCCTTCACCGTACTGCCCTGGAAGCCGTTGTCGATGTACTTCACGTTGGTAAAGCCCCGTTCCAGGAGATAATCAGCACTGGGCTTGCCACGGGCGGAACCGGAGCGGCACATGGTGATGATCAGGGAATCCCGGGTCAGTCCCTTTTCCTTCAGCGCGGCATCAACCTGGGCAACGAAGTCCTCGTTGATGTCCATGGCGAAGACACCTTTCTCATCGTTCCAGCGCGTACGATCCACCAACTGGAACGGAATGTTTCGGTCCACCGCATCGGTAAAGCCGATAAACATAATTTCCACCGGATCCCGGACATCAATAAACAGCAGATTGTCACCTTGCTCCTGAACCATTTCCCAGGTCTCTTCCGGGGTAACGGATAGAGCCTCCTCCGCTTGTGCTGTAGCCGCAAGGCCCAGCACCAACAACACAGACACAAGTATCGATCTCATACCTTGCACTCCTGTTTTTTTGACTAGAATGTAATTTCAGAATAACGATATAACCAGTCAATTGACAGGAAGTTGCGCGTCGAGTTCACGCGGCCAATTGCCGCAGTGGTAATACTGGCCGTTGTCGCCAGCCAAAAATTGATAGACGTCAATTATCAGCCCGACTCTTGCCGATTCTCCGTGCGAATTCTGAACATTTTGTTAAGTTTAAATCAACGAGAGACCAAGCCGTTCTCATAAGGAGAAAGCGATATGATCAAGCGCCCATTAGTGAAAGCACTCGCCCTCAGTCTGGGTGTTGTGGCGGGCTCCGCCATGGCGGACAACCTGATGGAACGGGCCAACAGCATGTTCGAGCCCATTCCCAAATACCCACCGGTGATTGATGGTAATGAACTCACCCAGGCCAAGGTTGAACTGGGCAAGATGCTGTTCTTTGAACCGCGCCTGTCTTCCAGCCACCTGATCAGCTGTAACACCTGCCACAACGTAGGTCTGGGCGGCGATGACGAATTGCCCACATCGATTGGCCACGGCTGGCAGAAAGGCCCACGTAACTCTCCGACCGTGTTCAACGCGGTGTTCAACGCGGCCCAGTTCTGGGATGGCCGTGCCGCCGACCTGGCCGAGCAGGCGAAAGGGCCGGTACAGGCCGGCGTCGAGATGAGCAGCACGCCAGACCGGGTGGTGGCTACCCTGAAGAGTATGCCGGAGTATATCGAGCGCTTTGAGGATGCCTTCCCGGGCCAGGAAAATCCGGTCACCTTCGACAACATGGCTGTGGCCATCGAGGCCTATGAAGCCACACTGATCACCCCGGAAGCACCTTTCGACAAATATCTGCGCGGCGACACTTCCGCACTGAACGAGAGTGAGAAAGAAGGCCTGGCACTGTTCATGGACCGCGGCTGTACCGCCTGCCACAGCGGTGTGAACCTCGGCAGCCAGAACTACTATCCATTCGGGCTGGTTGCCAAGCCCGGTGCCGAGATCCTGCCAGAGGGCGACAAAGGCCGCTTCTCCGTCACCGAAACCGCGTCTGACGAGTATGTGTTCCGCGCCTCTCCGCTGCGTAACATCGAGCTGACCGCGCCCTATTTCCACTCCGGCGCCGTCTGGAGCCTGGAAGAAGCCGTTGCGGTAATGGGTACGGCCCAATTGGGCACCGAGTTGAACGACGACGAAGTGAAATCCATCGTCGCCTTCCTCAAGACCCTGACCGGCAATGTTCCGGAAGTAACCTATCCGGTACTGCCACCAAGCACGGCCAATACGCCCAAGCCGGTGGACATGATCCCGTAAAGCACGGGCTCTGCATTCACCCTCCAAGGCGCGCCTCCCCGGCGCGCCTTTTTTGTCTGGCGAAAGTCATACCATCCGGACAACTACCCACCTTTATCCGCTTGTGCGGTTGCTGATGAGCAAGCTATCGTCTGTTTTCTTTCTCAAAGACAGGCGAGAGGTTATGAACCCGACCATTGAACTTCTGAAATCCCACCGCTCCATCCGCAAGTTCAAGGACCAGCAGATCCCACGGGAGCTGTTCGAAGAGCTGATTCGTGCCGGCCAGAGTGCCGCCACCTCCAATCACGTTCAGGCCTACTCCATCATCCATGTGGTCAACCCGGAGAACCGCCGTAAAATCGCCGAACTGGCCGGTGGCCAACCCTATGTCGCCAACAGTTCCAACTTCCTGGTGTTCTGCGCCGATATGAAACGGGCGACCGAGGCCGCAGAGCGGGCCGGTGCCGAGGTGATACGAGGTATGACCGAGCAACTGCTGGTTGCCACCATCGACACCGCCCTGATGGCACAGAATGTCGCCATTGCCGCGGAATCCGAGGGTCTGGGACTGTGTTACATCGGAGGTATTCGTAACAACCCGCAGGACGTGAGCGAGATTCTGAAACTGCCAGAACATGTCTACCCGGTATTTGGCATGTGCCTCGGCTACCCCGATCAGAACCCGGAAGTTAAGCCCCGGCTGCCACTTTCCGCGATTCTGAAAGAAGACGCCTACACCGATGCCGATGACACCGCTCTGGTGGCCCGTTTCGACCAGACCATGAACCAGTATTACCAGGCCAGAAGCAGCAGCAACAAGGACACCACCTGGTCCGAACAGCTGAAGCCGCTGTTTACCTCAAAACTGCGCCCGCACATCAAAGCATTCCTCAACGGTCGCGGTTTCGGCACCAAATAGATCGCTTTTTTCGGTGTATTTACCTCAGTAAATACGATTCTTGGAGCAACCGCCTTAGACTAAAGTATGCCCCCTTTGTTCGTTTGCTACTGAAAGGGGCATACCCATGGCGGGCTTTGACACCGATATTCTTCTGATTGGCGGCGGCGTTATGAGCGTCACGCTGGCCTCTCTTATTCAGCAGCTGGACAGCTCCCGGTCGATCACCCTGGTCGAACAGGGGCAGCAGCTGGCCGGCGAAAGCTCGGACGCCTGGAACAATGCCGGCACCGGTCACGCCGGTTATTGCGAACTCAACTACACCCCCGCCAACCCCGATGGCAGCGTTTCCGTAGAACGGGCGCTCGCCATTAACGAGCGCTTCGAGCTCTCACTCCAGTATTGGAGCAGCCTGGTTGAGAAGGGGCTCTTGCCCGCACCGGCCAACTTCATTCGCCCGGTGCCACATCTGAGCTGGGTTCAGGGCGCCAAGGCCTGTGAGTTTCTGAAAACCCGCCACAGAGCCCTCGAGGGCCAACCGCTGTTTCAGGAGATGGAGTTCAGTTCTCAGCCAGACACCCTCGCTCGCTGGCTCCCGCTGATCCACGGTACCCGGCAAGCCTTTGAACCGGTCGCAGCCACCCGCGTCGCCCACGGCAGTGACGTCAATTTTGGTGCACTGACCCGACTGCTGGGGCGCTCCCTGGCGCAGCACAACGCCTGTGATATTCAGCTCCAGTGCCAGGTAACGGATATCAAGCGCGAAGCCGGCGGCTGGCACGTGAGCCTGCATCACCTGAACAGCGGCGAGAAACGCAGCATCACCAGCCGCTTTGTGTTCATTGGCGCGGGCGGAGCCGCCCTGTCACTGCTGCAGAAGACCGGAGTTCCGGAAATTCGCGGCTACGGGGGGTTCCCGGTATCCGGCCTGTGGCTGGCCTGCGATAACGAAGACATGGCCCTGTCACACAACGCCAAGGTCTATAGCCAGGCACCGGTGGGCGCCCCGCCCATGTCGGTGCCCCACCTGGACACCCGATTTATCAATGGCAAGGCGGCCCTGCTCTTCGGCCCCTTCGCTGGCTTTACCACCCGCTTCCTCAAAGGCGGCGATCGCTCGGATCTGATCCGCTCAGTTCGCAGCCACAACCTGCGGCCGCTGATCGACGTTGGTGTGCACAACTGGCCGCTGACCCGATACCTGATCAAAGAAGCCCTCAGCCCCAAATCGGCCCGTCTCGGCGAACTGGCGCGCTTTATTGAGGACCCGGACCCGGCTCAGTGGCAACTGGTCCGGGCCGGGCAGCGTGTTCAGGTTATCAAGCCAACGGCCTCGGGCCGGGGCAGTCTGGAATTCGGCACCGAGGTTTTGAGCACTGAGGACCGATCCCTGGCAGCCCTGCTGGGCGCTTCACCGGGCGCCTCCACCTGCGTCTCCGCAATGCTGGAGGTCATAGAACGTTGTTTCCCGGAGCTGATTCAGGGCCAACCGCTGCAAACCCTGCAATCGGTGATTCCGAGCTACGGCCAATCGCTTCAGGCCAACCGCCAGCTGCTGGCCGATGTGCGCCGCTACACCCTTAACACCCTGGGGCTGAACACCGGGGCTGAACAAACTCAAACTGAACGGAGCCTGTACGCATGATGATAGGGATTCCCAGAGAACGACAAGACGGTGAAAACCGTGTGGCCATTATCCCATCCGGGGTTTCCACCCTGCTGGAGGCCGGCTACGAGGTGGTGGTCGAGAGTGGCGCTGGCAGTTCCGCCCATTTCTCCGATGACGACTATCGCCACGCCGGGGCCATCATCGCCGACGATGCCGACGCCCTGTATCGTCAGGCCACGGTCATCCTCAAGGTTCGGGCGCCCTCATCAGAGGAGGCGCGACTGATTCAGCAGGACGCCACCCTGATCTGCCTGCTCGATCCCTGGTTCAACCAGCCGCTGCTGGAACAGCTGGCCGGGCAAAACGTGCAGGCATTTGCCCTGGACCTGGTGCCCAGAACCACCCGGGCCCAGTCCATGGACGTGTTGAGTGCCATGGCCGGCATCAGCGGGTACCGCGCCGTGCTCAGCGGCGCCATGGCCCTGCCCCGCTATTTCCCCATGCTGATGACCGCCGCCGGCACCATTCACCCGGCTCGGGTACTGGTCATTGGCGCCGGCGTCGCGGGTCTGATGGCCATTGCCACCGCCCGCCGTCTGGGTGCAGTGGTCGAAGCCTACGACCTTCGCCCTGAGGTGAAAGAGCAGGTGGAGAGCCTGGGTGCCGATTTCATTGAAATCGAAGTGCCTGAATCCGATACCACCGGAGACAGCGGTTATGCCAAGGCGCAGAGCGAGGCGTTCTACACCGCCCAACGACAGCAACTGGCAGACTGCGTCGCCCGCGCCGACCTGGTGATCACCACGGCGGCGGTGCCCGGAAAACCGGCTCCCAAACTGATTGACCAGGAAATGATCCACCGGATGAAGAGCGGCTCCGTCATCGTGGATCTGGCGGCCGACAAAGGCGGCAACGTAGAAGGCACCGTTCTGAACCAGAAGGTGGATGTGGACGGCGTTACCCTGGTGGGCCATGCCAACCACCCCTCCCGCGTACCGGTGCACGCCTCCCAGCTGCTCACCCGCAACATTACCGCCTTTTTGCTCAACATGACCGAAGACGGTCGTGTGGTGCCCAAGCTGGAGGACGAGATTGTTGCTGCCACACTGGTGGTCCAGCACGGCAGCGTCCGCCACAACGCCGAGACTCGAGACACTCCGCAAACTTCAACCCAAAAGGACACGGACTGATGGAACTGTTTGCACTCAGCTTTACCATTTTCATTCTGGCATTGTTCGTCGGGGTAGAACTGATCAACAAGGTTCCGCCCACCCTTCATACCCCGTTGATGAGCGGCACCAATGCCATCTCCGGCATCGTGATTGTCGGCGCCATCATCAGCGCGGGTAGCACAGAGCTGTCGCCTAATGTCGCCGGCGTGCTGGGCTTTATCGCTGTCACCCTGGCCAGCATCAATATTGTGGCCGGTTTTCTGGTGACGGATCGCATGCTGAATATGTTCAAGCGGAAGGGATAACCATGTTTGCATTGATCAATCTGTCTTACCTTGCAGCTGCCGTCTGCTTCATTCTCGGCATCAAGGGCATGACCCGCCCAAAAACAGCGGTGCGTGGCAACCAGCTGGCCGCCATCGGGATGCTGATTGCGGTCGTCGCCGCCCTGTTGCACCAGGAAATCATCAGCTACGCGGCCATCATCGCTGGTATGCTGCTGGGCGGCGCGATCGGCGTCTGGCTCGCAAAACGGACCGCAACCACGGAAATGCCGGAACTGGTGGCGAGCCTGAACGGTATCGGCGGGGGCGCCTCCGTTGCGGTGGCCGCCAGTACCTGGATGCATGCGGTTAACGCCACCGGTGCCGGAAGAGGTGGCTGGACCGCCGCTATTCTGGCCTCCATCGTCATCGGCTCAGTGACCCTGACCGGGTCGGTCGTAGCCGTTCTGAAACTCAAGGGGAATATTGGCGACAGCCGGAACAATCGCCTGTGGCACAGTGTCACGCTGGTTACTCTGATTGCCGCCGTCGCCGGAGCGGTGCTGTTTGCCACCAGCGGCAGCACCAGCCCGCTGGCCCTCGCGGCCCTCGTAGGGCTCTGCCTGCTACTTGGCATTGGACTGGTCCAGCCTATCGGTGGTGCCGACATGCCGGTCGTCGTCGCTCTGCTTAACGCCTATTCCGGCCTGGCGGGCGCAGCCACCGGGTTCGTGCTGGGCAACCAGGGGTTGATCATTACCGGTTCCCTGGTGGGAGCTTCCGGGCTGATTCTGACCGCCATCATGTGCAAGGCCATGAACCGGTCCCTGCCCAACGTTCTGTTCGGCGGTGTACTGGGCGGATCAGACAGCAAGGCGAGCCAGCAGGACGAAGGGGAGTTTTACGACGGCAAGGTGAAATACGCCACCCCTGACGACCTGGCTCTGTTGCGGGATGGTGCCCGTAAGGTAGTCATGGTTCCCGGATACGGCCTGGCGGTGGCTCAAGCCCAGCATGCGGTGAAAGAACTTGCCAACCAGCTTGAGGGCCGTGGTGCCAAGGTCAGTTACGCGATTCATCCGGTGGCAGGCCGGATGCCAGGGCACATGAACGTGCTGCTGGCCGAAGCTGAAATCCCTTACGATCAGCTGAAAGACATGGACGCCATCAACCCGGAACTGCCGCAGGCGGATGTGGCCATCGTGCTCGGCGCCAACGACGTGGTAAACCCGGCCGCCGCCGAAGACCCGAATTCTCCCATCTTCGGCATGCCCATACTGGATGTGCACAAGGCGAAAACCGTGGTGGTGGTCAAGCGCAGCCTGTCCGCCGGCTTCGCCGGCATTCCCAACGGCCTGTTCATTCGCGACAACAGCCTGATGGTGAAGGGCGACGCCAAAGAAGTCCTGCAAGCCACCACCAGCGCGATCAAGGAACTCTGATCAGCCGTCCTCAAGGATTAGGACCACCAGCTCCTTGGGGCCATGAGCCCCATAGGCGAGCACCTGCTCGATGTCCGCCGTCTTGGACGGACCAGAGACCAGCAACAGGTTCGTGGGCAGACCCGCGGACCAGTTGTGCTTCTGCATCATCCCATACAGGTTGTCTTCCACCTCACTCGCCTTGAGCAACGCGATATGCAACGGCGGCAGAAGACTCATCAGCCGCGGCTCGTGACGATCCGGCCACAGCACCAGTGAACCGGTGGCGGCAATCCCGCCCACCGTGCCGGTTACGCTGGCATCCACCTGCCAGAACAGCTCCTCCTTCCATTCCTCAATGGGGCGGTCATAGACCAACAGCTCCGGTCTGGGCTCCGCACGCTGCCAGTGCTCCGCCAGCTGCTTGCCGTGCTCGGTACCCGGGGCATAGAGCACATTCTTAAGACCGCGACTTTCCAGCAATTCCTGAACCTTGGCGGGCCATTGCTCGGTCGTCAGCTGGTGGATTTCGGTGTGCACCGCTTCCATCAGAGAACGCAGGCGGGTAATCCGGTCCTCCGACGCATACTGCCAGGGGCGGGTCACCAGGCCCTCATCGAAATCATCAGGACGGGGCGTGGTGCCGGCCAGGCCAGCGCGGAGCTTGCTCAGAATGTTATTGCGGGCGCTCATCACTGATCCCCCTGATTCAAATGGGCTTTGGCCAGGTCATGCAAGGACCGCCGGGCCGGCACCGGCGCCGAGTGATTCTCGGTCCATGGGCCGACGTTTTTCGGTGCCAGTTTGCCAAAACGGGTCGCCCCCCACAGGAACAGACGGTAGAACACCGGCGACGTATTCAGCCTGGCCCAGAAGCGCCAGATTGCCCGCTCCTTGCGGGAATACTTGGCGCCGCCGTCTTTCACTTTCGGCTGTTCGGCGGGGCTTTTCACGTTTTCCTGGCGCAGGCGCTGGAGCATTTCCGGGATCGGAATCTTCACCGGACACACCTCACCACAGGCGCCACACAATGAAGACGCGCTCGGGTGGTCCGGTACCTTGTGCAACCCGACCATGTGCGGCGTAATAATCTTGCCGATCGGCCCCGGATACACTTCACCATAGGTGTGGCCACCCACACGGGTATAGACCGGGCAGTGGTTCATGCACGCACCGCAGCGGATACAGTTCAACGTCTGG
>Ga0079224_100003586_pt1 | contig 19695 bp, 14 predicted proteins | sample Stecom2015_FD_80414 | JGI IMG/M metagenome (GOLD analysis project Ga0079224, IMG submission 80414) | Agricultural soil microbial communities from Utah to study Nitrogen management - Steer compost 2015 | ecosystem: Environmental > Terrestrial > Soil > Agricultural land | place: USA: Utah...
GTAGTGTATATGTTATTTGATACGATTTTGCACAAGCTTGGTCTTGATAAAGAAGGACTACCGATTGAGGAATTAATGGTTGAAGAATATGAGCACAAGGAGCTGAAGCCGGAATATGACCATTAAGTGCTGAATAGTCAATCTTTTGTAAAGCTTAAAAAGAAAATTCTTAAGCTGAAAGCAAAGCTGTATTTTCGGGGCTTAATGGATTTTTATAGCTTATACACATGAAAGGTTCAACACTTACCCGCTTTATACAAATCGCCTTTATCGAAGGAATCTCCACTGTTATTTTGTTTTTCATTGCGATGCCACTGAAATATTTAGCGGATTGGCCCTTGGGGGTGAAATACGTGGGCTGGGCTCATGGACTTCTTTTTATCGCATATATCGTTTTACTGATCAGTTGCTGGTATATCTACAAATGGAGCTTTAAAAGACTGGTCGTATTCTTTTTAGCGTCTTTGATTCCCCTAGCACCATTTTGGGTTGAGCGGAAATTAAAGCGTGAGATTAAGGAAGAAGGGGTACTTGAACCGTCACCTTCCCTGAATAACTAGATCATTGTTGATCATTCGGTTGTTATATTGTTGGATAAAGGCTTTAAGTTCCTTTTGAAGAGAGTCATGTCTTTCAGGCTCCAAGTCAATACGGTTGTCTTTCAACATCGGGTCTTTTCGGGTATTAAAAAGTCCGCTACTGTGATCTGGATTACCGATTAGAAGATAATCTCCTTGAACAAACGTGAAAGCACTTCCATTGTTATTTACTACAAAATTGGTGGTGTCCTTTGAAAAAGCATCAAACCCAAAGGCAAAGTATGGTTTATCGTAGTTCAGATAATTTAGAACTGTCGGCATAATATCAATTCGTTGAACCAATTTGTCCGACACCCCTTTCAATTCACCGCCAGGATAATAAAATACGATAGGTATGGAGTAAGCACCTAATGTCGTTTGATATTCTGGATAATATGAGACAGTAGCATGATCTGCACAAAGCACAAACAAGGTGCGATCGTACCAGGGTTGCCTTTTGGCTGTATCAAAGAATTTTCGAAGAGCTAAATCGGTATAACCAATAACCTCCTGTACGGGAAGATTTCCTTTTGGGAACTTATTTTCATATTGATCCGGCACCTGAAATGGATGGTGCGATGACAGCGAAAAAAAAGTAGATAAAAAAGGTTCTTTCAATGTACTGGTTTCGTTAGCGACGTACTGGAGGAAAGGTTCATCCCATATCCCCCAAATACCATCAAAGTCCCGGTTATTATTATATTCGTTTTTCCCAAAATAATGATCAAATCCAGCTAACTTGGCATATGCTGAGAAACCCATAGAGCCATTCGGGGCTCCGTGAAAAAAGGCTGTCTCATATCCTTTTTCCTTTAATAGACTTGGTAGACTATTTATTTTATTACCTGAGTATATAGACAAGACATAGGGCTCTTTGATACTCGGTATCCCAGAAATAATAGCCGGAAGAGCGTCTATTGATTTACGACCGTTGGCGAAAGTTTTCGTGAATGTATAACTTTCGGCAATCAAAGAATCCAGAAAGGGTGTATATCCTTTGTAGTTACCATTATCTAAATATTTATTCAAGGAGCCAATATGCTCCTTTCCCAAACTTTCAATGATTAATAATACAACGTTTAGTGGTTTAAATGCCCCTATCGTGTCAGGCTGATGGATGGGATTATAAATTTTAGAAAGCTCAATTTCTGGAAAATACTCCTTAGGCTTAAGATCTACTGACCCTAATGTTCTGATAATAGAAAAAGGTGTGTTAAGAACAATGTACATCTGTTCGGGTCTTTCTACGAAATCACCTGCATTATTAAGTGTAATCGGCCTTGTGCTGTGACGCCATCCACCCCTGACACCTACGATGCTTACTAAAATGATTAAAATCAGAATACTACTATGGATAAAATATTGAGGAAGTTTGAAGCTACGAGGTCTTTTAATTTCTAAACGGTTGTATAACCAGTTAAGCAAGAGCACTGAACCCACCAATACAAAAAGGAGATACCAATAGTCAACTAGAAAATCAAGCGACAGCTTAAACTTATTTTCTTCATGCGAAAACTGTTCAAATATGGTCGCGGTTGTTCTTTTTAGTGTAAATTTATAATAACCAAAATCGATCATATTTAATAGAACGCCGATGGTATTCGTGATCATGAAAACCCATTTGCTTATCTTTTGATATACCCTATCGTAACGGAACGCAAAAGGCACACCCTGCATGAGAATGAAAAGAGAATTGATATAGATCAGAGCTGCGATATCAAACTTTACACCGCCAAGCATCATCGTTAATAGACTGGCGGGATCTACATCCGGAAATAAAGACCGATTTGACCAATAGAAACCCAGTCTGAGGAAGGCATACGCCAACAGCAGGACAACAAAAAGGTAGAGAACCTTAGCGTAAATATTTATTTTGAACGTTTTTTTTACCGACATTGCTGCGTTGACAAGTGGCAGCAAAAATATCTATTTTTACACTATATTCATATTGATTTAACAATATATTTACATGATTCTAACTCTTGAAACTTATCGGTAAGCGTAGGTGATTTCGGTTTTGCCGTGTGGAACCGGATTGCCGTTCTCATCCACATTTACAAAGACCAGTCGGTCGATTGTGAGGATACTTTTTTTAGTTATTTTGTTCCGCACTTCACAAGTTAGTGTAAGAGAAGTTCGTCCGAAATGTGTCGCAGTTATTCCGAGTTCAACAATATCACCCTGCCGCGCCGAACTTACGAAATTGATCTCAGAAACAAATTTGGTAACAACCCTTGGATTATCAAGTTGGATAATTGCGTAAATTACAGCCTCTTCATCAATCCATCGTAATAGTGTGCCACCGAACAAAGTGCCATTAGGGTTTAAATCTTCCGGTTTAACCCATTTACGTGTATAAAAATTCATAGAAAGTCAAAAAAGAGCGGATATAAAATCCGCTCGTATATTTTACATATGTATCGCTCGATTCGCAGTCGCTGCTAACGCAGCTTCTTTGAATGATTCAGTATAGGTAGGGTGCGCATGACAGATTCGAGCAATATCTTCAGCTGAAGCTCTATATTCCATCGCTACGACAGCTTCAGCAATCATGTCAGCCACTCTAGGACCGATCATATGCACACCTAATATCTCGTCAGTATCTGGATCAGCGAGGACTTTCACAAAGCCTTCTATATCCATACTAGCACGTGCGCGACCACTTGCTTTAAAAGGGAAAGAACCTGCTTTATACTTCTTACCGTCCTGCTTAAGCTCTTCTTCTGTTTTACCCACGCTGGCAACCTCTGGCCAAGTATAAACGACACCAGGAATAAGGTTGTAATTAATATGGGGTTTCTGACCTGCAATATATTCTGCTACATAGACACCTTCGTCTTCAGCTTTATGAGCAAGCATTGCTCCCTTTACCACATCCCCAATGGCATACACGCCCTTTACACTCGTTTCAAGGTGTTCGTTAACCGGAACTTTCTTGCCCTTCTCGTCGACAGTTATACCAATATTCTCTAGACCTAAACCGTCTGTATAGGCTATCCTGCCAATGGCCACTAAACAATAATCTCCAGACACTTTCACTTCTTTTCCTTGTTTGTCTTCAGCGGTTACCGTGACCTTTTTACCTCGTACGCTAGCACCTGTTACCTTGTGTCCTAATAAGAACTCAAAACCCAGGCCTTTGAGAGACTTCTGCAACTCTTTACCTAGACCTTTATCCATAGTAGGGATGATCGAGTCTGCGTACTCCAAAACGGTGACTTTAGACCCTAAACGAGCGTAAACTGAACCCAATTCTAATCCAATTACACCCCCGCCGATCAAAACAAGGTGTTCTGGAACTTCTTTCAACGTAAGCGCTTCGGTAGAAGTGATAATTCGTTTCTTATCGATCTTTATAGAGGGTAGTGAAAATGGCTTAGACCCTGTAGCAATAATTACATTCTTAGCCTTTATCGTTTCTTCCTTGCCATCTTCCTTAGTAATCTTGATCGTATTCTTGTCGACGAACGAACCAACACCCTGATATGATGTTACTTTATTTTTCTTAAATAGGAATGAGATCCCACCTGTGGTTTGTTGTACGACTTCGTCTTTTCGCTTAATCATCTGCCCGATATCAACAGATAAATCTTTTAATTCGATTCCATGCTCCTTAAAGCGATGTTTAGCATTATGAAAGTGTTCACTTGAATCTAGAAGCGCTTTTGAAGGGATGCACCCAACATTTAAACAAGTTCCCCCAAAGGTGTTGTATTTTTCTACAATGGCCGTCTTCAGACCGAGTTGACCACAGCGGATTGCGCTAACGTATCCACCTGGTCCACTTCCAATTATAACTACGTCGTATTCCATATTTATTGTTCTTATTATATAGCAAAGTTAACGATTAAAAAATTGTACAAAAAGAAAGGCAGTCAAAATTGACTGCCTTTCTTTTTACATTTACAATAACGGTGATTTTATTATTCAACAACGATTTTACCGCGCATTGTACCCCAGTGTCCAGGGAAACTACAAACGAACTCGTATTCACCTGGTTCATCGATCGTGAAGGTGATTGTATCACTTTCGCCTGGTCCTAATAGTTTTGTGTGAGCAATAATCGACGATGCAAAAGTAGCAGGAATGTACTCAGCGTCTTTTGCCTTAAAAGCTTCACCGCCAAAAGCAGCTACGTCTGTTCCTGGAGCTAAAACTACAAAGTTATGTCCCATAGACTCTTTAGGTAACTCACCAACGTTCTTTAATGTTATTTGAATTTCCTGACCTGCTTTGACAGTAAATAGATCTTTGTCAAATTTCATCTGGTCATTACCTTCGATTTCGAATACTGCAGCCTCTAAAGCTTCGCCGGAAGCAGCTGTTTCCGTTGTTGCAGCTGACTCATCAGTTGTCGCAGTTTCAGTGGTATTTGAGTTACTACCTCCACATGATGCCAAAAATAAAGCAACCGCAGCCGCTGGCACTAAAAATAGTTTTTTCATTTTGTTTTTTATTTTAGATTAAATCAAGTTTAACAGTACAAACATACACATTTAACGATTGTTTCGAAGATTTTAAAGAAGATGTTTTCGTATTTTTTTACAAAAAAGTGATTTAGATTATTGGATATCTTTCAAAAACGAGGCTTCGATCAAATAAATAGCGATAAGTATGATGTGTTTTATAAATCTTAGCACCTATTTGTTCTGCTACTCTCATCATTTTTGGATTAAAATCACCGATCCAGTTCATTTGCAGTTCCTTATAAGGCATGGATTCGGATTGGACAAGAAGAGCAGACTCAACAATCAAAGCAATTTCAACTCCCTTTTTCTGATGCTCTGGAGCCACTCCAAAAATTACCCCGAACATCGTCTTACATTGATTGGTTAATTTGCGCCAAACGAATAATATTTTTCCCCATAGGGTGAATTTACCGTTCAGTTTCTGAACAATCAGTTCATTAACATCGGGAAGGGAAATCCAGAACGCTACCGGTTCCTCTTCATAATACGCAAACCAAATGAGTCTGGGATCCAATATCGGCTTCATGCTTTTTAGCAGATCATTTGCTTGCTTTTCAGATATTTCACTTACGCCTGCATGCTTAACCCACGCTTTATTATAAACTGTTCTAAAGTCTATTGCCGCTTTTTCAAGTTTGGATTTATCTACATGGGCAAAAGTGTAGCCTCTGTGCTCGAGAATCTTTTTCGCACGCTCTGCATAACGCGTATCTAGTTTTTCCCGAACATCGCGCCAATAGGTATATTGCTTATAATAGACCTCAAATCCATAGTTCTCAAATAATTGCTGATAATAGGACGGATTATAATTACACATGTAGCAGGGTTTGTGAAAGCCATCAACAAGGAGCCCCCACCAATTATTTCTTTCTCCAAAATTGATAGGACCATCCATAGCCTCTAAACCTTTTGATCTCAGCCAGTCCCTGGCAGCATCAAAGAGAATGTTTGCTGCCTGTTGATTATCTATGCATTCAAAAAAACCGCAACCGCCGGCTGGACGTTCAGTACTATCCACCTTCTGCTTCTTGTAAAATGCAGCTATGCGCCCAATGTACTTTCCTGAGGCATCTTCAAGCAACCAACGTATGCACTCGCCATCATTGAAGAAATTATTATGTGAGGGTTTAAATACATTTTCTACATCCGAATCAAGCGGGCGGATGTAATTTGAGTCGCCATAATAGAATTGCGGAGCCATTTCAATAAAATCCTTGCTCAAGCGGTCGCTATCTACTTCAATTAAATTCATATCGTAAAACTACTTAAACCTAGTGTTTTTTAAAAGATATCCCGAGCCTATGTTATAACGGAGAACCAACGCTTGCTGGTTATCAACAGCACCCGATGTAAAGTGAAAGCTCGCTACTAATTTTGCAGAGAATCTTTCTGAGCGAAAAGGAGCCCAGCCTGCGTCAACCCGATTGTAGAATTTCTCGGAATAAAAGTCATCGCCTAAAGCAAGTATTTGTGGTTCGCCCCAATAGAGAATATTATGAAGATAAAAGGAACGGTAGGCGGCATGAGCTTCAATCAAGCCCCCCTTTGCACCTCGCCACTCATAAACACCTCGTAAACGATCAGCTGACAAAATACCCCCAACGCCCAACGTTAAAGAATCCAGACCCGATAAGGATGATATATCAATGCCTAGCTGAGCAGTGATAGCAACATTGTCTTGAAGATGCGTATTCTCAGTGGGATTCTTCGGAAGAGCGTTATGCCAAAGTAATGCATCATGGGCAATAAAAAAATTTTCTATCCTAAATTTGCCTGAAGCACCGACCATAAATTGCTCCCGCTGGTCAACCGTCTGTTTACTTACCCAATCGATCCAGATATTTTGACAAAGACCCGGTTTATCAATCTTAAAAAGCATACCTGTATGGTTTGGACGAAAATAAGTAAGTGTATCGCTTAAGAGAGCTCTTGAGAAATCCTCAGTAAGGTTTGCACGAGGAAAAGCCCCCATGTAAAAACTGATGTCTTCTTTTGTATAATTGTAATAAACTGTCGGGCTAATTTTATTACTAAACTGTTTGGTACCAAACTCATGTAGAAGATTCATACCAAAACGAATCCTATGGGTGCTATCCACCAATAAGCCAACTTCCGGAGTCAGTTGCGTCCCGAGAAAGGTTGCCGACTCCCGATCGGAGGCTGCGTATTCTCTATTATCCACAAAACCAAAGAACCCCACATCCCACTCCAACACCTGTGCCTTTATTTTAAGAAGACAAAAAATGAAGATGCCTGTGAGAAAAAGTTTTTTCAAGGAATAGTTTCTAAAGAAGATCTATAATTGAAGGAGGGATTAACGTCGTAATCCCTCCTTATTATTTATCATTTATACATCCAACAAGAGTCGTGTTGGATCTTCGAGTAACTCTTTAACTCGGACCAAGAAACTGACAGACTCTCGTCCATCGATAATTCTATGATCATATGACAATGCAACATACATCATTGGTCGTATTACGACCTCTCCATTTATAGCAACCGGTCTCTGAATAATGTTGTGCATTCCCAAAATCGCAGATTGAGGAGCGTTAATAATCGGGGTTGACATCATCGAACCGAACACACCTCCATTGGTAATGGTAAAGGTTCCACCGGTCATCTCTTCGATCGTCAATTTATTATCCCGAGCCTTACCGGCCAATTCAGCAACGCTTTTCTCAATATCTTGCAAAGACATCGATTCAGCATTGCGAATAACAGGAACGACAAGACCTTTCGGGGCAGAAACAGCTATGGAGATGTCAACAAAATTACTGAATACAACCTCATTTTCATCTATTCTGGCATTTACCGATGGCCATTCTTTTAACGCCATACACACCGCTTTAGCGAAACAGGACATAAATCCAAGACCAATGCCGTGTTTTTCCTTAAACTTGTCTTTATATTTCGATCTAATATCCATAATCGGCTTCATGTCAACTTCATTAAATGTAGTTAACATAGCCGTTTCGTTCTTTACAGTAACTAACCGCTTCGCGATTGTTTTCCGTAACGAAGACATTTTCTCTCTTTTTTCTTCGCGAGCCCCGGCTGGTACAGCAAATGATGTTGCATTGGCTGGCGCAGGTGTTTCCTTGCTCTCAGCTTTAGGTGCTGACTGAGCAGGTGTAGACGATGCATTTAAAGCATCTTCTTTTGTAATTCGGCCGTCCTTACCAGTACCTTTTACATTTTTAGGATCAATTCCTTTCTCTTTCAAAATTTTAGCAGCTGCGGGTGAAGCTGTACCAGATGCATAAGTCTCTTGGGATTCAGCCGGCTCGCTACTTGATGAATCATCTTGGGGCTCTTCTTTGGGTTCATCGCCCGACTTATCATCATCCGCTTTATCAGTAGATCCTTCTGGTTTCCCACCTTCTTCGATCTTACATATAACCGCACCAATTTCCAATGTATCTCCCTCACTAGCTACATGTCGTAAAATACCGGCTTTTTCTGCAGGTAGTTCAAAAGTTGCTTTGTCAGATTCAAGCTCAGCGACAACCTCATCCATCTCCACGTAATCGCCATCGTTTTTTAGCCATTGAGCTACGGTTACTTCTGTAATTGATTCGCCTACGGTAGGCACTTTCATTTCTAAACTCATAAATGCTTTGTTTTGTTAATCTACTTTTGCTGCCTCTTTAGTTGTCTTTTTAATGGTCTCTTTGGATTCCTTACCCGCCTTAGTCTCGAAAGCCTTTTCAACAATAACCAATTGCTGGGCAATATGTTGTTTCTGATAGCCAGTCGCAGGACTGCTTCCTTCTTTGCGACAGATAACATCTAAAGTTATTCTTGACTTACGTAGCTTTCGGCAAATATATGGCCACGCCCCCATATTTTCGGGTTCCTCCTGTACCCACAGGAATTCTTCCGCATTCTTGTATTTTGTTTTAATTGCGCGAAGTTTATCCATAGGAATCGGATATAACTGCTCAACTCTTACAATTGCTACATCTTTTCTTTTATCATTTTGTTGCTTATCTAACAAATCATAATATACCTTGCCCGTACAGAATAAAACTCGCTTAACATTTGTCGAACGAACGTAGCTATCATCAATAACTTCCTGGAATTTTCCTTTTGTAAATTCTTCCAATTTTGAAACCACTAGCGGATGGCGCAATAGACTTTTCGGAGTAAATACTATCAAAGGTTTTCTATAATCTCGGTGTAATTGTCTACGTAAGATATGAAAGAAGCTTGCAGGGGTTGTGCAATTTGCTACTTGCATATTATTTTCCGCGCATAATTCCAGAAAGCGCTCAATACGAGCAGACGAATGTTCAGGACCTTGCCCCTCGTAACCATGCGGAAGCAACATAACCAATCCATTCGAACGTCTCCATTTTGCTTCAGCACTAGCTATATATTGGTCAATAATGATTTGCGCACCGTTTACAAAATCGCCAAATTGAGCTTCCCAAATTGTTAGAGAATGGGGGTTTGCCAAGGCATAACCGTATTCAAAACCCAATACCCCATATTCAGAAAGATGAGAGTTGTAAATATCAAATTTAGCTGTACCATTATTAAGTTGTGCCAGAGGCACGTACTCTTCTTCAGAATCTTCCAACGTTAATATCGCATGGCGATGTGAAAAAGTGCCCCGTTCAACATCTTGTCCGGAAATACGAACACGCTTACCTTCGTTTAGCAAAGTACCGTACGCCATGAGTTCTGCCATGGCCCAATCAAACGTCTTGTTTTCCACCATTTTCCTTCTCTCCACAAATAGGCGTTCAATTTTTCTAAAGAATTTCTTATCAGATGGCAATTGGGTAATTTCCTTAGCTATCCTAATAAATTCTTTTTCTGAAACTGCGGTATCTGCCGGCATGAATATATCCTCATATTTAGCCTTTCTTAAGCCATTCCATGCTCCTGAATACATTGGATTCATATCAGGAATAGTCTCATCGTCCTTAGACTCGTCCAATCGTTCCTGAAGCAAGGCTCTAAAGTTTTTCTCCATTTCTTTGGCGAGACTTGCATCCACACTTCCCTGATCCAGAAGTTTTTTATTGTAAATTTCACGAGGGTTAAGATGTTTCTCAATGGCCTTATAGAGTAGTGGCTGGGTGAATTTGGGCTCATCTGCTTCATTATGACCATAACGACGATAACAAAGCATATCTATAAACACGTCAGTATGATATTTTTGGCGATATTCTACGGCCATATTTATGGCGTAAACCAAAGCCTCTACGTCATCTCCGTTCACATGGAATACAGGCGAGAGAGTTACTTTAGCTATATCAGTACAATAGGTGGACGACCTTGCATCTTTATAGTTCGTAGTAAATCCAACTTGGTTATTGATTACAACATGGATTGTACCACCAGTTTTATATCCACTCAGCTTCGACATCTGAATCACTTCGTATACGATACCCTGACCGGCGACTGCTGCGTCACCATGGATAAGGATGGGAGCAATCTTCGAGCTTTGTCCGTCATATTTCATATCGATTTTAGAGCGGACAATACCTTCAACAACAGGATTAACCGTTTCTAGATGAGACGGGTTCGGACACAAACTCAGATGGACATTCTTATTGTTTGCGGTAGTAACATCCGTAGAGAATCCTAAATGGTACTTGACGTCACCTCCAAACTCAGCGTCCTCTGTAGTTTTCCCTTCGAATTCACTAAACAAAGTTTCGTATGTCTTACCTAATATATTTGCTAATACATTCAATCTGCCTCTATGTGCCATGCCAATCACAAACTCTTCAATACCCAAATCGGCACCTTTTTGAATTACAGAGTCAAGGGCAGGTATCAAACTTTCTGCACCTTCAAGAGAGAAACGTTTTTGACCTAAGAATTTCGTACCTAAGAAATTCTCAAACACGACAGCCTCGTTCAGTTTTTGGAGTATTCGCTTCTTTGTTTCAATATCAAAATTAGGCTCATTCCTCTCACCTTCCATCCTGCTTTGTAGCCATGCAATTTTCTCAGGATGGCGGATGTACTTAAACTCTGCGCCAATTGTATCACAATAGGTATCTTCAATCAACTGACGAATATCCCTTAATTTAGCTGGACCTAACCCTACCTCAACGCCTGCATTGAAGACAGTATCCATATCAGATTCATCCAAACCAAATGTTGCTAGTTCCTTCCCCGGGAAATATTGACGGCGTTCACGAACAGGATTTGTTTTAGTAAACAAATGACCTCTCTCGCGATACCCATTAATCATGTTTAGTACATTGATTTCCTTTAAAATATGTTCAGGAGTTTCGGTATTTTCGGCACTGCCGGTTCCTTGAGACGAACCAAAATCAAAACCTTCGAAAAATTTTTGCCATCCAAAATCAACAGACTCTGGATCATTTTTATATGACTCATATATGGAATCAATATAACGTGAGTCAGCGTTACTCAAAAAAGAAAGCTTATCCATGTTTTTTATACGTATAGAGCAAAGTTATAAATTAAATGATTGTGGCAGTAAGGAATCCAGTATTTTTTTAATTAACTGACAATATACTTCAAATTATGTTTAGAGCTACTGCCTACACCCGCTACATGTGCCCAATTTCCATAATTACTCGCTGGACTATAATCAATTAATTTTTCCTCAAAATAAGCAGCGCCCAAGAGCCAATTTACCTTTAGCTCGTGCACCAGGTACGATGCAGCGACTAGCTTCATTTGCTGATCAATATAACCTGTTTGGTTGAGAGAGTTCATTATCTTATTTACTTCATCACTTTTAGTCTCTCCATTCCTCCATTTCTCAAAATCACGGTCGGTGCCGGTATAAGATTGCTTGTCGGAGGCAAAACCTTCTATTTTAAAAAATTGGTTTCTATGTTTCTTGAACATAAACCGATAATAATCATGCCACCACAACTCATCCATCAATTTATTAAAAATTACTTTTGAGAAGCTATCCTGCCCCATAAGTGTATGATAAAAAGTATGCACAGAAAGACACCCTAACGTCAACCAAGGGGATAAACCAGATTCAAGAACGTTGCTATTCCCATTTTCAATCAATTTGTTTAGTTGTAAAATGGCCTCAGTCTCTCCTCCTTTGATCGGGGATATCAAAGCTTGAGCAACTTCATGTACTTCAAAACCTAAATCCGACAGGTCAGGCACCTGCCCCCCTTCAATAGATTCCACAAATTTCATATCCGTATTCACTTTAATACTGGGCCTAATCGCCCCTTCTTTAGCAGTTTTCCGCTTAAATACGTTGAAGTCATCCGGGATATCTTTAATGGGGAAAGGTAGATCTTCTTTGTGATATAACGTATGGCCAATAAAATGACGTAGATTCAATTGAAGTTTCCATAAAGCCCCTTCAACAAGGGCCGAGACATGAGTTTCTTCTTGCGCTACTTCCCGATGATGATAGACTTCATCGGCACCATATTTTTTAGCAAGAATGGGTAGAATCTCTTCTGGCAGACCTCTCTCAATAATCATATCTCCGCCTAATAAACGGAAGGACTGTTGCAAATCACTAACGCTATCATTAATAAATTTTGCGCGCATTACACCTGTTTTTTTTAGCTGATGGTCAGTCGTCATAAATAGACGCGGATCATATATGTAAACAGGAAGAATCTGGCTACCTTTCTCAGTAGCGAGACTAATCATTTCATTATCGCGAATTCGTAAGTCGTTTCTAAACCAAAGTAATATGGTTTTTTTATCCATTCTTAAAAGAAATAATTCGTATAAAACAAATATACTTCATATTTGAGGGGATCCTATTAATAATTTCGTTATAAAGAAGATATTTACATTCGGTTTACAATGTACTGCATTAAATACAAGTCACGGAAACTTTTGGCACGGTTAGTTTGTAGTTATATAAAGAAATACGAATTTTCTAAAATGAATATACTTTTAACCGGCGTTAACAATTATTTAGGACAGGAATTAGTATCGTATTTCCTAAAAAAGGATTATAGGGTAACGTGCTTAATACGAAGTGAAACACTTTTCTACGCTACTAAGAAAGCTGAGGAAAATCTATCAACGATACAGGGGGATTTAATTCGGGAAAAATACTCCAGGAGCTTCCCTGAAGATCTTGATGTCGCTTTTTATTTTAGCTATTACATAGCGGAACGAGGTGATATTTATCAGGAACTCGAATTGCTTTCTTTACAGAACTATATAAAGAAAGCCAGACGGGTCAATTGTTCTCACTTAATTTATGTTTTGCCCTTACGTTCGCCAATTATTGATGAAGTAAAAGATTTACTTGAGGACAGTTATATTCCTTATACCATTATAAGAACAAGCAATATCGTTGGCAAAGATTCACTCTTAATGCAGATTTTTAAAAAGATGACCAAGAACATGACGATCATCTCTAATACAAAGCTGGCTAGAAGCCGATGTCAGCCCATCGCCTTATCTGATGCCATCGCGTATTTGGATTTCATCTCATTTAATCCTGCGGTATTCAACCAGAGTTTTGATATTGGTGGCCCCGAAATATTGAGCTATAAGGAAATGTTGCTGGAATTCATGAAGCTTTCGAAGGTCAAGCGAACCGTCATCACACTCCCTTTCGTGCATACATTTTTCTCTACTTTCTGGTTGAGTACTGGCGGGGGCGTACCTAAAAAAATTGCAGGTGCTTTTAGTAAAAATATTCAAGGAGATTTATTGTGTGAAAACAACAAGATTCACGACCTTTTTCCTCATACATGTTTAACCTTTAAAGAGGCTGTTCGAGAAGCTATTTCTTGAAACGATCGCTTAGTCATTCACCGATTTAACGCTTACCTCAAAGTCGAGAGGTGAAAAAGGTGGTATCCCATTTCCCCCACTACTACTCGCGTTACCTGCTACCCCATACGCCTGAGCCGAAGGCAAAATCATTCTAACTTTGCCTCCTGCCTTTACCTTGGGAAGAACTTCTTGCCATCCTTCAATCGTATTCGATAGAGACAGTGAAGTCGAATCTGTTGCCGATTCTTCTAATAAATTACCATTAAGAAGGCGTAAGGCATAACCCAGTTTAACAGTTGAGTCTTCAGAGATCACGTCACCAGTACCTGGCTCTATGATATTGTAATATATACCCGTAGATGTCTTTTCGAAGTCGGCTAACTGCATACCACTAATTGAAGGAATATATTTTTCGATGACGTACGATTCGTATTCAGGCAAGCTTTCAGGATCAATCGCATGGATTGTATAGTCTAAACTCATATTTGAACCTACTAACTTAGAACCATTCCGTCCGTAAGCTAGCCGAGAAGGAACAAGCACCCGTATCTTTCCACCCGCATTTTTCAGAGCTTCATGTAACACCGACTTCAAACCCTCTTCTTTATCTAAAGGAGAACCGGAACTACCGTTTGCAACGGACGATCCATAAGGGAAATAACCTAGAAAATCAGCGTATCGGTTAGCTATACTAAAAGTGTCTACAGCTCGATAACTTCCGTCATGGGTGACAAATGAATATACCAAAGGGATTTTGCTGTCGTAGTTTAAAGGAGTTCCCGTGCCTTCTTCAAGAACTTGGTAGTACATGCCTGTGTTTCCGAACGGGACAACTTCTGTCAGATTATTCTTCCGTATATAGGCCTGTATATTCTCCTCATCAAGTTCAACAATCGTCTGATATTCTTTTTTGTCGCAGGAACTAAGAATCAATATTCCAAATAGACATAAAATAAGGAATCGGGTATAGCTTATATTCATTAATACAGTTATGATTAAAATTTATTTAGTACGGTGATGGTGGTTGTACCTCTAGTACTTCAATGTAAAAATCCAGTGGAGAGTTTGCAGGTACATTAGGCTGAGCTTGTGATTGATATCCGTATGGAGATGGCATAACGATGCGGATAATAGCTCCTTTTTGCAAGCCGAGTTCTGTTAAACCGTACTTTGCAGGATCTCCATTCGGATCTAAAACAACATCCCCATTTCTATCTTTCATATTTTCAGGCAAAAAGGCCACTAGCCATCCTCCCAATAATGTTCCCAACGAAAAGGTTTTCTCTTCGCCTTCGTCGAAGACTATGCTATTTGAAACAAGTCTACCTTCGTAGTTAACTGTAATCCGCGGTGATTCTAACTGATTATTGCTGTTAAAATTATATTCGTAAAAGTCTTCGTCTTCAGGATCGGTCAAACCAGGTTCAATGATGCTATACCATATCCCTGTTTCATCAAGAATTGCACCTTCAAGCCCTTCAGCCGTATCAACATAATTTCTCAATATCGGAGCTTCCAATGTGAAATATTTATCCGGATCGTAAGGCTCGATATCATTATCTTTCATACAGCTTGTAAAACCCAAACCAATGATTAAAGCAATAAAAAGAAAGTTAATTTTTTTCATAGAATTTTTCATACTATCAGTGCAAAGTTATTTATTTAATTGATTTTATTTAGGAATTAACATTTTTTAACAGCAAAAGCCTATAAAGGTTAAATCTAAATAAAAAAACGAAAACCGTGTAACATATGCTACAGCGGTCTTCATTATTAAACGATCATTCACTAATAGCAATATTTATTTGCGTCAATTAACTGTTTTGCAATAAGTTGTCTAGCATCTTTCGAGTTAAATGGTTCTACTTTAGTGAATCTGCGAAGACCAGCAAGCATCATTTTAAGGTCATCGCCTTCTGCAAACGAACACAAAGCCTGTTTAGCCGCAACATATACTTCATCCACGACAGAATGTAAATATACCTTAGCAATCTTAATCTGACCGTTTACCGCCTGCTCCCCTTTAATCGATACTAATTTCTCTACTCTCAATAAAGTCGATTCAGCAACGTAAACAGACCCAATGATGTCTGCGATATTCATCAGGATTTCCTGTTCTTTCGATAATGACATCATTAACTTTTGAACGGCTGAACCAGCAACCAACAGTCCGGCTTTCTTTAAATTTTTTATTATTTTCTTTTCCGTGGCGAACAAAGTATCTTCAGGTTCTTCAAAATCAGGAATCGACATTAATTCAGCCGTCACATCTTGGGCCGGCCCCATCAAATCCAACTCCCCCTTCATCGCTCGTTTTAATAACATATCAACGATAAGCAGCCTGTTAACTTCATTAGTACCTTCAAATATTCTGTTAATTCGCGAATCCCGATAAGCGCGCTCCATTGGGGCATCGGCTGAAAAACCCATTCCTCCATAAACCTGAACGCCTTCATCTACAACAAAATCGAGCATCTCAGAACCCCACACTTTTAGTATTGCACATTCGATTGCGAATTGTTCAGTCGATTTCAGTCGCGCTTGTCCACTTTCCATTCCGTCAGCAACCAATTTTTCGTATGCATCATCTATGTTCTGGCCAGCCCGGTATGCCGCGCTTTCAATTGCGAAATTACGAATAGCCATTTCAGCCAGTTTATGACGGACAGCTCCAAACTTAGAAATATGCAAACCAAACTGTACTCTTTCATTTGCATAATTTATGGCGTAATTAAGTGCCATTCTTGATGACCCGATTGCTGCTGCCGCCAATTTTATTCTTCCTATATTGAGGATATTAACAGCAATCTTAAAACCATTTCCTCGATCTGAAAGTAGATTTTCTACTGGTACACGACAATCATTGAAAAATATTTGCCTTGTTGAAGACCCCTTAATTCCCATTTTATGTTCTTCGGGATTCATTGTTATTCCACCAAACTCTCTTTCAATGATAAATGCTGACAGATTTTTATCGTCATCAATTTTCGCAAATACAATAAAAATATCAGCAAAACCGCCGTTCGTTATCCACATTTTTTGACCATTGACAAGGTAATGAGTCTCTTCTTTATTTAATACGGCAGATGTCTTTCCAGAATTAGCATCAGAACCGGCGTTGGGCTCTGTAAGGCAATACGCAGCCTTGTATTCTCCGGTTCCTAACTTCGGAATGTATTTCGCTTTTTGTTCTTCATTACCATAATATAATATGGGTAAAGTTCCGATCCCCGTATGTGCCGACAAAGCTACTGCGAATGAATGCCCCGCGCCGACGGCATCGGCAACGAGCATAGAAGTATTAAAGCTTTTCCCAAACCCGCCATACTCTTCCGGGATCGAAACGCCTAATAAACCAAGAGCTCCAGCTTTGTCCAGAAGCGTCTGCATTAAACCGTCCTCTTGTTCATCGATCGCATCTAGGTTTGGGAGAATTTCTGTTTCTATGAAGTCATGACAAGTTTGCCGGATCATGGATTGTTCTTCATCAAACTCTTCAGGTATGAAAATGTCTTTGCTCAACGTTTCCCGGATGACAAATTCACCACCCTTAATTACATTTTTAATATTTTTTTCCATTGATTTTGAGATTTAAGGTTTCTCAATATTCTATAACATTTCAAATATACCCGCAGCTCCCTGCCCAGTTCCAACGCACATCGTTACCATTCCATATTTCTGGTTTCGCCGCTTCAATTCATTGAAAATTTGAACAGATAATTTTGCGCCGGTACAACCTAATGGATGTCCCAATGCAATTGCGCCGCCATTAACATTGACAATATCAGAGTTCAATCCAACCTTTCTAATCACTGCTAAAGATTGGGAAGCAAATGCTTCATTTAACTCAATAAGATCTATATTATCCAAAGTCATATTAGCTTGCTTCAAAGCCATTGGGATAGCCTCAACAGGACCAATGCCCATAATACGCGGTGGAACACCAGCAACGGAATAACTAACCAGGCGTGCAATCGGCTCAACGTTTAATTCCTTTAATTTAGTTTCTGAAACGACCAACACAAAGGCTGCTCCATCTGATGTCTGCGACGAATTACCTGCAGTAATTGAACCTCCTGCCGCAAACACTGGTTTCAAGGACGCCAGACGCTCTAAACTTGTATCTGCCCGAGGCCCTTCATCCTGGTTCATCACGTATTCTTTTATCTCAATCTTATTTCCTTTACTCAGGTAATTCTCTCGCACCGTTATAGGTACGATATCATCGTCGAACAAACCATTTTTCTGAGCTGCTAAAGCTTTTTGATGTGAAGCAAAAGCAAATGCATCCTGATCCTCTCGGCTGACCTCAAATTCTTTAGCTACAGCCTCGGCCGTCAAACCCATTCCCCAATACCAATCCGGATGCTTCTTAGCAACATTAGCATTTGGAACTAATTTCCATCCTCCGAATGGCATCCCCGACATAACCTCTACCCCCCCTGCAATAATTACCTCAGCCATTCCTGTTTTGATTTTAGCAACTGCTGTCGCGATAGTCTCCAATCCAGAGGAACAGTAACGATTAATCGTCACACCGGGCACTTTTTCGGTATCCAATCCCATTAAAGAAATCATCCTGCCGATGTTCAAGCCCTGTTCCGCCTCGGGTGTTGCATTTCCAACAATGACATCATCAATTTCGTCAGTATTGAGGTTCGGTACCGACGCAACTAAATGTTTCACTACATCAGCAGCGAGGTCATCTGCTCTCGTAAATCGGAATCCTCCACGCGGCGCTTTACCCACCGCCGATCTATATCCTGCTACTATATATGCTTCCATATTAATTCCTTAAAGGTTTACCTTTAGTTAACATAAATTGTATCCGTTCCAGTGTTTTCTTTGTACTCACCAAGGATAGAAATTCCTTCCTTTCAAAATCCAAAAGATACTGTTCTGAAACCTCCGTTGGTTCAGACAGATCACCTCCGCACATCACCCATCCAAGTTTTTCAGAAATCAGTTGATCGTGTTCAGAGATATAGTTACCTTCCTTCATCGAGTTTGCACCAGCATAAACAATCCCCAATCCTTGTTTGCCCAATACTTTAATATCTTTACGTTTTTTAGACGGTGTATAACCGACTTCATCAAGCTCGATCACTTTTGCTTTTGCATCTGCTAACAGTCGGCTCCTATTCATTGTTATGGCATATTTACCGACCTGTAAATAGCCCAATTCGAGGGCTTCAACCGCAGAAGTCGAAACTTTAGCTTGTCCCACAGTCAAAAATTTTTCTTTTAATGTATTTTGAACTATTTGCCCTTCTTTATATTCATCTGCGGCCCTTAGTGCCATTTCTTTCGAGCCACCTCCGCCGGGGATAACTCCAACACCAAACTCAACCAGCCCCATATAGGTCTCTGCATGTAACTGGACAAAGTCGGCATGCATAGAAAACTCACAGCCGCCTCCCAATGTCAGATTAAAAGGTGCTGCAACTACAGGAATCGAGGAATAACGAATTCTCAAGGAGGTATCCTGAAACATCTTAACAGCCATTCCCAATTCATCGTAATCCTGTTCTACGGCTAACATGAAAATCATTCCAATATTAGCTCCAGCTGAAAAGTTTGCACCGTCATTACCGATAACTAAACCTTTATATTCTTTTTCAGCTAAGTCAATTGCCTTATTAATACCTTGAATAACATCCCCCCCAATGGTGTTCATCTTTGTATGAATTTCAGCATTGAGAACACCGTCTCCCAGATCGATAATACTCACTCCATTATTCTTCCAAAGCGTATGGTTTTGTCGCAGATCATCCAAAATGATCAAATCCTCTGAGCCTGGAATAATTTTATAAGTCCCTGTTTCACGATCATAATATTTCCTGCCATTTCCATCAACTTTATAAAAACTATCATTCCCTGCTTCCAACATTTCATAGACCCATTGTGCTACTTTTCCAGACTGGCCTGGTAAC
>Ga0079224_100003587_pt1 | contig 19691 bp, 14 predicted proteins | sample Stecom2015_FD_80414 | JGI IMG/M metagenome (GOLD analysis project Ga0079224, IMG submission 80414) | Agricultural soil microbial communities from Utah to study Nitrogen management - Steer compost 2015 | ecosystem: Environmental > Terrestrial > Soil > Agricultural land | place: USA: Utah...
CGTTCGCGGGTGAGCTGGTCGATGGGGTCGCCGGCGACGAGCCGGAATATGAAGAAGGAGGAGAAGAGCACCAGCAGCAGGGACACGGCAGCGCCGCTGACGTGTTTGAGCAGGTAGCGGCCGAATCCCGTGGTGACGCGGCCGGTGGGCGCGGTTCGGGGGCCTGCTGCCGGTGCCTGTTCCGCGGACGGGGCCCGGTCGGGGCCCTCGTCCGTGGAGGGTCGGTGAACGGTCATCGGGACTGGGTCACTCCCGTTCGTCGGCGGTGCTCCTGCGCCGCATGAAGAGGAAGGCCCCGCCCGCGATCAGGACCAGGAGGACCGCGCCCGCGCCGATCAGGACGCCGAGGGCCACGCCGCCCTCTTCGTCCCCGCCGAGCGGGGTGGCGGAGTGGTAGGCCCACGCGAAGCCCTGCTGACCGGTGATCATCCCGCCGTCTGCGGGCTGGGGACGCAGATCGCCCACTCGCTCGTGGTTGTAGGCCTCCAGGACGTTCTGGTAGTAGAGCCAGACGACGGGCGCGTCCAGGTAGAGCAGGCGCTGCTGCTGCGCGACCAGGTCGGCGCGGACGTCCGGATCGGACTCGACCATCTGCCGCGCGTGGAGGGCGTCGTACTCCTCGTCGCAGTAGAAGTTCTCGTGCGAGCGCTCCGAGCCGTCCGTGGTGGTCGGCAGCACCTCGCAGGTGTGCATGGCCAGCTGCTCGGTGGGGTTGGGCCCCACGCCCCAGCCGGAGAAGGCGATGTCGTACTCGCCGAGGTAGACCAGGTCGTTCAGCGAGCCCTGCTCGATCGGCTCGGCCGTGACCTCGACGCCGATCTCCGCCCACCACTCGCCGACGAACTGGACCACATTGGCGTAGTCGGTGTTGTCGGCGTGGTGGTAGAAGCGGAAGCTGAGCGGCTCGCCGCCGTCCGGCATGGTGCGGACGCCGTCCTCGCCGCGTTCGTAGCCGGCCTCGTCGAGCATCCGGGCGGCTTCGTCGAGGCTGAACTCGACGAGCTCGTCGCCGCCGTCCCAGTGCCACTGCTCGAAGATCGCGGGGATGATGGACACTCCCGGGTCGCCGTTGCCGGCCAGGACCTTGTCCACCAGCTCCTGTTTGTCGATCGCGGTGTGGAGCGCCTGGCGCACCACCGGGTCGCGCAGCGCCGGGTGGCCGTCGCCGTAGGGCTCGCCGTCGGCGGTCTGCGCGCCGTGGTTGAAGATCATCGAGACGAACCGGCGGCCCTGGGCGTTGTTGACCGTGACGTGCTCCTGGCTTTCGAGCGATTCGGCCTGGGCCGGATTGAGCCCGTTGACGATGTCGACCTCGCCGGCCTCCAGAGCCGCGACGGCGGCGTCGCTCTCGCTGTAGTAGTCGTAGACGACCTCGTCGAAGCCCGGCGCGCCGTCCCAGTAGCGCTCATTGGCCTCCAGGCGGAGGAATTCGTCGGTGCGGTACTCGCTGACCTGGAAGGGGCCCGAGCCGACCAAGGGCATCCGGTCGTTGGCGTCGTCGGCGGAGGGATCGGGATAGGTCGTCCAGACGTGCTCGGGGACGATGAAGACCTCCGAGTTGAGGATCTCGGCGGTGGCGGGCTCCTTGAGCTCGAGCACGAACGTGGTCTCGTCAGGGGCTTCGGCGTCGACGAGGTTGCCGGCGAAGTCGATGTTCCACTCGCGGATGCCGGGGTCGTCGATGAGCAGGCGGTAGGTGTAGGCCACGTCCGCGGCCGTCAGGGGTTCGCCGTCGGACCATTCGACGCCCTCGCGGATGGTGAAGGTCCACGTCAGACCGTCGTCGCTCTCCTCCCATTCGGTGGCCAGTCCCGGCACGGGCTCGTAGTCGTCGGCGCCGGTCCGGATGAGGGTGTCGTACGTCATCAGATTGGCGTTGTAGGTGACGACGTAGCGGGCCTTGAAGGGGTTGAAGGTGTCGACCTCCTGGTCGGTGGCCACCAGCAGCCGGTCGATCTCGCCCTCGTCCTGAGCGGCGGCTTGGGTGGAGGTCGCCGTGAGGATGCCGGCGGCCAGGGCCAGCGCCGCTCCGGCGGCCGCGCACCGCCGCGTCATCGGTCTGGTTCTCATGAGGGGCAGTACCTCGCATTCGGATCCGAACGGATCGGTCTCCGTCGTCGGGCTGGCTTCGGTACGGAACAGGATGACGGAAATCTTCTTATTTTGTCAACGCTGCGGAGAAAGTTTTCAGTCGCGTGGGCATTCGGGCGCCGTCCGCGGGCCTTGTGGAGACCCTGCGGCCGCGCGGCGTCCCGCTGTGGCCTGCGATGCGTTCCGATGTGCCCGTCTCGCCGATCGATATGGCCTGATCATCTCGCTCGAGACTATATATGTGTTTATGTACGCAAATGGACGGGCGCGCCGGAATACCGGTGCGCCCGTCCACGCGTCGGCGGCGTCGCCCGCGCATCTGTTCGTATGAACGGGAATCGTCGTTTCATCAGGGCCTTCTTGGACGCACTCCGTCTGTCCACGGACGATTCGACAAGGAACGGCGATGGGCCCGGGGCTCGCCGGAACGGCGGGAGAAGGAGCGTCTCAACGGTGTTCCCGCGTATCGCCGAGTCGCAAGTGATCACGGCCGCCGGAATGGACGCACAAGGCTCATGAACGCATTGCCGTCTCACCGCCTCCGTCGGTGACGAGAAATGACGCTCGGTCTCTGTGCTCGGCGTGACCGGGCCGCGCCTCACAGGCTCCAGGCGCCGTTGGTGTTCAGCAGGATCGAGTACACCGAATTCGTCGCGCATATGAACAGGCGATTGCGCTTGGGCCCGCCGAAGACCAGGTTCGCGACGGCCGGCTGGGGGATCGCGAGAGTCGCCAACAGCGTTCCGTCGGGGTGGAAGCAGCAGACGTCCGCCGCCGCGGCCCACACACGCCCCTCCACGTCGAGCCGCAGCCCGTCGAAGTTGCCGCCGGGGGACTCGGCGAACACCTCCCCGCCGCTCAGCGAGGCCCCCTCGACCGCGAAGGACCGGATGTGGCCGCGCGCGGTGTCGGAGACATAGAGCCGCCGCTCGTCGGGGGAGAAGGCGAGCCCGTTGGGACGGTCGAAGTCGTCGGCCACGCGCCCCACCTCGCCCGAGTGCGGATCGATGCGGTACACGTGGCAGCCGTCGATCTCGGGCTCGGCCCGGTGCCCCTCGTAGTCGCTGGCGATCCCGTACGAGGGGTCGGTGAACCAGACCGCGCCGTCGGAGGAGACCACCGCGTCGTTGGGGCTGTTGAGCCGCTTGCCGTTCCAGCGGTCGGCCAGCACGGTGACCGAGCCGTCCAGTTCCGTGCGGGTGACGCGCCGCTCGCCGTGCTCGCACGAGACGAGCCGTCCCAGCCGGTCGAGGGTGTGCCCGTTCGTGTAGCCGGCGGGGGAGCGGAAGACGCTCACCGAGCCGTCGGTCTCGTCCCAGCGCATCATCCGGTCGTTCGGGATGTCGCTGAACAGCAGGTAGCGTCCGGACGGGACGTACACCGGCCCCTCGGTCCACCTGCCGCCGGAGAACAGACATTCGAGGTAGTCGTCTCCGGCGACGCCGAAGCGCTCATCGCGAACGTCGAACGACACGGGCGTGGGCTGCATCGGAGTCTCCCTGGTAGACGACGGTGTTCCCCGCGAATCTATACGGCCGCACCGGCGCCGCGAGGCCGGACGAGCGTCTCGGCGTGAGGTCCGGCACCCCCCTTGCAGAACCGGTGTTCCGGTGCTTTAATGGTCGCCGTGCCGCGTGGCGCCGACCAAGAGATTCGAGGCCGGTCGGACGCCGGGCGAGCACCGTATCTCGAAGGGTCGTGTCATGAGGTTCCACTCCACACTCTCCGCATGACGTGAGCGCCTCGGCGCACCGTCCTCCATTTCCGGCACCGCCCCGCGCTGCCGTGACTCCATTCAGGCCGTGCCGAGGGACGCCGTCCGGCGTGCCCCGGCGCCTGCGCGCACCCGACGTCTCGCCGTCCCGTGCCGCCCGCGTGCGCGACTCTGCGCATCGCAGACCCCGCAACATCGTCTCCTTTGATTTCACGGAGCAGCAACACACCATATGCAGACCTTCGACAACGACCAGAAGACCGCCGACCGCACGCTCACGCTGACCACCGTCGAGGCCGCGACCGGGCGGGAGCGGACCGCCGCGCTCGCCTACGTCCACGATGACACCGGGCCGCGCGTCGCCGCGGCGTTCGAATCGGACTGGTTCCGCGACCTCCTCGACCACCCGCTGGTGAGCGTCACCATCGGCGAGGAGACCTTCGAGGCCGTCGCCGTGCCCTCAGCGGACGGGACCACGGTCGCCTTCGACCGCGCCGAACCGGAAGAGGACCGGCCCGAAGTGTCCGACTTCGCCGGCAAACTCTTGGAGATCCACACCTGGCTGCGCTCGCAGCTGCGCCACGTCCGCGCCGAGGCCGAGGCGCACTTCGTCGCCCGGGCCGCCCACGACGGTGCCGGCGAGGCGCCGAAGCCGGGCCTCGGGCTGCAACTGCGGCAGCACTGCCTGGCGTTCTGCCAGTCGCTGGAGTTCCACCACACCAATGAGGACCACATGTTCCCCGTCCTCGAAGGACATCACCCGCACTTGCGCGAGACCTTCGAGCGGCTCCGATCGGAGCACCGGACGGTGTCGCGGATCCAGCAGGAGCTGGTGGCGCTGCTGGCCGACATCGGATCGGCCGATCCGAAGGTCTTCATGGTCGAGCTCGACCGGATGACCGAGGAGCTGACCGCGCACCTGGACTACGAGGAGGAGTCGCTGTTCCCGGTCCTGGCCGAGATCCCGTTCCCGCCGCCCGGGGCCTGAGCTCCGTGCCCGCACGGTGACGTTGTGCTGCTTGTCTCCGGGCCGAGGCGTGTCTAGTCTGAGAAGACTATCGAAAGTGGTCGATATTAGAATGGGATCGATCACACGTCAGAGAGGAGCGGCAATGGGACCGGCACTCCCTGTGCGGCGAACCCGGTGGCGCAGCGCCATCGCGGCCGCGTCGGCCGCCGCCCTGGCGGCCGGCGGGGCCGCCTTCGCGATGACCGCGGCCTCGGCCGACGAGGTCGGATGCGAGGTGGACTACCAGGTGACGGCCGAATGGCCGGGCGGTTTCAACGCCGACGTGGTCGTCGCCAACCTCGGCGACCCCCTGAACGGCTGGGAGCTCGAGTGGGACTTCGAGGACGGCCAGCGGGTCCAGAGCGCCTGGAACGCCCGCGTCGAGCAGTCCGGTGCGCACGTCACCGCCTCGGGCGTGGCGTACAACCGGCAGCTTCAGTCCGGCGCCACCGTGGGCTTCGGCTTCACCGGCGCCTTCGACCAGTCCAACGCGGCGCCGAGCGGCTTCACGCTGGGCGGTGTGGACTGCACGGGCCGGGTCGAGCCCGTGCCGACCGACCCGCCCACCGACGTCCCCACCGAAGAGCCCACCGATCCGGGCGAGGGCGAGCAGCAGGCCTGGGACCCGCCCTCGGAACTGGAGCAGCCGCTCGACGAGGTGTGGGCGCACGTCGAGGACACCTACGACCTCGGTTTCCGCAACTTCGGCTGGGATCAGGTCATGGCCACCGGCGGCAAGATCAACTACTGCGTCCGCTGGGATTCGCAGAACCCCGTCTCCAGCTCGCTGCGCGACGACATCGAAGCCAAGCTGCAAGAGCAGTACCGGCTCTGGTTCGACGCGATGGCCGGCTGGAACGACTGGCCGTTCGAGGAGATAGAGGTGAACGTGGTCGGCTGGGCCGCCTACGACCGCAGTCTCCTCCAGTGGAACGACGATTCGGTCGACGTCTACATCGGCGACATCCGCGAGGACGCGCCGCAGTGCTCCGAGGACTGCGGCCGGTTCTTCCACCAGGACGGCCGCTATCCGAACTGCCCCGGCGGCTACGACCGCCATTACGATCAGAGTCTCTGGCTCACCCAGGGCATGGGCGGGGGCGCGGGCGGCGACTGGGGCCAGCGCATGGGCCAGGAGTACTTCGTGGACTCGCTGGGCTCGGGGCAGATCACGATCTACCTGCACGAGCTCGGGCACACGTTCGGGCTCGACGACTTCTACGACTGGACGCCGAGCGGCCAATGCTGCTTCATCATGAAGGCGGGCTCCTCGAGTACCATCACCGAGTTCGACGAGTGGATGCTGCGTGACTGGTGGCGCCACCTCAAGGGTCGCTACGGGCTCTGATCGGCACGGCCGAGACCGAGGCCCCGGCGAGCCGGGGCCTCGGTCCGTCTCCGGTCGCCGTGTGCCGTGTTCCCCCTCAATGGAGGGGCGCGCGAGGGCGCCGAGTCCCGGATGGTCTCCTGTAACCGTGCCGCCTGGCCCTGGCGGCCGCCCGCGTCCACCGTGCCCGGACCGACGCGGACCCATTGCCGCGGAGCGTTGGTCGACCAAGGCGTATAGCGTTTAGCATTGTCGAACGCGAATGATCTATGAACGGAGGCGCCGGGATGCCGAAGCACATCCAGTCGCTGGAGCGCGCCGCGGCGATGTTGCGCCTGCTCGCCGGCGGAGAGCGCCGGCTCGGCCTCTCCGACATCGCCTCCGCGCTCGGCCTGGCCAAGGCCACCGTCCACGGCATCCTGCGCACCCTCCAGCACGAGGGCTTCGTCGAGCAGGACCCCGACTCTGGTCGCTACCAGCTCGGCGCCGAGCTCCTGCGCCTCGGCACCACCTACCTCGACGTGCACGAGCTGCGCGCCCGGGCCCTGGTGTGGACCGACGATCTGGCCCGCTCCAGCGGCGAGGCGGTCTACCTGGGCGTCCTCCACCAGCGCGGCGTGCTGATCGTGCACCACGTCTTCCGTCCCGACGACAGCCGCCAGGTCCTCGAGGTCGGCGCCATGCAGCCGCTGCACTCGACCGCCCTGGGCAGGGTGCTGGCGGCCTATGACCCGGTGGCCCGCAGCGAACTCGTCGAGGATGAGCGCAAGCCCTTCACCGCGCGCACGGTCACCGCCCTCGAAGACGTCGAGCGCGTGGTCGAGGAGACCCGCTCTCGCGGTTTCGCCACCGACGAGGAGGAGACCTGGGACGGCGTCGCCGCGGTGGCGGCGCCGATCTTCGACCGCCACCGCCTGGCCGTCGGCGCGGTCGGCATCACCGGAGCGGTGGAGCGGGTGTGTCGCGAGGGCGAGATCCGCGCCGAGCTCATCGCGGCGGTGCGGGAGTGCGCGCGCTCGGTCTCCAGGGACCTGGGCTCCGGCCGGTTCTGACCGGCCCGGCCTCTCCGCCGTCCTCTGCCGCGGCCGCTCCCGCGGTGTGCACGCGACCGTCGAAAGCGCCGGGAGCGCGAACAATCCGACAAATTCCGTTCTCATTGTGGTTTCTGACACATACGGCTTGACGGGGCAGTAACATAAAGGAAGACTTTCCGTACGTTGGTCGACATTGTCGAACACTTATCGGAAGATGGCGGACGGCAAACCGGCAGACCGACGAAACCCTTCCGCCGAGGGCCGGGTCACGGAGGTCCTCCGGGGCCCGCCTCGGGCGCTGACAAAGAAGTCAAAGGAGTCACCGGTGTCCACTTCTGACATCATCATCGGCGAGGTCCTCGGCACCGCCATGCTGATCCTGCTCGGCGGCGGCGTCGTAGCGGCCATCAGCTTCAAGCGGTCCAAGGCCTACGACGCGGGCTGGGTCGCCATCACCTTCGGGTGGGGGTTCGGCGTCCTCACCGGCGCCTACATCGCCGCGGGCGTCTCCGGGGCCCACCTCAACCCCGCCGTCACCCTCGGCCTCGCCGTCCAGGGCGGCACCGCCTGGTCGGACGTGCCCGTATACCTCGCCGCCGAGCTCGTCGGCGCGATGCTCGGCGCCTTCCTCGTGTGGATCGCCTACTACGGCCAGTTCGCGCACCACCTGGCCGACCTCGACGTCCAATCAGGTCCGGTCGACCGGGACACCACCGAGGTCCCGGCCCAGAAGGCCGGGCCCATGCTGGGCATCTTCGCCACCGGGCCCGAGATCCGGGCACCGTTCCAGAACCTCGCCACCGAGATCATCGCGACCTTCGTGCTCGTGATCGCCATCCTCACCCAGGGCCTCAACGACGAGGGCAACGGCCTGGGCACCCTCGGCGTGCTCATCACCGCGCTCGTCGTGGTCGGCATCGGTCTCTCCCTCGGCGGGCCCACCGGCTACGCCATCAACCCCGCCCGCGACCTCGGGCCCCGCATCGTCCACGCGCTCCTGCCGCTCAAAGGCAAAGGCGGATCGGACTGGGGTTACGCCTGGGTACCCGTCGTGGGTCCGCTCATCGGCGCCGCACTGGCCGGCGGCCTCTATAACGTTGCCTTCGGGTGATCCATGGGACCAAGATCGACAATGACCGCCTCGACGAAGCCAATCTTGACAATGACGTTCAGGAGCGCAACATGACCGACGCACACACCGCAGGCCCCTTCATCGCCGCCATCGACCAGGGCACCACCTCCAGCCGCTGCATCGTCTTCGACCGCGACGGCCGCATCGTCGCCGTCGACCAGAAGGAGCACGAGCAGATCTTCCCCCGGCCCGGCTGGGTCGAGCACGACGCCGCCGAGATCTGGACCAACGTCCAGGAGGTCGTCGCCGGCGCGATGGTCAAGGCCAAGGTCGTCCGCGAGGACATCCTCGCCATCGGCATCACCAACCAGCGCGAGACCACCCTGCTATGGGACAAGCGCACCGGCGAACCGGTCCACAACGCGATCGTCTGGCAGGACACCCGCACCGACACGCTGTGCCGCGAGCTGGGCGGTGACGTGGGCCAGGACCGGTTCCGCCGCGAGACCGGCCTGCCGCTGGCCGCCTATTTCGCCGGGCCCAAGATCGCCTGGCTGCTCGACAACGTCGAGGGCCTGCGCGAGCGAGCCGAGGCCGGCGATCTGCTGTTCGGCACCATGGACTCCTGGGTCATCTGGAACCTCACCGGCGGCGTCGACGGCGGCGTGCACGTCACCGACGTCACCAACGCCTCCCGCACCCTGATGATGAACCTCGGCGACCTGAGCTGGAACGAGGACATCGCCGCCGCCATCGGCGTCCCCATGCAGGTCCTCCCCGAGATCCGCTCCTCCTCGGAGGTCTACGGCGAGGTCACCGGCGGCACCCTCGGGGGGATGCTCGGCGGCGTGCCCGTCGCCTCCGCGCTCGGGGACCAGCAGGCCGCCCTGTTCGGGCAGACCTGCTACGAGGTGGGCGAGGCCAAGTCCACCTACGGCACCGGCACGTTCATGCTCATGAACACCGGCGAGGACCTCATCCACTCCGAATCGGGCCTGATCACCACCGTCGGCTACCGCATCGGCGAGGACGACCCCGTCTACGCCCTCGAAGGCTCGATCGCCGTCACCGGCGCGCTCGTGCAGTGGATGCGCGACCAGATGGGGCTCATCAGCACCGCCGCCGAGATCGAGACGCTCGCGTCCTCGGTCGAGGACAACGGCGGCGCCTACTTCGTCCCCGCCTTCTCGGGGCTGTTCGCGCCCTACTGGCGCTCGGACGCGCGCGGCGTCATCGCGGGCCTCACCAGGTACGTCACCAAGGCCCACATCGCCCGCGCCGTCCTGGAGGCCACCGCCTGGCAGACCCGCGAGATCGCCGACGCGATGACCGAGGACTCCGGCGTGGAGCTCGCCGCGCTCAAGGTCGACGGCGGCATGACCTCGAACAACCTGCTGATGCAGTTCCTCGCCGACGTCCTCGACGCCCCCGTAGTGCGCCCCATGGTCGCCGAGACCACCTGCCTCGGCGCCGCCTACGCGGCGGGCCTGGCGGTCGGGTTCTGGCAGAGCACCGATGATCTCCGCGCCAACTGGCGCCGGGCCGCCGAGTGGACGCCCGACATGGACCCCGAACTGCGTGAAAGCGAATACCAGCACTGGCTCAAGGCCGTCGAACGGACCATGGGCTGGATCGAGGAGTAGAGGAGCGGAACCATGTCCACCTTGCAGCGCGCCTTCCGGCCGGAGGCGCACCCGACCGACGGCTCGGCCGTGTTCACCGGCCTGAACCCGAGCCGTGCCGAGAGCCGCGAGCAGTTGTCGAGGACGACCTACGACCTGCTGGTGATCGGCGGAGGCATTCTGGGCACCTCGACCGCCTGGCACGCCGCCCAGTCGGGGCTGCGGGTGGCTCTGGTGGACGCCGGCGACTTCGCCGGCGCCACCTCCTCGGCCTCTTCCAAGCTCCTCCACGGTGGACTGCGGTACCTCCAGACCGGCTCGGTGAAGCTGGTGGCCGAGAACCACTTCGAGCGCCGCGCGGTCACCCGCGCCGTGGCGCCCCACCTGTCCAACCCGCTCACCTTCTACCTGCCGGTCTACAAGGGGGGACCGCACGGCGCGGCCAAACTCGGCGCGGGCGTGTTCGCCTACTCGGCGCTCTCGGGCTTCGGCGACGGCGTCGGGCACCTGCTCAACCCCGCCAAGGCCAGGGTCGACGTGCCCGAGCTGCGGACCGAGGGCCTCAAATCCGTGGCCGTGTACGGCGACAGCCAGATGAACGACGCCCGGATGGCGCTCATGACCGTCCGCGCCGCGGCCGACTCGGGCGCGACCGTCCTCAACCACGCCGAGGTCACCGGCCTGCGGTTCGCCGGGGGCCGCGTCTGCGGCGCCGAGCTGCGCGACCGCGTCGACGGCGTCGAGTTCGGCGTCCAGGCGCACGTGGTGCTGAACGCCACCGGGCCGTGGGTGGACCACCTGCGGCGTATGGAGGATCCGGGCGCCGCGCCCTCGATCCGGCTGTCGAAGGGCGCGCACCTGGTCCTCAAGCGCACCGCCCGCTGGCGGGCCGCGCTGGCCACCCCGATCGACAAGTACCGCATCACCTTCGCCCTGCCCTGGGAGGACATGCTGCTGCTGGGGACGACCGACGAGGAGTACACCGGCGATCCGGCCGACGTCGCGGTCACCGAGGCCGACGTCGACCAGATCCTCAGCGAGGCGAGCCTGTCGGTGCGGGGCCGGCAGTTGCGGCGTGAGCTGATCACCTACTCGTTCGCCGGGCTCCGCGTCCTGCCCGGCGGCCCCGGCGAGACCTCGAAGGCCAAGCGGGAGACCGTGGTGACCGAGGGCAGGGGAGGGATGCTCTCGGTGGCGGGAGGGAAGTGGACCACGTTCCGCCACATCGGGCGGACCGTGATGGCCAAGCTCGCGGCGCTGCCGGGCCGCTCGCTGGCACGGGAGATGGAGCCCTTGGAGAACCTGCCGAAGCACCTGCCGCTGCCGGGTGTCGCGAACCCGCGGGCCGTGAAGCACCGGCTGCTGAGCGACGGCGGCAGGCCCGTCCCGAACCTCGGCGAGGACACCGCCGGGCACCTGGCGAGGCACTACGGCTCGATCGCGTTCGACCTGGCCAGACTGGCGGGGGAGCACCCGGAGCTGGCCGAGCGGATCCACCCGGACGCGCCGGAGATCTGGGCGCAGGTGGTGTACGCGCGCGACCACGAGTGGGCCGAGACGGTCGACGACGTGCTGCGTCGGCGCACCACCTTGACGATCAGGGGCCTGGACACGCCCGAGGTGCGTGAGCGGGTGCGGCGGATGCTCGATTCATGAGGGAGCGGCGGGCCGCGCCGATCATTCGGCGAAGCCCGCTCACCGCCGGTCCACGTCGGGATGGATCGCCACGAACAGCGAGTACGGTTGCGCGCCGGGCCCCGGTTCCTGGTCCGCGAGGTGGTCCAGCAGCGATCGCAGCCGCCGCTGGAAGTCCTCGTACTGCTCCTCGTTCAAGCGCAGCCCCAGCCGCGAGGTGTTCACCTGCGCAGGGTCGTCCAACCGCGCCACCTCGGACTGGAAGACCTGCAGCATGGCCCCGGTCAGGTCCGACCAGTGCTCCTCGCCCCATCGCAGCCTCCAGGTCTTGCGCGTGGCCAGGTAGGGGATCTCGCGCGCGCCCCGCGCGCCGACCCGTTCCTCCTGCGCCGCGAGGAAACCCGTGGCGACCAGGGTGCGCACGTGGTGCAGCACCGTGGCCGGGTTCGCTTCGAGCTTCTCGGCGATCTCCTTGTTGGTCAGCGCCTCGTCGGTGCACAGCCTGAGGATCCGCAGTCTCACCGCCGAGGCCACCGCCTTGACCTCCGCCTCGGTCGCCGACTGCCCAGCGTCGCTCTCATCTGCCACGCCCTCATCGTAACGGCATGAGTGATTGACTTTTCCCAATTGATTGGGAATACTCAATCGCATGATCCTCCTTCCCCGCGGAACGACCTGATGCCGCGCCTCGGACTGCTCCGCGACCACGACTTCCGCGGACTCTTCCTCTCCACACCGTCAGCCAGTTCGGCCAGCAGATCACCATGCTCGCGCTGCCACTGGTCGCCGTCCTCGCCCTCGACGCCGAGGAGTTCGAAGTGGGGCTCCTCGCCGCCACGAGCACTCTCGCATTCCTGCTCATCGGCCTGCCCGCCGGCGCGTGGGTCGACCGGATGCGCCGCCGCAACGTCCTGGTCAACACCGACCTGGCCCGCGCCGCCGTCCTGCTGACCATCCCCCTCGCCTGGTGGGGCGGCGTCCTCACCCTCTGGCATCTCTACGCCGCGGCGCTGGCCGTCGGCGTGCTCACCGTCTTCTTCGACGTCGCCTACCAGAGCTACCTGCCGAGCCTCGTCGGCCGCGAACGCCTCGTCGAGGGCAACGCGAAACTCGAGACCGTCCGCTCCACCGCGCAGGTCGGCGGCCCCGCGCTCGCCGGGCAGCTCATCGCCTGGCTCACCGCGCCGGTCGCGCTCGCGGCCGACGCGATCGCCATGGGAGCCTCGGCGCTGTTCGTCGTGCGCATCCGCAGACGCGAGCCCCGCCCGGACGCGGCGCGCGGCACCGATCTCGCGAGCGATATCAAGGAAGGCCTGGCCTTCGTGCTCCGCAATCGCCTCCTGGCCTCCATCGTGGCCTGCGCCGGGTGGGCCAACCTCTGCATGGGGGCGTTCATGGCGATGGTCGTCGTGTTCCTTCCTCGGGAACTCGGCCTCTCCCCGGGGGAGATCGGGCTGCTCTACTCGTGCTTCGGCCTCGGCGGGCTCGCCGGCGCGTTCCTGGTCGGGCGGCTGGTCCGGTGGTGGGGCGAGGGGCGCGCCGTCTGGCTCTCCATCCTGGTGTTCACACCGGGGCTGCTCCTGGTGCCCGGCGCGGAGGAGGGCTGGCGGACCTGGCTCGGGGCCTTCGGCTTGGCCTACTGCGGGATCGGCGTCGTCGTCTTCAACGTCACGCAGGTGAGCTTCCGGCAGCGGCTGACTCCCGATCGGCTCCTCGGGCGGATGAACGCCACCGTCAGGTTCATCGTGTGGGGCACGCAGCCGCTCGGCGCCTTCGCCGGGGGCCTGATCGGTCAGGCGCACGGGGCCCGCGCGGCGCTGTGGATCGCGGCCGCCGGGGCGTGCCTGGCGTTCCTGCCGGTCCTGTGCTCGCCCCTGCGGAACATGCACGAGCTTCCCAGTTCGGCCGAGGACCTCGAGCCGGCCCGCGTCTGAGCGGTCAGCCGAACTCGGCGAAGGCGGGAGGGAAGCCGAACCGGCCGCGCAGCCCCCCATGCCAGTTCGCGAGCGCGCGGACCTGGAAATGCGGCGCCCAGCGCTCGTGCTCGGGAAGCACCCCGTGCTCCTCGGCGAGCGTGAAGCCGAAGCGCCCGTAGAATCCGGGATCGCCCAGCAGCACGATGCCCGGCTCGTCCCGCGCGTCGGCCGAGCCGATCACCGCGTGCATCAGCGCCGAGCCGATCCCCCTGCCCTGCAGGGACGGCTCGACGCCGATCGGACCGAGCCCGAGCAGCCGTTCCCCGGCGAGGCTTCCGTGGGAGCACACCACATGGCCGGCCACCTTCCCGTCCACTTCGGCCACCAGGGACAGGCGCGGCTCCCACTCCTGGCCCGCCCGCAGCGCGTCGACGAGATCGGCCTCCCGCCCCGAGGCGTACGGGGCGGTGGCGAAGGCGGCCCTGTGGACGGCATGGACGGCGGCGCGGTCCCGCTCGGTCTCACGTCGGATCAATGCCATCCGAGGAGTATCGCTTCGGTGCGTTCGGGGGGCAATCGTTTTTCGCCGGGCTCGCTCACCGCTCCCCGGCGAGTTCGCCCAGCCTCACCGGCGCCGCGACGCCCCCATGCCCGAGATCTTCCGCCTGTCCCGCCAACTCGGCGATGTTGCGGCCGCACCTGTGGCCTCGGCACCACCCGAGCCCCGCCCCCGTCACCAGCTCGAGCTGACGCGACCCGCCCTCGCCAGGCCCGGCCAGGGCCCGGCGGAGCTCCCCGTACGAGACCCCTTCGCAGGGGCACACCGGTGTCTCCTCGCTCAGCCACTCGCGCCAGCCCGGACCGATCGGATACGCCTCGGCCAGAGCCGCGGCGAACCGCCTCCCGGCCCGCGCCCGCCGCATCCACTTGATCGGCGCCCGCACCCGAGCACCGAGCAGTTTCGCCGCGGCGGCCCCCGCCACCGCGCCCTCGGCCGCGGCCGCCCCGCCGATCCCGGTCAGCTCCCCGGCGGCGAACACGCCCGAAACCGAGGTCGCCTGGGCGGCGTTCACCGCCACGGACCCGTCTTCGACCGCGCATCCGGCCGCCCCCGCGAGCTCCAGTCGCGGCGTTCGCCCGAACCCGACCACGAGCGCGTCGATCTCGAAGCGCCGCAGGCTGCGCGGGAGAGGGTTCCAGTGCTCGTCGAGCCGCGCGGCGAGCACCGCCGTGACGCGGTCCCGACCGCTCGCGGCCATGACCGCGCTGCGGCGGGCTATCGGGACGTCGTGCCCCGCCAGCGCGGCCGTGTGCCGTGCCAGCTCGCCGGCCCCGGCCCGATCCGCCAGCACCCCCGCCGGACGCGAGAGGAAGGCCGCGACCGGATCGCCCGCCTCCAAGACCGCCGTCACCCGAGCGCCCGCCTCGATCAGCGACGTCGCCGCGGGCGGCAGGAACGGGCCGGGGCCCGCCACGATCACCCGCTCCCCGGACGCGATGCCCGCCGTCCCCGCCAGCACCGCCTGCGTCGTGTGGATTCCAGGCAGGTCCCAGCCGGGGAACGGCAGCGTGCGGTCGTGCGCGCCGGTGGCGAGGACCAGTGCCCGCGCCTCGATCGCCCGTCCCGTCCGGTCCGGTCCGTCGGTCGGCCCGGTGCGCACGTGGACCCGGTGTCCGCCCGCGACCGGCTCGATCGCCCACACCTCCGATTCGGCGAGGTGCTCGACTCCGTCGAGGCGACGCCGGTCCGCCCGTCGCCGGTCACCGGGCTCCGGCTCGGCCTCGACCAGGACCACCTCCACGCCGCAGGCGGCGGCGGCCTTCGCCGCCGCCGTGCCGGCCGGGCCGCCGCCCACCACCACGACCCGCCTCACGACGACCGCTCCATGTCGTTCCCGCGTGTGCTCATGCGCCCGCCTCCAATGCCAGTTCGGGTCGGTCGACTCGGAAAGAGTCGGGGTCCACCACCGGCTCGCGGCCGGTGAACAGGTCCGCCAGCAGCCGCCCGGTGCCCGCCGCCAGGCCGACGCCCGAGCCGCCGTGCCCGGCGGCGTGCCAGAGCCCGGGCCTGCGAGGGTCCTCGCCGATCACCGGCAGCCGGTCCGGCGTGGATGGACGGAAGCCGTTGCGCGCCCGCACCACCGGCACCCCGGCCAGTCCGGGGAACAGGCGGATCGCCCCGCGGGCCAAGCGCCGCAGCACCGCCGTGTCGAGATCGTCCTCGAAGGAGACGAGCGGTCTCCCCGCTCCCAGCAGCACCGCGCCCGAGGCGGTCGGTTCGAACCCGATCCACTCCGGAACCCCGGCCTCCTGCCCGGCGTCGAGATGCTCGGCGTCCCAGACCGCGCGAGTGAGGAATCGGGAGAGCGGCGCGGTCACCAGGGAGACGCCGCGCCAGGGGAGCACGTCGACGGCCGCGCCGATCCGCTCGCTGAAATGCCCCGCCCACGGCCCGCAGGCGTTCACCACCGCGCGGCAGGGGATCGCCTCGGCACCGGTGCGCACCCCCGTGATCGCTCCCGACCGGTCGGTGGCCGTCCCGGTCGCCGTGACGCCGTGGCGGACCGCGCCGCCGCGGGCCCGAACGGCCGAGAGCAGCGCCGCCGTCGCCGCCGCCGGCCGGAGCCCGGCGTCGTCGGGAACGTAAGCGACCGCGGTGGTCTCCTCGGTCAATTCCGGCTCGAAATCCCTGGCGCTCGCAGAATCGAGGTCCTCGACCTCGATCCCGGCCGCGCGCTGCGCCGCGGTCAGCGCCGCCAGCGGCCCGATCGCCTCCGCGCTCGTGGCGACCGCCAAGCCGCCCCTCGCCTCCCACCCGACCTCGGCCGAGCGCGGCCCGATCAGCTCGCGCAGCTCCTCGATCAGCTCGGGCCAGCGCCGCCGCGAGGCCACCGCGAGCTCCAGCTCCGGGCCCGGGTCCTTGTCGGAGACGAGCACCCCGCCGCCGCTCGCGGCGGTGGCGGCCCCGGCCGGCGACCCGCGATCGAGCACGAGGACCCGCAGGCCCGCGGCGCTGAGCGCCTCGGCGCAGGCGGCGCCGACGATCCCCGCCCCGACCACCACGACATCGGCTGAATCGATCCCGCTCACCCCCGACCGACCGTTCCGCTCATCCGACCAGCGTGGCACAAGAGCGGGCGGGCGGGGAAGATTCCGCGCCGCCCGCGTCGCCGAGCCCTCCGCCCGCGCCCGCGGCGTTCGGCGGGGCCGTGTCGCCGCCTCCGCTCAGCCCCGCCGCGGCGGCGTCCCCCGGACCGGTCGGTAGTGGTCGTGCCGGGCGGTGAACACCGCCTGGCCCCGTGTGGACGAGGGCAGGCGGGTCTCGAAGCCGACGACCTCCTCGGTCGCCATCGTCCCCGAGAGATAGCCGGTGGTGTCCGTGGAGAACTGGCCCGTGATCGCCGCGGCGGCGTCCCGCAGCAGCTGGAGGACCACGCTCGAGGACCCCTTCGGGAACTCCAGGTCGAAGCGGTGCACCGGCTCGAACACCCACGTCCCCGCCTCGGCGAGCATCCGCTCGAGCAGGAGCCCGGTGACCTCGCGGAAGTCGTTCGCGGTGCTCACCCGGCCTATGTAGCCGGTGGCCGTCAAGGCCACCCGGCAGTCGGTCACGGCCCACCCGAACGGTCCGCGCCGCAGCGTCTCGTGGACGGCCTCCTCGACGGCGTTGTGCAGCGCCCTGGTCAGCGAGCCCCGCTCGACCTCCAGCTCATAGCGCAGGCCCGAGTCCGGCTCACCCGGCTCCAGTCGCAGCCCGACCGTCGCCGGGCGCGAGGTCGGCGCCCAGCGACCCATCTCGTGCAGCGCCTCGGCGGGCCGCAGGACGCGCTCGATGTGGATCGCCCGCGTCCGATCGAACTCGACGCCGATCCCGAACTCCTCGTCCAGGAGCGAGGCCACCACCTCCTTCTGGACCTCGCCGTAGAGCCGCACCGCCATGTGGCCCGCCAGCTCGTCCAGGTGCGGATCCACCAGCGGGTCCCGCTCGGCCAGGCTCGTCAGCGCCCGGTGGAGCCCGATCCGCTCGGACGGATCCGAGGGCCGCACGATCGTCTCCAATGTCGGCGGCGTGAACAGGCCCCCCGCCGGCAGTTCCTCCGGCGAGCCGATCGCGTCCCCGATGCGGACGTCGCCGAGCCCGGTCACCTTCGCGATGCCGCCGGGCAGAGCGGCTCCCTCCACGGTCGAAGCGCCGCTCGCGAACACTCCGACCGAGGTCACCTTGCCTTTGAGCGTCCGGACCCCGCCCTCCGCTTCGCGGCGGTAGATCGCGACGCGCTCGCGCGGCCGGAGCGTCCCGCTGCGCAGCCGCACGTACGCGAGCTTCCGCCCGCGCGAATCGTGCTCGACCTTGAAGACGGCTCCGCGCGCAGTGCCCGACGGTTCGAGCGTGGGAGCCGGCAGGTATCGCCGGAGGCCCTCGGTCAGCGCCGCGACGCCCGCGCCGGTCGCCGCCGACCCGAAGTACACCGGGTGCGCGAGGCCGCGCCGCGTCTGCGCGGCCAGCTCGGCCTCGCAGTCCAGCGTCGCGAGCGGATCGGCCTGCTCCAGGTAGGAGGCGAGGAACCCCTCGCTGCCCGCGGTCAGCACTTCGGCTGCGCGTTCGAAGAACTCGGGCTCCTTGAACGCGTGCGGCTCCACCTCGGCCCCGGTGGTGCCGATGCCGTGGACGGCGCCCATCGGCAGGATCTGCGGCGTCAGCTTCTCGGCGATGTCGCGCAGCAGCTCGCCCTGCCTCGCGCCGAGCCGGTCGACCTTGTTGACGAACAGGATCGTCGGCACCTCGAGCCGTTTCAAGGTCCGCATGAGGACCCGGGTCTGCGACTGGACGCCCTCGGCGGCCGAGATCACCAGGACCGCGCCGTCCAGTACGTGGAGCGCGCGTTCCACTTCGGCGACGAAATCGGTGTGGCCGGGCGTGTCGATCAGGTTGACCGTGAGGTCGTCGAGGGCGAACGCGACCACCGCCGACTGGATGGTGATCCCGCGGCGCCGCTCCAGATCCATGGAGTCGGTCTGGGTGCTGCCCTTGTCCACGCTCCCCGCCCGGTCGATGATCCCGGCGTCGAACAGGAGGCGTTCGGTAAGGCTGGTCTTACCCGCATCGACATGAGCGAGGATCCCCAGGTTCAAGTAGCGCAAAGAATGTCCTTTGAAGAGTGGTCCGCTGGTCTGGCGTGGGGAACTCCGCAGATCGGCGCATTCCGCTCTCCTCTGTGCATCGGATGGACATTCGGCTCGAGGCTAGACGGCCCGCTCCGGTCGGTGCAATCGATTTACCGTGTCGCATGGTGGATATAGAGTTCGGGCCATGGACATCGGCGAACCGGGGGCCAGGATCGAACGAGTGCTCGCTTCCACGGAGGTCAAGGCGGCCAACGAGCTGACGCGCCGGTGGTTCGCCTCGCGCGCCGAGCCGCCCGCGGCGGCCTCGGGCCTGGGCCTCTGGCCGCTGCTGGCGGTGCTGGCGACCGGCGCGGTCGGCCGCACCCGCGATGAGCTGCTCGACGCCGCGGGAATCGACGCCGCCCGCGCCGACTCGATCGCCCGGGACCTGCTCGCCGCCGCACGGTCGGCCTCGGCGATCCGCCTCGCGCTCGGCGTCTGGTCCGGCTCCGCCCTCGTGCTCGATCCCGAGTGGGTCGACAAGCTCCCGACCGACGCCATCGGGACGCTGACGGGCCGCCCGGAGGTGGACGGGGCCGCTTTGGACTCGTGGGCGTCCGAGCACACCGAAGGCATGATCGAGCGGATGCCGGTCGATCTCGAGCAGAAGATCGACCTGCTCCTCGCCGGCGCGCTCATGGTGCGCACGACCTGGGTCACCGAGTTCGCGGAGGACGCGCTCGAGTTCCGGCGCGGGCCGTGGGCCCGCTTCGGGCCGTGCCGCGTCCTGTCGAACGTCATCCGCGACGATGTGCTGCGCGTGACCGACGAGGTCTCGGTCCTGACCGTGCCCGGCCGCGACGACATCGACGTCCTGCTCGCGTTGGGACGGGAGGACCTCGCGCCCGAGCGGGTCTTCGCGGCGTTGATCGACGCCGCGAACGACCCGGCCTGGGGCCGGTCCTCCGCGGACATGGCCGCGGGGGAGCGGGCCCCGGGCGTCACGGTCGTCGAGTACCGGGCGCCGTCGCCGCAGACCGCCCCCGAGGTGAGCGTCGAGGCCGTCGGGGTCTCCGTCTCGTCCGACCTCGACCTGATCGAGGCCGCCGCCGCGCTCGGCCTGGGGCGCGCCTCCGACGAGGAGCGGGCCGAATTCGACCGGCTC
>Ga0079224_100003588_pt1 | contig 19689 bp, 15 predicted proteins | sample Stecom2015_FD_80414 | JGI IMG/M metagenome (GOLD analysis project Ga0079224, IMG submission 80414) | Agricultural soil microbial communities from Utah to study Nitrogen management - Steer compost 2015 | ecosystem: Environmental > Terrestrial > Soil > Agricultural land | place: USA: Utah...
CCCTTCTTCGCCGTTGCCGTCGCAGTTCCGATTGTTCTCGTTATCTATTACGCCTACAAGATGAACCTGGAGAAGATTAAACAGGCGCAGCAACATGTCCAGGAACTCGACGAACTGTACCACTCCACGATTGCCTCACTCGCCATGGCAATCGATGCAAAAGACCAGAGTACACACGGACACGTTCAGCGCGTCCAGGCCCTTACCCTCGGGTTGGCACGTTTTGCCGGTATCACCGATGAAAATGAACTTAAAGGACTTAGAGCAGCTTCTCTCCTTCACGATATCGGTAAGCTGGCTGTTCCCGAATACATCCTGAATAAACCGAGCCAGCTCACCGAGGCTGAAACCGCAAAGATACGTGCCCATCCCTCTGTGGGAGCCGATATCCTGGAGACCATCCCTTTTCCTTATAAGGTCGCTCCCTACGTGCGTTATCACCACGAACGCTGGGATGGAACCGGCTATCCGCAGGGATTGAAGGGAGAGGAGATTCCATTGGGGGCCAGGATTCTGGCCGTTGTCGACTGTTACGACGCACTGCGTTCCGATCGACCCTATCGCCCCGAGTTAAGCAGGGAACTCACCCTCGATTACATCCAGCAGGAAGCAGGACGGGCATATGATCCAAAGATCGTTGAAATCCTGGTAAATAATATTGCCGAGTTGGAAGCCGAGATCGAGCGGGCGGAAAAAGAAACGCCTCAGAGGTCCCTCGTTCAGCTTGAAGACACGCTCGACTCAGCAGCTCGCGACAGTCGTAAGCTCAACAAGACGGTGTTTCACGACATTGCCTCGACCCATAAAGAAATCCAGGCGGTTTACGAGATTTCTCAAAGCATCGGCAAGTCACTCAACGTATCCGAAACGTTGAGCCTGCTGGCCAGCAAGATCAAAAAGTTTGTGCCTTACAGCGCATGTTCGATTTATCTTGTCAGCTCAGAGGATGATCGCATGCTGCCGCACCACGTCTCAGGTATGTACAAAGACATTTTGGATACCGTTGAGGTCAGGCTCGGAGAAGGGATAACCGGATGGGTCGCAGCCAACAATGAACCCCTGGTCGATGTCTCTGCGGCTCCTGAATTTCCCGGTCTGAAAGTGCTTCGATCGGTGTTCCGCAGTTGTCTTGCTGTGCCCCTTTCGATGGACGATAGTGTTGTAGGAGTGATTACCCTTTATTCGACTCACACCAATGTCTATCAGTATGACCACCTGCGGTTAATGGAAATGATCGCCCCTCACGCCGCCGCGGCTATCAACAACGCCATCATCCATGAGGAGATCCAGGAGGACGCCTACACGGATGCCCTGACGGGACTGCCCAATCTTCGATACTTCAATGCTTTTATCGAGGAAGAGCTACGAAGGGCGCGTAGAATCAGTTACCCGGTAACCGTCTTGATGATGGACCTCGAACGCTTCAAGGAAGTCAATGATATTTACGGGCATAAGACCGGTGACAATATTCTCGTCCAGGTCGCTCAGATCCTGAAGAATCAGATGCGACGTTCCGATACCTGCCTGCGCTATGGAGGAGACGAGTTTGTGGGAGTCCTTCCGGGAGTGAACAAGGAACTGGCCCAGCAAACCATTAAGCGCATACAAACGTACTTCGATAATCATTCGATTCCGCTGAATGATGAGAAGACGATCCGGCTGGGTGTGAGCATTGGAGCGGCTACTTTTCCTGAAGATGGAGTAGATCCCGAAAGCCTGCTGTCGGTTGCCGATCACGCTATGTATCGAGATAAGCTCTATCGTGCCACTCGCGCAAGGGGCCCCGGGGCAGTTCTTCCTTTCGAAAAGCGAGCAGACAACGTGTGAAGGGGCCGGCCAATCCTCGACCTCATGGTCAGCGTCATTATTCCTACCTATAATCGTGAGCCTTTTCTCAGACACGCAGTCCAGTCGATATTCGACCAGACTTTTTCCGATTGGGAGTTAATTATTGTCGACGACGGCTCAACCGACGGGACCGCCGAGTTCGCCGTCGGGTTGCGCGATTCTCGAGTTCGTTATATCTACCAGCCTCGAGGTGGAGTGAGCTCGGCGCGCAACCATGGCATTCGCGCCAGCGAACGGCCGTGGATTGCTTTTCTCGATAGTGACGACCGATGGCAGCCTCGAAAGTTGGAGCGGCAGTTCGAAGCGATCTCTCAGGCGCCGGAATTCAGAGTTTTCTACACCGACGAAATCTGGATTCGAAATGGCCGTCGAGTCAATCAAGCGAGAAAGCATCGCAAGTTTTCCGGATGGATTTTTCATCGCTGCCTTCCACTTTGCATCATTAGTCCCAGTTCTATACTGATCGATCGCCGAGTGCTGGAAAGGGAAGGTGGATTTGACGAGCGCTTGCCGGTTTGCGAGGACTACGATCTATGGCTTCGGATTACCGCCAGGCATCCGGTCTTCTTCCTCCCAGAGCCGCTGATTATCAAATACGGAGGGCATTCGGATCAATTGTCGCGAAGTCGCTGGGGAATGGATCGTTTCCGAGTCCGTTCGATGATCAACATCTATAACTCAGGACGTCTGACTCACCAGCAAAAGAGCTGGACCGCGGCCGAGATTGCCCGAAAAGGCGACATACTGGCTAGAGGGTATCAGAATCGCGAGAAAACTCGTGATTCCGCCGGTTTCGCCAGAATGGCGGCATTCTGGAGGAGCCTGGCTGTCTCGCCGACAAGGGTATTCTGTACGTCGAAAGGCAAAGCGCCCGCACGCACCCGGTAGCGGTGTCTGCCGGAAAAGAAGGCGCGGGAATGCCCGTCGCAGGATCCGCTAATATCGCCAGAGCAGGCTTCCACTCCGATCCAGAATAGTATCGCTCCGCCGCCACACCGCCTCTGGAGGGATGTGCATCCACACTGCACCAGGGTCTGCCTTCGACCTGCCCTTTGAGAGAGAAAATGCCTGCTCCCCATCCTGCAGCCTACGGTGTCGACGGCTGTGCAGCAAGCAGCTCCTTTGGCACTGGAATTATCATCTCGAGCAAAGCCTCAGAAAGCGTCTTTCCTTGAGGATCGATTCTCAAGGAAACGGTTCCTCCTCCACCCAGGGATTCGTACAGGAGAAAATTAAGGGCCCAGAGATTGGGTATTTCATAGCGCTTGACCGGACCGCGAGTGATCTCCCCGAAATATGACTTTACTTTCTCAGCTGTCACTGTCTTGCGAATCCACTCGTAAGCCGGCTCAGACCGGGCGACTAATCCAATATTGCAGATGTCTCCTTTGTCGCCGGATCGTGCATAGCAGATCTGACGTAGGGGGACGTTGGCGGTATCAGGCGGCTGAGACTGCTTATCACCTTTAGGACTGTAGGCCGATGAAATACTGTCATCTTGAGGGACAAACGGTTGTGAAGCGTCTTTCCATGGTACGTGGAATACTCGCCCGCTCCTGAGCAGGTGAACTTCCGGTGTGACGAAGTGGGCCGGAATCAAGCAGGGCCAGTAGGCGACCACCTCCTGGATCCGGGGACGAGATCCCACGATGGCGACACCGCTCACGCTGCTTAAGATAAGAGCCGTGAAAACCCGGGCAAACTCTTCCAGCTTTTCCTTTTCTCGGTCACGAGCTCCTAGACGCAGCAAAATCTCGGGCGGATCAACCTGTCGGGCCAGGTGACCGTGACAAGCGTCGTATCCCACCAGTTCAACTGAAGTCTCTTCGAAATCGATGGCAAGACGTTTCCAGAACAGGTCGCTGATCCGTTTGGAACGTGACACAGCATTCGGCCCGCTCACGATCAGCGTCCCGTGAGCCTTGAAACCATCAAAATAGGAAACTGAAACCTTCAGCTGGTGTGGCTTGGGGCGGCCCCGGACCCCCGAGATTCGAACCCGATTCCTCTCGAGCTCTTCCACCTGAATACTCGTAAAATCGGCGACCACGTCCGGGCTGATATAGTTTTTCGGGTCGCCCATTTCATAGACCAGCTGGGAAACGATTGTTTTCCTGTCGACCTTTCCCCCACTCCCGTCTGGCTTAGAGATGACGAAGCTGGAGTCAGAAGAGAATTCGGCTATCGGATACCCCATTTCCTGAAAAGACTCGATCTCCTCCCAGTCGGTCAGGTTGCCTCCGGTTGCCTGTGCGCCGCACTCCAGGATATGTCCGGCCACTACAGCGGAAGCCATTTTGTTCCAGTCTTCCAGATCCCACCCGAATTCATAGGCAGGTGCTGATGCCACGATGGCGGTGTCTGTCACCCGACCTGTTATGATCAGGTCGGCTCCGCTCTTCAGCGATTCCACGACTGGAGTGATACCCAGATAAGCATTGGCAGTCAGAACTCGATCCTGAATCTCTTGGAAGGATTGTCCAGTATCAAGGTTAGCCAGAGAGATGCCCTCTTCTTGGAGCGCGGGCAATCGGTCTAACAAGTCGTCCCCTGTCACCACTGCAATCTGCAATTGTAAATCTTTCTGAGATGCGATCTCCTCGACTCGAACAGCGCAGTCGAGTGGATTAATGCCGCCGGCATTGCTGATGATGCGTGGCTTCCCCGGCGAAAAATAAGGCAAGCTTTCCCTAAGCTGTCCGATGAAGTCGACAGCATAGCCGAGTGACGGATCTCTCGCCCGTTGTTTCTGAAGGATCGACATCGTGATTTCAGCAAGGAAATCCTGTGTCACGTAATCCAATCTTCCACTTACCAGTTGACGTTTGAGGGCGTGCGGATCGTCACCCCAGTAGCCGCCTGCGTTTCCGACGCGAATCGTCTTTTCCATCGACATGAGACACATTCTAACAATCGGTGCCCCCGGTGCTTGTCGGGACTTTGGTTTACGGAGAAAAGAAAGGGCCGACACGGTCTGCAACGGACGCTCCCAATGGTTTGCTAAGATCAGTAAGCGTTCTTCGAAAGAGGTTGGTAGAAGCTGGCGCCTTGCGACGAATCGACTTCAGAGGCGCGGCTAAGTGAACAATGTTCGAATCGGTAGGAGGCTTTGCTGAAAAAGGGAGATCTTATACAGCTCACGTTAGATACTGCTGCATTTGAAGGGGTGGCAGTCGGTCGGGTAGACGATTTCGTCGTTTTCGTACCCCATGGTGTTCCCGGCGACCGGGTGCAGGTGCGTGTGGTCCGCAAGAGGAAGCGACATGCTCACGCAGTCATCGAACAGATACTGAATCACTCTCCCGATCGGATTGTTCCGCGATGCCGGTATTTTGGTGTCTGTGGCGGCTGCTCATGGCAGCACGTCGAATATGACCGCCAGCTCGCATTTAAGAGAGAGCATGTCAGAGATCTGCTAAAGAGAATTGGTGGGCTGGAGGGAGTCGAAGTGGCTTTTGTGGTCCCCTCACCATCGCCCTATTACTACCGTAACAAGATGGAATTTACCTTCGGATCGAGTCGATGGTTGACGCGACAGGAGATCGAAAGCGGCCAAGAACTGGATCGAGATTTTGCCCTGGGCTTACATGTTCCGAAGCGTTTCGATCGGATTCTCGACCTGGAGGAATGTCACCTCCAAGGTTCGTTGTCGCATCGGATGGTCAATTTCACCCGTCATTTGTCACGCCAGGAAGGCTGGGAGGCTTACGACACGCGAAGAAATGAAGGTTTCCTGAGGAACCTCGTCATCCGAATCGGTGTCCGGACCGGCCAGCAACTCATCAACATTGTGACTCGGGATAGCCGCCCCGCCGCGATGGAACTTCTGTCATCGAGCCTTCTCGAGGAATTTCCGTCCATTACGACAATCATCAACAGCATCAATCCGGGACGTTCACCAGTTGCATCCGGCGAGCAGCAAATCTACTACGGAGACGGTTACATCATGGAAGAGATTGCCAACCTCAAGTTCAAGGTTACGGCGACCGCCTTCTTCCAGCCGAATACACTCCAGGCCGGGAACCTGTTTCGAATTATTCGTGAGCTGGCCGGCCTGCAAGGCAATGAGACGGTTTATGATCTATACACGGGTCTGGGTGCAATCGCCCTTTTCCTGGCTCGAGATGCGGAGCGAGTCGTCGGCGTTGAGAATCACTCGGATTCTATTCGATTGGCCTCCGAAAACGCCGAGCTGAATCAAATAGAGAATTGTGTCTTTCGCGAGGGAGACGTAGCGGAGGTCCTCGATCGCGATTGGGTTCGCCGCCACGGTCAGCCGCACGTGGTTATCGTCGATCCGCCCCGCGTCGGTTTGGCTGAGAAAGCAGTCGCCAGCTTGCTGTCTATTCGCCCGAAACGTATCGTCTATAGCAGCTGCAATCCGGCAACCCAGGCTCGCGACCTTCAGATGCTGGCCGAAGCCTACCATATCGTCGGCGTCCATCCGGTGGATATGTTTCCGCAGACCTATCACATTGAGAACGTCGCTCTGCTGGAAAGGCGGATGCTGGTGGATTCCATTTTTGTCGATTCGCAAACCACCGCAAATTTGAGTTCAGGACGGAATTGACAGGACGATCTTCCCAAAGTTCCGGTTTGATTCCATCCATTGATGTGCCTGTTGCACCTCCTCGAAAGAGAAAACGCGATCGATTACCGGAACGATGCGACCGGAAGCGATGAGAGGGAGTACCTTTGCTGTGAACTCGCTAACAAGATATGCCTTTTCCTGAAGACTCCGTGAACGAAGCGCTGAACCGATGACTTTCAGCCTTTTTCCGAGAATAATCGACAGGTCGGCTTCCACTCTAGTGCCACCCAGGAGCCCCAAAACAACCATTCGACCTTTTATTTTCAGACTCGAAAGGTTCTGGTGCCAATACGCACAACCCACGAAATCAAGAACCGCATCGACTCCCTGCCCCTCCGTAAGGGATCGGATTCTCGCTGCAAACTCCTCCTCGTAGAGGATTCCGGCCTCAAGACCGAGTTTCTTTGCCCGCTCGAGCTTCTCTGGCGATCTTGCAGTTCCGATAGTGAAAATACCGGCAGTGTGCGCCAGTTGAATTGCTGCGACACCTACACCACTACCGGCCGCGTGTATCAAAAGCTTCTCCCCCATCTGGAGATCGAGCTGATGGAAGAGTGCGTCGTAGGCGGTCAAAAAGGTTTCAGGAATTGCTGCCGCTTCCTCGAAGGAGAGATTATCGGGTATCGGCAAGACAGTTTCTTCTGGAGCTTTGACCCATTCGGCATAACCTTCCCCGGCCAGTAGTGCCATCACCCGCATGCCTGGCTTAAACTGTGTAACTTGACTTCCAACCTCCTCAACGGTTCCCGCACATTCGAGACCCAGAATATCGCTGCGAGTTCCCGCAGGGGCAGGATATCTTCCCTTTCGCTGAAGAAGGTCGGCCCGATTCAGGGAGGTGGCATAATTTCGTATCAAGACTTCGCGGTCTCCTGGTACAGGCTTTTCAACGTTGCGGACTTGAAGAACTTCCGTCCCTCCGGCTTCTGTGACGATGATTGCCCTCATTCTTTTTCCTGGTGGATTTGGCATTGGTCTATAGCCTCTTCTTCAATGATAATAGGCTTCCATGATAATGGGTTAGCGGATCGGCGGGAATGGCGGCCGATTGGCAGGAGCAGAGGGGAGGGGGCCGCCCGGGCAGAGGGACTGCTGAGTGGTGCTTTGCTATAGTGATATCTTTAAGCCGGACTAGGAGCGTGTAATGGATCGAATACTGGCGCTTTTTCAGAGAACGCCTGAGAAGCAAGTCGCCAGGTTGAGAAAAAAGGTGAAGGAACCTCATGGAGAAGCGTCTGTGAGAATGGCGGCTGCACAGAGGCTTGTTGAAATGGGAACCTTCCCGGCTATCCGGGCGCTTCTCGACCGCTTCCTGATTGCAACCTCCCCTTCCAGCGAAGATGAAGTGGAGAAACAGCAGGTCCATGACTGGCTGGTCTCGCTTGGAGAGGATGCGGTCGAGCCCGTCCTGGATTTTCTCCGAACCGAACGCCTTCTTTACTGGCCTATTCGTGCCCTGAGAGAAATACTTCCAGAGGACGAGTTCGTGGAAAAGATCAATGAAGTCCTTCGCTTTCACTGGGAGAACCCACCGGCCAGCTCGGATCCGAAAACAGAGATCATCAAATCGATTCACGGGGTTCATTCTGAGAAGTTGATTGAGACGGTCAAGCTGTTTCTGGATGACGAAGACGATGAAGTCAGGCTGGCCGCCATCGGCTATTTGTTCGAGCTTCCAGAAGAAAGTGCCAGAGAGGAGATCTTACGCTGCTATGCTGAGGCGGAAGACCGGCCACGCATTCGAACCCAGATACTGGATCAGTTGGTCGAGAAGCAGTGGACAGTGCGGGGCTTCAGACCGATTTTCGAAGAGACCCTTTCCGATCAATACACGTTGACCCGGGATGGACGCGTGAAACGCGTTGGAGCGTAGCCGCTGTGCGCGGCATCGGGCCAACCCTTAAAGAGCATCATTAGCAAACAGGGGAGGGCGATTCTCGGATGATTATTCATGTTCCAAACACGACTGCCGTCTGAAACGAAAAGCTCCGGAACCAATTGGATTTGTGGTCCGATCCCGGCATGATAACGGTCTTGCTGCTCGTTTTAGGTTCGTTCTCTCTCGTCGAAGGGTTATTTTCGCTTCTCAACGGTTTTCAGTTTCGGCGAATGTTTACAGCCGAAGCCCGACAGCCCTCGCAACACACCGGTGGGAAGGTTTCCCTGATCATCCCCTGTCGAGGGATCGATCCCGGCCTGGAGTTGAACCTGGACGCTTTTTTCCGGCAGCGGCAGGTCGATTACCAGATCCTGCTTGTAACGGGAGACGAAAGTGATCCCTGTTTCCCATTCCTCGAGAGAGCAGCTGCAAGGCGTCCAGAGGTAGCGTGCCGAATTCTTCAGGCTGGGGCCTGTATTGAACGAAGCCAAAAAGTACATAATCTACTCCACGCATTGCAATTTGTAAGGCCGGATGATGAGGTACTGGCCTTCGGAGATTCCGACATCAGGCCGCAACCAGACTGGCTAAGAAAGCTGATCGAACCTCTTTCTGAACCTACCGTAGGAGCCGGCACAGGATTCCGCTGGTATCTCTCAGAAAAAGCGAGTTTTGCCTCGTGCCTCCGCTCTGCCTGGAATGCAGGCATTTTGTCGCTGTTGTCGAAAAAAAACAGCCCTTTCGCCTGGGGCGGGGCAATGGCTATTCGACGCTCGGTGTTCGAATCGTCCGGAGTTAAAGCTCGGTGGCATAACGCTCTGAGCGACGATTATGCTCTGAGCCGAGCCGTTCACGATGCTGGATTGCGCATTGTTTTCCGGCCAGAGTGTCTGAGTTTCTCGTACGAAGACTGTTCCTTCTCCGAGTTGCTGCAGTGGAGCTTCAGGCAAATCGCGATTACCCGAGTCTACCATCCGACGCTTTGGGCCCTGGCTCTGGTCAGTCAGGTAGTCCACAGTTTTTTCGTGTGGGGAGGAACCGTGGCTCTCGTATTTGTCTCGATATCTGGGCGCGCAGGTTTCGTCCATGCCCTGCTTCTCGCCATGATCCTGGCGGTTTACAGCCTGGGGGCCTGGAAATCATGGTTGCGGCTCGACGCCGTGCGCCGCTTATTCGCCCAGGACTGGAGGCTGATCAGGCGCTGTCTGCTCTGCTATCTCCTGTCGGGACCACTAACGTCACTGATTTCAGTGGTTGGGCTGATCAGGAGCATTTTTTCTCGAGAAATTGAGTGGAGGGGAGTCCGGTATCGGATGGTATCTCCCGATCAAACTCGTGTCGTTTCCAGATGAATATGACAGGGGCGCCTTGCCTTTCCGAGAGGACCGGAATAAGGTTAGCCACAGCCGATGAGTGCACGACTGCTACTGACTATCCTGTCTCTTTGTTGTCTGCTGGTGAGCTGCAGCCAGGAAGAACGGCAGGAGTCTCGTGTCGGACAGCATCCCGTACCGGAAGATGCGCTGCAACTAGAAGTTACAGGAAGGGTTGGAGGGACGCTCCGGTACCCAATGGCGGGAGAACCGGACACTTTTAACTACCTGGCGGCCGCCAATGCGCGCTCCCGCCTGCTGGCCTATCTAACTACCGCCACGCTTCTCGAGTTCGATGCTGCAGAGCAGGAAGTCGTGGACGGCATCACCTCCAATCACGAGATAGCTCCTGATGGCCGAACCATTACGCTTCGATTTCGCAAGGACCTGTTCTTTTCCGACGGTACTCCCTTTTCCGCTGATGACGTTGTGTATACGCTTCAGCGGATCTACTCTTCCGACTCCAATAATGTCGTAAAAGATACGCTCCTTTTTGATGGCCAGCCGATGGGTATTCGGCAATCGGGACGTTATGAAATCCAGTTGGTCCTACCACGGCCTGTGGGTGCTATCGAGTATCTACTGACGAATGTCCCGATTTTTCCCCGACACCTTCTTGAGGGCCGCGGTGAGCGGATAGAGGATTACTGGACAGTCGACACACCGGCTGGAGAAATGGCGGGCCTGGGTCCCTTTTTAATCGAGCGACACGAACCCGGTCTGCGAACGACCCTTGCCCGGAATCCGCATTATTGGAAAATCGACCGGCAGGGCAATCGGCTGCCCTACTTAGACCGGATCGTGATCGAGTATATAGAAGACCCGAACAATCAGCTCCTTCGGCTTCAGGCAGGCCAGCTTGATCTAATCGATCAATTACTCAGACCGGAAGACATTGAGATTCTCAAAGGACAGCAAGGAGTAGAAGTCCTCAATGCCGGGGCTTCCAGCAATCTCACATTCCTATGGTTCAATTTGAATCCGCAGGTAGCACCGCCGAAGAAAAACTGGTTTCAGGATCGAAGATTCCGCGAAGCGGTCAGCCGTGCGATCGATAGAGAGGCGATTGTAGCCAATGTCTTTCGCGGACACGCCACTCCAGCACTCTCACTCTTGCCCCAATCTCTCAAGCGATGGTACGCGGTGGGTCTGCCGGAAGCTTCGTACGGGGTTGTACAGGCCGAGGCACTGTTGCGCGAAGCCGGCTTTAGATTTACTTCAGATTCGGGGGGAAGACAGCTAATAGGAAGGGATGGAAATCCAGTTCGCTTCACGCTGCTGATACCATCTAACGAGGTCATCAGCCGTACTGCCGCAATGGTGCAGGAGGACCTCGGTGCAATTGGAATCGGAGCGTCAATCCAGCAGGAGGAAATGCGTTCAGTCATCTCGCGTGTGACAGGCACATTCGATTACGACGCGTCGATCATGAATATTGAGTTTCCCGTTGACCCGGCGGATTACTTGAACCTGCTTTTGTCGAGCGGGCCGATGCACATGTGGGCCCCCCGACAAAAGGAACCGGCTACGGACTGGGAAGCGCGAATTGACAGCTTGATGCAACAGCAGCAAATCGTTTTTGACCACGAGGAACGTCACGCCATTTTCAGGGAAGTACAGATGATTCTTGCCGAACAGTTACCCCTAATTCCGTTGTTGAATCGTGACGTCCTGGTGGCATACCGGTCCGATCTTAACAACCTGAGACCAGCCAACATTTTTCCTTATTCGATGTGGAATGTATGGGAGCTTTATCGATCGCCTGAAAATTGAATGCTGAGCGGTCGCCAGTCGTTCGCATGTTAAGGTTTACTCTTCGCCGCATTCTTGAGTCGATACCTCTTCTGCTTCTGTTGTCGGTGCTTTTCTTTGTACTCTTTCAGTTGATCCCGGGAGACTATCTCACTGAAATGGAGCTCAATCCATCAATACCGTCTGAGCGGGTGGAACAGCTGCGTCAGGAGTACGGACTAGACGACCATCTGGTCGTCCGCTACATGAAGTGGGCGGGTCAGATTGTGCGGGGCAACCTCGGCTATTCGTTTGCTCAAAGACGCCCGGCCGTCGACCTGATCCTGGAGCGGCTCGGCGGCACACTCACTTTAACTGTTGCCGCACTATTCGTGACTCTGGCCATGGCGATACCACTGGGCACCCTATCAGCAGTCAGAGCAGGCCACTGGCCCGACCACTTGAGCCGAGCGATTTCGCTTGTCGGTCTTTCTATTCCGGTTCTCCTCTCCTCGGTCCTGTTCCTCTTTCTGGCCTATCAGACGGGGTGGTTCCCGATAGGTGGACAGGAGGGCCTGCAATCTCTGGTGTTGCCGGCACTAACGCTGGCCCTGCCCTCGTCAGCTTTTCTAGCCAGAACCCTTCGGTTAGAGCTGATCGATATTTTGAACCAGCCGTTCATGGTCGCCCTCTTGAGCCGGGGGCTTCCTCGCCGCCGCCTGCTTTATCATGCCTTTCGGAATGCTGCCAACCCTTTGATTTCGCTCACAGGTTTGATGGTAGGCGGACTTCTCAGTGGAAGTGTAGTGGTCGAGAAAGTGTTCCGTTGGCCGGGTTTGGGGTCTCTTATTGTCGATTCAATTTTAACTCGTGATCTTTTCGTGGCTTTGAACTCCGTTCTTCTCGCGGCTCTCTTAATGATTGCTTCAAACCTGATCGCTGATCTACTACTCGCCCTTAATGATCCCCGGATTCGGTACCAATGAGGAAATGGACACGATGGGTATGTTGGCTGGTGATTGGCTTTCTTTATCTGGGGGCGCTGGCCGCTCCTTTCATCGCCCCCTATTCGGCACGGCAGCAATTTAGGGATTTCTCTTACCATCCTCCGATACGTCTTCACTTTCGCGACACCGACGGTCGCTGGCACTGGAGACCATTCGTCTACCGGTATGAACCCCTGCATAGCAGCGAAGGGTACCGAAAAACGGCAGAGCCTGTTTTTGTCCGTTTTCTGGTCGAGGGAAGTCCCTACCAATGGATGGGTAGAACCTGGAGAACACATCTATTCGGTTTGCAAGATACTGGCCAACCGATTTTCTTGCTTGGAACCGATGGCCTCGGACGGGATCTCTTCAGTCGTATGTTGTTTGGAGCTCGTTTCTCCCTGACCGTCGGAGTGGTGGCCGTTGTTATGGCCTCGCTGGTGGGCCTGATCCTGGGCGCGCTGGCAGGTTATGCTGGAGGTTGGGTGGACCCGGTCATTATGCGAACGGTTGACCTGTTTCTCTCTCTGCCCGGCCTTTTCCTAATCCTTGCCCTGCGGGCGGTTTTTCCGCTCGAGCTGTCTGCCGGAGCGATTTTCTGGATGATTGTCCTGATCTTTACGCTGGCGGGCTGGGCTGTCGTCACCCGTGTGATCCGTGGCCAGGTACTGACGCTGAAGACACGCGATTTTGTTCAGGCAGCCCGAGTAGCTGGAGCCTCACATTTCCGGATACTGATCCGTCATATCCTCCCTTTCACTGGCAACTATCTGCTGGTGCAGTCGACCGTCTTTATCCCAGCATTCATCCTGGGCGAAGTGACATTGTCCTTTCTAGGAATCGGAGTCCAGGAGCCGGACGTCAGCTTAGGAAGTCTGCTGGCGGAAGCTGCTACCCTGCGAGCGCTGACCATCTATCCCTGGTTACTCAGCCCGGCTTTCTTGATATTCGTGACGGTCTTCGCGTTTAATCTGCTGGGAGATGAACTCAAGAGCTTTCGAAGACGGCCTGACTGGTGGTAAGGGTAATTCCGGATCAGCGGAGAATAGTCACCCACTTGGCGTCAATGACACAATGGTTCCTCCAATGCAGGGAGCTCCGATACTGGCACGCATCAATGCAATCTGGCGCGTTCCATTGATACTGGGAATGACCGGGTTCCTTTCTGCGCTCAGTGTTTTCTTTTCTTTGTTGGATCAAACCGGGCGCATGCAACACTGGTGCGCACGAGTCTGGAGTCGATTCATCCTGCTGGTCTCTCGGGTGAAAGTGGAAGTCCAGGGACTCGACAATTTGCAAACCGACCGTGGCTACGTCTTTGCCGCCAACCACCTTAGTATGTTTGATCACTGGGCCTTCCTGGCTTGTTTGCCGTTCCAGTTTCGCTTTGTCGCAAAATCCTCCCTCTTCCGTATTCCATTTCTTGGCTGGCACTTGATTCGCTCCGGGAATATCCCTGTGGCGCGCGAAAACCACCGTCAGACAATCCGTTCTTATCAGAAGGTTTCTGAAAAGATCAGAGAGGGGATATCCTTCGTCATATATCCTGAAGGGATGAGGAGTTGGAAAGGAGAGATGTACCCGTTCAAGCGAGGTGCATTTCTGCTCGCCCGTTACGCCGAAGCTCCGATCGTACCTGTAACAATCATTGCGGCTCACAAGCGGCTGCCGCGCGGGTCAATGGTGATCCGACCCGGAAAAATGCGACTCATTATCCACCCTCCCCTCGAATTCGAAGACTATCGCAACCTATCCCTTGATCGACTGGCCCAAAAGGTCCACGAAATTGTTAGAAGTCGCTATGAACTGGAATGATCAACAGACTCAATCTGATAGCCGGGCCCGCGTCGATAAAATCCAGCGGATTTTGAGGGAATACGGTATTCCTGTATGGCTGTTTTATGATTTTCGGGGACTAGATCCCCTGGCTCACCGCATTCTTGGCCTCGACCCTGCAGCTCACGCCACTCGAAGGTGGTTTTACCTGGTTCCTGCAGAAGGTTCACCGGCGAAGCTGGTCCACTCGATTGAATCGGGACGGCTGGATGATCTGCCGGGAACACGCCATCTGTACCTGCACTGGAGGACCCTCCACGAGGGACTTCGATCGTTACTGTCCGGGTTCTCCCGAGTAGCCATGCAATATTCCGAGATGAATGCCATTCCCTATGTTTCCTATGTTGATGCGGGGACAATCGAGCTGGTTCGCTCATTGGGAGTCGAGGTAGTGTCCTCAGCTGATCTCGTCCAGGCGATCGAATCGGCCTGGAGTCCTGCAGAGGTGGAGTTGCACCGGGAAAGTGCAGTCCTCTTGACGGATATTGTCCGTGGCGCTTTCGATTTCGCAAGGTCGGAGATTCGTGCACATGCCTCGGTTTCGGAGTACGCCATTCAGCAGTGGATACTGGAACAGTTCGATCGGCACCATCTGGTGACTGACTTTCCTCCCATTGTTGCTGTCAACCGTAACAGTGGGAACCCGCACTATTTACCGAATCGGGAAACGGCGGCACTCGTTCAGGATGGTGACTTCCTGCTGATCGATCTGTGGGCCAAGAAGAACGTTGCGGACGCTGTTTTTGCGGATATTACCTGGACTGCTTACTTCGGTACCGATCCTGGCGAGCAGATCCTGAAGGTTTTTGAAGTTGTAAGGCGCGCCCGCGATGCCGGTATAGAGTTGCTGCAACACCGCTCGGTTGCCGGAGAGGTAGTTTATGGCTGGGAGGTTGATGACGCGGTCAGAGCGGTGGTCTCGAAAAGCGGCTTCGGCGAGGCGTTCAGACACCGAGTGGGACACAATCTTGGCCGAGAAGTCCATGGGACGGGTGTCAATTTCGATAACCTCGAGACACACGATACTCGACGAGTTATTCCGGGTGTTGCCTGTACGATCGAACCTGGGATTTATCTGGAAGATTTTGGAGTCAGGAACGAAATCAACGTACTGATCACTCCTGCGGGCCCAGAGGTGACTACTCCACCTCAGAATGAGCTGTTACTGCTACCTGTGTGATTCATCGAGAATCAAGTGGTTGGATTGAATTTTCCTTAGTGTCCTCCGCGTTTCTCTGGTTGAAGGATGCAACGGGAGGGCTATGCTAAGATACCTCCGTGCCGAGCTTATACCTGGTGGACGGAATGTCCCACATCTACCGAGCCTACCATGCCATCAGAGGGCTCACCAACAGAGCAGGACTTCCCACTAATGCCGTTTTCGGCTTTACGACGATGCTCCGGAAACTTATTCAGGAGGAGAATCCGGACTATCTCGGCGTAGCAATCGATTTAGGCGGCCCCACTGTCCGTCATGACGCTTACGAGGACTACAAGGCGACTCGAAAGCCGATGCCGGACGACCTTTCCCAGCAAATACCTTACATATTGAGGCTGTGTGAGGCGTTCAGGATTCCAGTACTCAGCCATGAAAGGTATGAGGCTGACGACGTGATCGGCACTCTGAGTCGGCAGGCGGTGGAGCAGGGTCTTGATGTCGTCATTGTGACCATCGACAAGGATATGTTCCAGCTTGTCAATCGGCGGGTCACGGTACTGGATACCCGGAGCGGTATTCACTACGACAGTGAGGCCGTCCTTAAAAAGATGGGAGTTCGCCCCGAGCAGGTTGTCGATGTGCTCAGCCTGGTGGGTGATAGCTCAGACAATATCCCCGTGGCGCCAGGAATTGGGATTAAGGGAGCCAGCAAACTGATCCAGGAGTACGGAGATCTGGACGCTCTGCTCGAGCGCAGTGATGAAGTCTCTCGTAAGTCTTACCGAGAAAGTCTTCAGCAGTACGCGGAACAAATCCGAAAGAGCCGGGAGCTGTTGCGAATCCACCGGGACTTGCCAATTGAGCTGGATCTGGAAAACCTGAAACACTGTCCACCTGACCGGGAGAAGGTCAGAGAACTGTTGATCGAATTAGACTTCACCAGCATGCTGGAAGAGTTTCTTCCGGATGCGAAAGAAGACGAAGTCCCAGAGACTCGGTTTGTCGAGGACAACTCCTCTCTGGAGGCCCTCGAAGAGGCGATTAAGGGAGAGGAGATCTTCGTGGCCATAGAATTTCCGGGTGATCGGTATCTTAGTGAAGACCCTGCCTGGCTGGCTATTTTACGTGATCCTCGCGAGGCGTGGCTGCTTTCGGGAGAATTCATTAAAGAGTCCGCTGCAAGAACGGCAAAGCTGCTGGGGATGGCCGGCGAACTGGTAATCCACGGCTTGAAGCCACTGGTGGCATTTGCGCGTGGCCATCAGTGGAAATTGCCGGATTCCCTGAATGACACGATGCTAATGGCTTACCTGCTATCCCCAAACCAGAATAACTTCTCGCTGGCTCAAATCGGCCTTGAGTACCTCCATCACAAGTACAGGCACGAGAAGGACCAACAATCGCTATTCGCTTAGGCTTCGGGACATCGCGTCGTGGAAGACGTCTGGCTCACCGCGAGGCTGCTGAATACACTGGCTCCGAAGATTAAGGAGCAGCAGTTATCGGATCTACTCCGGACCATCGAGATTCCTCTCGTGACTGTCCTGGCAGACATGGAGCGCTGCGGAGTTCGTGTGGATACGGAGCAGCTCGAGAAGATGTCGCTCGAGCTGGACTCCCATATTGCGGCTCTGGAGAGACGGATCTTTTCGATAGCAGGCGAGGAGTTCAACATAAATTCGCCTCGTCAGCTTTCCTTTGTTCTATTTGAAAAACTGAACTTGCCTACCAGTCGGAAGACGGGCAAGGCAGGCCATTATGCGACTGGCGTCGAGGTGCTGGAAGATCTGGCGTTTTCCTATGAAATAGCGCAGCTGATTCTTGATTATAGGGAATTGGTCAAGCTAAAGAATACCTACCTGGACGCGCTACCCCGCCTGGTCGATCCAGCTACCGGCAGAATCCACACCACTTATAATCAAATGGTAGCCTCGACTGGCCGGCTTTCATCGAGTAATCCCAATCTGCAGAACATTCCCATTCGCAGCGAGCTGGGCCGGAGTATCAGGCGCGCCTTTGTTGCCGAGCCTGGCTTTTCTATTCTGGCGGCTGATTATTCTCAGATTGAGCTCCGAGTCATGGCTCACCTTTCCAGGGATCCAGTTCTTGTTGAAGCTTTCCAGAAGGGGGAGGACATTCACGAAAGAACGGCCCGAGAAGTTTTCGGAGACAAGAGTGGCCTCTCTCGGGAGGAGACCCGGCGCCGGGCCAAGGTCATCAATTTCGGGATTATGTACGGGCTCAGTGCTTTTGGGCTCAGCAAGAGTTTGAAGATCGATCGTCACGAAGCGCAGCAGTTCATTGATGAGTACTTCAAACGGTACAGTGGTGTTCGGGATTGGATCAATGCGACGCTAGCGGTTGTAGAAAGGCAGGGCTACGTCACCACGATGATGGGAAGGCGTCGTCCCATTCCCGAGATTCGCAGCAAGAATTGGAACCTGCGCGAGTTTGGTAAGAGGACTGCTATAAACGCGCCGATCCAGGGAACGGCCGCTGATCTGATCAAGATGGCGATGGTGGCGATACACCGTCGGATCGAAGAGGAGGGCTTTCGGAGCAGGCTGATTATGCAGGTCCATGACGAACTCGTGCTGGAAGTGTCTGATGATGAGTTGGAAGCCATGCGAACGCTAGTGCGCAAAGAGATGGAGGAAGTCGCCGAACTGGTGGTGCCTCTTGAGGTCGATCTCGGAGTCGGTAAGTCCTGGTACGAAGCCAAAGGGTAACGAGCTAAAGGGCAGCCATCCATTCGATTTCGGACCCCGTGTTCAGAAAATCCGTTCCTCTCTGTGTCGTCAGCGCCTCTATGGTTCAAAGAAGCCGGCGTCCCTGACCACCTGCTTACCGGGATTGTCTGTTTATTTCCCGCATCCTCCTGCTAAGATAGAAGCACCCCCTTTTGGAACGAAGATCAAAAGCCTTCGTTTAACGAGTCAGAGGATGGAAGAGGCGGCTTTAGTTAGGAACGTCACTGAATTCGGAGACAATGCGCTGGTAAGTGCCTACTTGGAAGGCAACGAAACGGCCTTCGAGGTACTAATGACGCGCTATCAGGGCCGTCTGGCGAATTACATCAATGGTATTCTCCATGACTACGATCGATCGGTCGAACTCTGTCAGGAAACATTTATCCGAGTGTTCAGGAATGCACACCGTTATCAGGGAAAATACCAGTTCTCTACCTGGCTGTACCGGATCGCGACGAACCTTGCAATTGATGAACTGCGGCGACGCCAGCGCAAGGGCAGATTCTTCCTGTACAACATCATGGAGCTGTTTTCCCGCGATGAGAGACCGATGCCTCTCCCCGACCGTCGCCAGTCACCCGATCTTACGTACGACGCCAAACAGCAGCGCCTTAAGCTCAAGACTGCCATCGATTCGCTTCCAGAAAAGTACCGATTGGCATTCATCCTTAAAGAAGTTCAGGATCTCTCATATGAGGAAACAGCGCAGGTCTTGAATATATCGCTGGGAACAGCTAAGTCCCGGATACATCGAGCCAAGTTACTTTTGCGAGAAAAGTTGTCGGATCTGTTATGAACTGCGAGCAAATTCATGAATTGTTGGCGGAAAGCCTCTCCTGGGAGTGGGATGAAGAGGTAATGCGTCATCTGAAGGAATGTCATGAGTGTTCGAAGTTCTGCGATGATTTAAAGACACTCGCTGAAATGACCGCCGACCTGCAAAATGAGGAGCCGGTTCCACCTGAGTTTCAAAATCAAGTCTTCTATCGTCTGTCTCAGAGTAGAGGCGCGAAGAAATTCGTTACACCGATCATCCTCATCCTGGGAGTTATTGCAGCCGGTAGCTTCTACTGGTATGGAGGGGATAAGACCGAACCGGATTGGGCTCCAGCTTCTTCAGCGAGTGCAGAGCTTCAATTGAATGACGAATTGGAGGGGGAAACCACCTTCCTTGAAGTCGAGGTCGACAGTAGTCCGGAGGGCGGGTATATATTGCGCCTACCCTCCGTCATTCGGATCAAACACAGTAATCTCCATGAAGAGTCGTACATTACAAACGTCAGTCATTAACAGGTGTCTGGTACCGGCGTTTGCCGTCCTTTACCTGTCGATGGGGCTCACGACCGCGTCTGAAGCCTTTGTTCGCGATTCGCTGGTGCGAGTCGTGCTCAAACGCCAGACGTCAGGTCTGCTGCACGACGGGCGTTTGATTTCTGAGGCTCAGGTGTTGGAGGTCAGTGAACTGACCGGGATTATGCTGGATGGCCGAGGGTATATAGTGGCCTATATCGGACATCACAGTGAAAAGCTGGGTGC
>Ga0079224_100003589_pt1 | contig 19674 bp, 15 predicted proteins | sample Stecom2015_FD_80414 | JGI IMG/M metagenome (GOLD analysis project Ga0079224, IMG submission 80414) | Agricultural soil microbial communities from Utah to study Nitrogen management - Steer compost 2015 | ecosystem: Environmental > Terrestrial > Soil > Agricultural land | place: USA: Utah...
AGGAGCTAACGGACAACTGGGCAGATGTATACAAGACCTGGCTGGTGAGTATTCAGGGCTATCATTTTTTTTTACAGATTATAAAGAATTAGACATTACATCACAAGAAAATGTAGATATTTTTTTTGAAGATAAAAAGTTTGATTATTGTATTAATTGTGCCGCTTACACGGCTGTAGATAAAGCAGAAGAGGAAATAGAACAGGCATATTTGATTAATGCTGGAGGGGTGAAAAATCTCGCAGAATCATGTAAAAAATATGATGTAATATTAGTTCATGTCTCCACTGATTTTGTTTTCGATGGACATAAAAACACTCCGTATACGGAAGAGGATCTTCCCAATCCTATAAATGTGTATGGAAAATCAAAATTAAAAGGAGAACAGTATGTACAGGAAATTTTAAATAAATACTTTATTATTCGTACTTCATGGGTGTACTCTGAGTATGGGCATAATTTTGTAAAAACGATGCTTCGTTTGGGCAAGGAAAAAGATGAAATAAGTGTTGTTAATGATCAAGTAGGGACTCCTACATATGCAGGAGATTTAGCTAAAGTTATTTTAAAGATTATCTCGGACAATAATAATTTTTACGGTCTTTATCATTACAGTAATGAGGGTGAGGCAAGTTGGTATGATTTTGCAAAAAGCATCTTTGAAGCAAATAAGATTAAAATAAAGTTAAACCCAATAATGTCTGAAGAATATCCAACACTGGCTATACGTCCAAAGTTTAGTGTAATGGATAAATCAAAAATAAGAGCATTGTTAAAAATAAATATTTTTGAGTGGGATGAGAGTTTATTGAAAACACCTTTTTTCAAATAATTATGAGAAAGTTTAACTAAGGGCATTTTAAAATATTGTTAAGTGAGTAGTCTTGTCAAAGGAAGTTTGTTGATAGTTATAGGGACAATTTATAGAATCATAGCCTCACTATTGATAGATAAATATTTAGCAATTAATTTAGGGGTTGAAAGTTATGGAAAATATAAATATGGTATTACAATTGTATTAATTTTAAGTACAATATGTAGTTTAGGTTTTGTTTCTTCAATAGTTAGAACTGTAGCGATTCAAAAAGGGGATTATTTAAAAAAAAAAATAATTACTATTTCCCTTTTTTTAGTTTTAATCTTTTCTATAATAGTAATATTTGTTATTACTTCGGGATTATTAAAAATAAATATTGACAAATATTTTCAGCTGGCAAGTTTGTTTTATGCATTAAATACTCTTTATGTGGGTATTTATAGTGGTATGGAGAAGCCTAAATATAAAGTGTTTATAAATGATTTTTTAGGGTTTACTCTTTATTTACTTTTTTTATTCGCTTATTTTTCACTAAATATAAATAATGAGCATATTGCATTAGTGTATCTAGCCTATACGTTTTTCGTGTTCATTGTGAATGTTTTGTCTTCCAGGAATTTATATGTAAAATTAAAAAAAGAAGATATAAAAATTCAGGAAGTTAAAAGTTTTTTTAAGTATTCATTTCCACTTTTTTGGGTCTCTGTTTTAATAATTTTAAATAATCATGTTGATAAATTAATTTTAAATTATTTTGTCTCCGAAAAAGATTTAGGAATTTATTTTGCAGTTTTTAATATAAGTAATCTTTTACCTCTTATTTTGACTATTTTACTCTTTTTATATTTGCCTAAGGTAAGTAAATTTATAGAAGAAGGAAAATTTAAAAAAGTAATTTTGATTAATAGTTATTCTTCCAAATGGACAATGATTATTGCTTCTGTTTTTTTTGGCATTATTTTATATCATTCCAAAAGCTTGCTTATGCTTTTATATTCTGTTGAATTTGTTCAGGGGGATTTTATATTGAAAGTTCTGGCCTTTGGCCAGTGGATAAATGTATCATTAGGTTTTACAGGGCAAAATTTATTAGCCTATGGAGATAGTAAAAGTCAACTTTATATTAGATTGGCAAGTTTTATTTTAAGTTCACTACTTTTGTTTTTTGGTGTAAAATATTTAGGAAATTTAGGAGCAGCAATAGCCATTTTATTTGTTTTATTGTTTTCTAATATTGCTCAAATAGCTGTTTTAAGGATAAAGCATAATTTTATAGGATATAAATCACAAAACATATATGCTGTTATTATCGTTATAATTATTGGTTTTATGTTGTTTTTTATGCACAAATTAGAGATTTTTCAAAGAATAAATTTTATCGTTTTAATAATCATTGATATTGTAATATTTATTTCTTTGTTAATTTTTACAAAAGTGTTAAATAAAAAGGATGTCAAAATATTAAAAGTAATAGGTTGAAAGAAAATAAAAAAGAGATACATGTTTTCATAATTTGGAGTAAAGGATTAAAACCAAGAGAAAAGATTTTGAAAGACATTAGGTCAAAATTTGAAATAGTTAAAATTATTAATACTACATGGTCTAAAAATAAATTTTCTGAAAATTTATCCCGATTTTATGGAGAAAATCTGCCTAAAAATTCTTCAAAAGAAAAACACTGCGGGACGGGTAGTTTTCTTTGTATTATTGTTAAAGACAAAAGCCCTAATTACGATTTGAGATTAACTTCAAAAGGCACAAAAAGCGTTAATGTAAATATGTTCGATGCAAAACAATTATACAGAAGCTGGACAGGAGGAGGACATAAAATACATGCTAGTGATAATATTAGTGAATCGCAACATAATTTATACTTGCTTTATGGCGTAAAATATACAGATTTGCTTCACGGTAATTGTCAATGTCCAGAAAGTTATGAAAAAGATATTCTAGGCTCCCATGGATGGAAATCTCTAAATGATATTTTTACAGCCCTTAATGAATTTACAAATTATGTTATTCTAAGAAATTATGAAAATTTAGAAACAGAGATAAGTAAACTACATCCAGATATTGATTTACTAACCGATAATCAGCGATTAGTTGCAGATATTATAAATGGCAAAAAAACTTATAAAAAGAATTATAGAGTTCAATATTTAGTTAAGGTGAATAGAAAAAATGTATATTTTGATTTAAGATATATAGGAGATAATTACTATGATTATAAATGGCAACAAAATATATTATATAATAAAATCAAGTATAAAGATTTTTATGTTCCAAATGATAAAAATCATTTTTATTCTTTAATGTATCATGCTTTTATTCATAAACCAGATTTGTCTGAAGATTATATTTTAAGATTAATTAAAATGTCTTCAGAGATTGGGTTTAATTATTCTAAAAAAAGTTTTGTAGAATATAAAGTTTTAGATGACATGAATAATTTTATGTCAATACACGCTTACGATTATGTTGAACCTTTTGACTTATCTGTTTTTTTTAATGAATTAGTTATTCGAAAATTTAAAAGCATTCAACTATCTAAAAGAAGAATTTTTTCACAAAAAAAAGGATTCATAAAATCAATTATAAAGAAAATTATAAAAAAAGTATTACCAAGTTTAAATAATTAATAGTATATTAAATTGATTAGAAAAGCGAGAATTGTTGAGAAAACAATTTAATTATAAAATCTGGTGAGATGAAAAAGGTTATAATGATTATTGGATTAGTAATTGTTTTAGTTTCATGTAATAATGATGATGACGAAAATGTTTCTTTTGAAGTATTACACATATCTGATTTTACTTCAATTTTGCCAGTACCTCAAAGTAGTAATTTTATATTCCCCTCTTCCACCCATACATTTCAAAAAATAATAGAGGCGGGTGAACTTCTTTCTGCAGGAGGTACTTTCCCCATACAAAATGATTTTACAGGATATGTGCCCATTAACGGGAGTAGTACCAACGGTTATCTTAGTATAAGCTCTGAACATGTGCCCGGCGGAGTCACTGTCTTGGATATTAATTTTGATGAAAAATTAAAATTATGGCATATAACAGCCTCACAAGCAGTAGATTTTACAAGTGTGGGAGGAACAATTAGAAATTGTTCTGGAACGGTAACTCCATGGAATACTATTATTACTTGTGAAGAATATGTGAGCACTACTGATGATAATATGGACGGATATAATGATTTCGGCTGGGCGATAGAAATTGATCCTTCTACAAAAAAAGTAATTAATAAAAGATGGGCTTTAGGAAACTTCGCGCATGAAAATATCGCTATCCATTCCAATTTGAGAACTGTTTATGAAGGAGCAGATTCTTATCCAGGTTACCTATACAAGTTTGTGGCTGATAATCAAAAAGATTTGAGCTCGGGCTCTTTATACGTATACAAAGGCAGTAAAGCAGGGATGGGGAATTGGATTCAAATCGATAATACAACAATTTATGAAAGAAATAATACACTTACTCAAAGTCAAGATGTGGAAGCTACTATTTTTAATGGAATAGAAGATGTAGAGATCGGATCAGATGGGATGATTTATTTTGCTGTAAAAGGAGAAGATAGTGTATATCGTTTTAAAGATTCTCATCCAGTCAATGGGACAGAAGTTTCTATGGAAACTTTTGTAGGAAATATGGATTACACCATTAAACATAATGATGGAGAAACAACTATACCATGGGGAACAGGAAATGACAATTTAGCTTTTGATAATGAAGGAAATTTATGGGTATTACAAGATGGTGGAAATAATCAAATATGGGTTGTTGAAAAAACTCATACACAACAAAATCCAAAAGTTAAGCTTTTTGCCATAGCACCATTCGGATCAGAACCCACTGGTATTACTTTCACTCCTGACAATAATTATATGTTTATTTCATTACAGCACCCCGAAAATTCCAATAAAAACTCATTTCAAATAGATGCTGCCGGTAAAGAAGTTAAATTTGACAATCATATATCAATAGTAATTTCTTTAAAAGGGAAACTAGGAAATAATTGAAATGAATTTTTAAAGTACTAGGCATAATTTATTTAACGACTCTTATTAAATTTAATACCAATGATGTCCAAAATAAGATATCCTATAAGCTATTTTTTTAAAGCCATAAAAAACACAGTTTATTATTTAAAAAATAAAAAACTAATATTAGATTTTTTTAAAGATTACGGATATATTAAAATCAAACCATTTAATCTTTTTAAATGGCATCATGGTTTATTTTTGTTTACAGGACAAGATAAACTTGGAGAAAGAGTTTTTATTAAATTAACAAAGCTTAAGAGAATTTTAAAAAATGAAAACCAAGCGTATAAAAGATTAATAAAAAATGATTTTTTAAAAAGCCATTTAATAGAACACAGAAGATACATAAAAAAAGGTCCTTATAAGGCTTTAATATTAAAACATTCAAATGGAATTGTTTTAAATGAGAACTGGTTAATTAATAATATTAACAAACTAGAAACACTTATTAAAATAGTTGATGAATTTAAAAAAATGTCTTTAGTTCACAGAGATATAAAATTAGACAATTTTATCTATGAGAATGATACAGTCAAGATTTTCGATTTTTCTTTTATGATTGATAAAACTGATAAGCATAAATTAAAGGAAATAGATTTGTCAAATCATAAAAATGTGCTTAAATTAATAGATTTAGGAGTAAACTACAAACCTTCACCATTGAAATGGGATGACTATTATTCACTTCATGTTATTTTCAAGGGCGTATTAAGAAATATGGATAAAAGCTTATCTTTAGAACAGAAAAAAGTACTTTTACAATATCAAGAAGAATGTAAAATGAAAATGAATGTAAATACTTATACAATTCTGAAGTTTTAAAAGGGTCTCATTTTTAATAACATTTGTTAGCTATAATTTTATAAAAGATGGAGAGAGCATGAAATTAGTGCTATTATTAAAAAATTCTTTAATTATGAAAAGTTTGTTTTTAAATATACCTGTTATTTCAATCACTTTGTTTTTAATTGTATTACAAAAAAATTCCGAATATTTTTTAAAAAATGAACTTCCTAAGAAACAACCACTAACTTCACAAATAACTCCACACTATAAAAAAAGTTTTTTAAAAGACATTAGGGTTCCTCAGGATTTTGCATCTATACAGGATGCTGTTGATGAAGCACAAACGGGTGATATTATTATCTTATCTCCTGGCACTTATAATATTGATGAAACCATAGTCATTGATAAACAAATCACTCTTACCTCTGAGTTTATTAACTCAAATGAACAATCTGACATTAATAATACTGTTATTACCAGTAGTTACAGTCTGGATCCTCTTGTTCTTTTTACTAACAGTGCTAGCAATTCAAAATGTATAGGGATCACATTTAAAGAAGCTCATAAGCAATTAACTGTGGAATGTGAATATATAGAGGTTACAAATTGTTATTTTTTTGATAATGTAAGTGACGCTTTAAGCTTGGAAGGGGCAGGAGGCTATATAGCTTATAATTATTTTGAAAACTGTGGAGATGAAGGTATAGATGCTGATGATAGTTTAGATTGGATTATAGAATATAATACTATTATTAACCCGGGAGACGATGGAATTGAGATTAGGCTTCAAAATAATGATGGATCAACTAGGTTACATACTATTCGATACAATTTTATATCCGGGGCAGCAGAGGACGGTATTCAATTAATTGATTATGATGGAGATTCTGGAAGAGAATTTGATATACACCATAATCTTATTCTTAACAGTGAAATGGTAGGGATTGGTTGTACAATTAACGGAAATACAATTGAAAACTATGAAGGCTCCTACATGGTTGAAAAAACATACATATATAATAATGTGTTTGACAACAATAATCACGCCCTTACAGGGGCTAATAATATGCTCGTTTTTAACAATATTATTGTTAATAGTTCCGTTGCAATAAAGAATTTGGAGAACAATTCAATAGCTAACTATAATTGCATTTATTCCAACAATTCTGATTTTATCGATGTAAACACAGGACCTGATAATATTTTTATTGACCCAATGCTTAAAGATAATTATTTTTTAGAAGCTAACAGTCCATGTATTGATTCGGGAATAAAGACATATAGTGTAAATGGTTTAAGTATGACCGTTTCGGATGAAGATATCTTAGGAGACATGCCCGATATGGGAGCGAAAGAATATGGTTCAGAGATTCCGGATAGCAATATGGCACCAATAGTTTCAGCGGGATCTACTGAGATTATCCTGGAACCAAATAATATGACCATGCTAGCAGGAGAATTTACAGATGATGGATTACCAGAAAATAGTAGTATAACGGTTCTCTGGACAGTTGAAAGTGCCCCTCAAGGAGCAAAAGTTAGTTTCAGTAATCTAAATGAGCTGTCAACAGAAGTTAGCTTTGACAAGCAAGGTACTTATGAATTGAGGTTGTTAATTGATGATGGAGAAAAATCAAGCAGTGATAAGATTACAATATATTATGTAAAAGATTTTAATGATACAACAGTAAGTCTAAGTGGAAGTAATTTTATTGAAGCTGAGGATTATCATTTTTTGGTCGGCGGAGCAACTGTTGTTAATGATAAAACTGCAAGTGAAGGTCAAATAGTCAAATCGTTGCCAAATGAAGGATTTGCATATACTGAATACAAATTGCAGACTTTTTCAAATGGTACTTATTATATATGGGTAAATGCCTCAGGACCTGATAGTGACTCTAATGAAATTAATGTTTCTTTTAATAATCTGTTAGAAAATTTTTTGGTTGAAACTACAACGTACAATAAATTTGATGATGGCAGCTGGATAAGAATTGTTTTCACTGATATTCCTGAAGGAGTGTATCCTTTAAGAATTTCGGCAGCTGAAGAAGGTGTAAGTTGGGATCGTATTTTTATATCAACTGATGAAAATGAAACTCCATTTAATTTGGATAAAGAGTTGCTTAGCTTATATCCTGTTCCTAATAATGGACAATTTAATATATTATTGAAAGACGACCTTAAAACAGATATAAAAATATTCAACATACAGGGCCAACTGGTTTATTCGGACACAATAGAGGATAAATTCAATATTCCAATAAGTATGGAAATTTTAGAGGATGGAATTTATTTGGTGAATATAAAAAATACTAATGGAGATATTGTTAAAAAAATTATCGTCAATTAAGAATTGTCAAATGAATCTATCGGTTTAAATTATATTACCCGAATGTATAAGCTCCTTAAAAACCCTTTTTATATTTATGTTTTTGGATTCCTAATAACCTTCTTTGTATATAGTTTGGGATGGTCAGAAATCTACCCCGAACTTACATTAGAAATTAAAGTTTTTTTTATAATTACATTTATAACCTTTACTTTTTTTGGAATATTAGTAGGTAAATTAAAGCTTATAAGGAAAACCCTATCAGTAACAAGTGTTAAACTAATTTCAAGATGTTTTTATTTAACCCTTATCTTTTATTTAATTGAATTTATTTATGAAGGAGATATACCCTTATTTGCTTCATTATCTGATAGACAGGGTGTGAGTTATATGGAATTTGGGATACCTCTTTTACATGGGATGCTTATATCATTTCATTCTTTTTTAATTGCACATACTTTTGTAACCTATTTATCAACAAAAAGAAAAAAATTGTTGGTGTATAACATTTTATTATACTTACCTGCACTACTAATCATAAATAGAAGCATTATTGTCTTCGGAATATTGACTTCATTCTTTATTTATTTACATTTTGTTGGAAAAGTTAAAATAAAAACCCAAATCAAGCTTATTATTTTAGCACTTATTTGCCTGTTTTTATTTGGAGTAATAGGAAACCTTAGGTCTGGAGGTGATTATATTTATGATCAAAGTAAAGCAACTAAAAAATTTCTTACATCCTCAATACCGAAAGAATATTACTGGGCATATCTTTATGTGGCCTCTCCTTTAGCTAATTTTCAAAATACTGTTAATAAAAAAAAAGTTGAAGAGTATGATTTTAAAGGATTTGTTTTCTATGAAAACCTCCCTAGAATTATATCTAAAAGTTTGGGAGAAACACTTGATATAAAAAGAAGAGATTTGATAAGAATAGTACCATGGTTAACAGTGGGGACTACATATGGAAGATCGTATTCGTATTTAGGTTGGTTAGGGCCGTACTTTTTATTTTTATCAAGCCTGTTAACATATATTTTAATGCTATTTTTGGTCCCTAGAAATAGTAACTACCATATAACTACCATATCAATATTATCAGTTATAGTATTTTTAAATATATTCACTAATATGCTCATAGTTACAGGTATATCTTTTCAATTGGCATATTGTATAATTTTTGCATTTTTTGAAAAGAAAAAATTTGTTATTAAGTCATAATTATTTTAATAATTTTCAGAAAATTTTATGAAAAATATATTGGAAAAAGTAAAGCTTTTCTCTGTAATACTGATTTGTATACTACTATCTGTAATCCTTACATCTATTTACAGTTATTCTGTAAAAAAAGATCTCATGCATGAAATAGTTGGGGTAAAATTAATCGTAGATACTCAATCAGAATTTGAAGCCAATCTATTTTATACCTATGGACAAAGTTTTCACGCTTCTCACAAGCTTAATAATAAATCTTCTGCTCTTGATACATTGCTTTTTAAGTTTCCTAAATCAAAAGAAATTATAAAGAAGTTTAGAATAGATTTTGGTAATAATCGAAATATAAGCCCGGTTAAAATCAAACAACTTCAACTTCTTTTTAAACAACAAAAAATCTGTTTAAACCAAAAAGAAGTTTTCAACAGTTTGTATAATATCAGTCCCTCTGTAGAGCTGGACAAAAAAAATCGAATTATTCATTTTAATAAAAGTAATGATCCTTTTGATCCGTATATTATATTTTCCCCATTAGGAGAATTATTATTAAATGAATGGAAATACTCTATAACATTACTTATACCATTTCTTGTTCTATTACCTTTATTCTTTTATAAAAAGAAATTAAATATCACAATACCCAAACTTTTATTATTATTATTTATTATTTGTATTCCGCTTAAAATTGCCTGGACAACCTTTTGTGCAATTTTGTTGTGCTTATATAGTTTAAGCTTTGCTTTGTATAAAAAGAAAATTTTTTATGAAAATCGTTATTCGTACATCTATTTTGGCATATTTTGTCTGATAATTCTATTTGGAAGGCCTTCAAATTTTTCAGTAATAGATATGTTATGGCCTCTTCTACTGTTTGCTTTTATGGGCTTAACATTCCCAATATCTAAAATAGATATTTACAAATATTATGTTCATTTTTTTCTATTCTTAAATGCAGTTATGGTGGCATCGGGAATAAGTTTTCTTATATGGTTTTCTGATTTTTATGGACTTAATATTTCTGATTATTTTGGAGAAATAAAAGGATTTAGCTCAAATATAAGAAGTTGGGTAATTTATGATCATGCAGCTTTCCTTTCTTTTTTTGGCTTAATTGGAGTTCTCTTTTTAAATGATATTTATGACTTGAAACAGATTAATAAGAGGTTATTTTATTTGTATCATATTTTATTGTTTATTTTTATAGTTTTATCCGGAGTAAGAATTTGTTTACTTATATATTTTGTTTATATTTTTAATATAATGATAAAGCAAATACACTATAAGCAAAGATTATTTTATAATATTCTAGGGTATGCTGTATTTGCAAGTATATTAATTTTTAATATTAAAAAAATAGATGTAAACAGATATACTCTATGGACAGTTTCATGGGAAGCAATCAAAGAAAAACCATTTTTTGGTTATGGACTGGGACAATCTGATATTATATTACATAGTAAATATTTCAATAATAACGCAGGAGTAACTGTACCGTTAGAATTCAATCATTCACATAATCAAATTATAACATTTTTATTAGAAATAGGATTAGTGGGTACTTTAGCCTTAATAATTTTATTATCGTGGTTTTTATATAAGGGAAAATATTATAAGGATGACACACTAGTTTTGTTTGTATTAGGATTGAGTTATATGTTTTTAACAGAATCAGTTTTTGAAACTTCAAAACCTATGTATGTAATATGTTTTTTGTTTTTAGTTATAATGATTCAAGTGCCATACAAAATGAAAAAAGTAATTTAGCTTAAGATATGGTATTTAGTTCAACTGTATTTATATTTGTTTTTTTACCGCTTGTATTAGTAATTAATTTTCTATTAAATAACAAATTTAGAAATGTTTTTTTACTACTGGCCAGCCTTGTCTTTTATGCTTGGGGAGAGGGAATTCAAGTATGCTTGATGTTATTTTCAATTGGCATTAATTATATTTCTGGGATATGTATTGGATTATTTTTAGAAAAAAACAAAAAGCTTACACAAACAATCCTAGGATTTTCGATTGCAATTAATTTATTGCTTTTGATTTACTATAAATATGCTAATTTTATTATTGAAAGCTTTCAAGCTATAGGTATTTATACTAATTATAGTCATACAAATATCCTTTTACCTATAGGGATATCTTTTTTTACTTTCCAAGGCATTTCTTACTTAATCGATGTTTATAGAAATGAAACTTCTGTGCAGCGTAATATACTCCATCTTGGATTATATATTTCATTTTTCCCTCAACTAATTGCGGGACCAATCGTACGTTATCATGATATTGCTAAACAAATAAAAAAACGGTCAATACCAGTCGCCCTTTTCACTGAAGGTATAATCAGATTTATCCGTGGTTTAGCCAAAAAGGTTTTGTTAGCTAATAACGCAGCATTAATTGCTGACCAAATTTTTTCTATATCTGTTGATGAGATATCTACAGGATCGGCTTGGATTGGTATACTATGCTATACAATTCAAATATATTTTGATTTTTCCGGATATTCAGATATGGCAATAGGTTTAGGAAAAATGTTTGGATTTAATTTCAGAGAGAATTTTAATTATCCTTATATCTCTGTTTCTATTCAGGATTTTTGGAGAAGATGGCATATTTCGTTATCAACCTGGTTTAGAGATTATCTATATATACCATTAGGAGGAAATAGGAAAGGGGGTTTCAAAACTTATAGAAATTTAATAATAGTTTTTTTTATTACTGGATTGTGGCATGGAGCAAGTTGGAATTTTATTTTTTGGGGATTATTTCATGGTTGCTTTCTTATATTAGAAAGAAGTAAAATATTAAAGATAAACAAATGGCCAAAATTTTTGCAGCATGTATATGTCTTAATTGTGGTGATTATTGGATGGGTTTTTTTTAGAGTTGAAACCATGACAGAGGCTTTTACATATCTAAAAAGTATGATAGGAATTACTTCGGGAAATAATTTATCGGCATTTATTTATCTTAATTATTATAGTACAACTATGATTCTTCTTGCTTTTATATTTGCCATGCCAATAAGAATAAAAATTATTAATGTCATTAGTAGTATAATCCCATATCCTATAATAAAAATAAGCATTTATTGTTTTTACTTAATATTATTTTTATTATCAATTGTGGAATTAGCTCAATCAAGTTATAATCCGTTTATTTATTTTAGATTTTAACAAAAATGTATTCAAAATTAACCAATAAATTAAAGCTTTTTATCTTGGTATGTGTTACCATCTTTTTTACTTTAGGTCTTTTTTTAGACAATTTAAATAGAAAAGAACTTGGTGAATTAGAAGTAGTATTAAAAATTAAGGTAATTAAGGATGATGTTTTACAATTCTTCTATTTAGAAAATAAAGAACAAAAGTTTCATATAAAAAAATCAATTAAAAAGCGAGTTCAAGGTAAGAATGTATATCAAGAAATAAGGTTTAAGTTTCCTCATATTGATAATTTGAAAGGCTTAAGATTAGATATTGGTTCAAATATTAATCAAGATACAATATGGATAAAAAATATAAAATTTATCAAAGATAATGAGACACTTTTTTTTGATAATAACCAATTTAAAAATCTTTTTAAACCAAATATTTATATTGATGAGGGAAAGAATAAAAATGCATTTATAGGCAAAACGTCATATATTAACTCAAAAAAAATACACGATCCTTATTTTACTTCTATTAATAACTCAAAAGAATTTAAACAGATAAAATCAGGAAAGCTTATTCAATATCCTTTTTTAACTTCCGGATTTATTCTTTTGGTACTTTTTTTTGTAACAGTATTCAATTTAGAAAAAATAACAGTAAGTATTCAAAGTGTATTTATAATATCATTTCTATTAATTTTGATTTTACCAACCATTCAAAAAATTGTAACTTTTGTTGAACCATTAAAAAATATGGAGAAAAGAGTACTTGCTGAAAAACCAAATTTTTCCTTCAGTGAAAAATTTGCAAGATCCTATGAGGCTTATCACAGTGACAATTTTGGCTTAAGAAATCATTTAATCAATTTTGGTGGAACTTATAGGGCTAGAATTTTTAGATCATCTATGCACCCAGAATTAGTAAATTTTGGAAATGAAAATTGGCTTTTCTACAATAGAATCGAAGGTAAGATATATAAAAGTTATACCAACACTAATTTGCTTTCTCAAGAAAGGCTTGAGAAAATTATAGATAAGTGGGAAGATAATAAGAAAAATTATGAAGCAGTTGGCGCAAAATACTTTTTAGCTTTTTGGCCTAATAAGCACACTATTTATCCCGAGTACTTGCCATATGGTATGAAAGTTCAAATAAAAGACACAATTTCCAGGATAGATCAAATACTTCAATATTTAAATAAACATAATACAAATATTCAATTTTTTGATCCTAGATATGATTTATTAAAAGCAAAAAAAGATAATTTGCTTTACCATAAATTTGATACTCATTGGAACAATTATGGAGCCTTTATAGCTTACAGAAACTTTTTTTTATCAAATTATCAAGATTTGGGGATTTTACCCAAAAAGATAGATGATTTTGAAGTCACATGGAGTGACCATGATCAAGGAGAATTAATACAAATGCTAGGGATTAACAATACAGGGTTTTTTATTGAAAAATCCCCTACCTTTACTCTTAAAAAGAATGAAGATCAAATAAAATTTTTATCTGTTGAAAATTACCCCAAAAAAACAATAAGAACAAGAAATAAACATTGTGGAAATAAATTGAAGGTTTTGGTATTTCGTGATTCTTTTACAACTAAATTAATTCAGTTCTTTTCATTACATTTTTATGAGGTTACTTATATATGGGGACATAGTGAAAAATACGTAAAAAAGTTAAAGCCTGATATAATAATAGAGGGTTATGTAGAGCGTGCAACAGCGCAAAAAGTTCAGTAATTAAATTCTTTTTATACAACCGGTAAATTTAAACTAAATGAATAAAAAGAAAATCTCCGTTTGCATGGCTACCTACAATGGTGAAATGTATATTAAAGAACAATTAATGTCTATTTTAGATCAATTAAAAGATAATGATGAGATTATTATTTCAGATGATGGTTCTGTAGATAGAACACTTGAGATTATAAAATTAATTAATGACCCGAGAATAAAATTATTTCATGGATCATTTCAGAATGTAATTTTTAATTTTGAAAATGCATTAAAGAATGCTACAGGCGACATTATTTTTCTTTCAGATCAAGATGACATTTGGTACAACAATAAAGTTTCTGAATTAGGAAATATATTAGAAACGTATGATTTGGTTTATACAAATGCAAGTGTATTTAAAAACATAAAGGAAGAAAGCTTTCTATTTAATACAAAAAACCAATATGGAGTTATTAATAATTTCATTAAAAATAATTGTTTAGGAGCTACAATGGCTTTTAAAGCATCAGTTTTAAAATATAGCCTACCCTTCCCTAAAAAAATTCCTATGCACGATATGTGGATTTATTTCATTTCAGCATTTTATGGTAAAACATTTTATTATAATGAGCCTTTGATATATTATAGAAGACATGGTTCAAATGTGTCAAATGCAAGTGAAAAGACTACTAACTCTTTATTTAAGATTATAAGCATCAGAGTCAATTTATTTGTGACAATTATCAGGAGGGTATTATTAAATACTATTAATTCTTCTGAAAATAAACGATGAATTAGGTGCTAGTGATGAGTTTAAAAGAAAATGGTATTTTTGTGAATAGAATAAAGAGATTATAAAAATTGAAAAATTGAAAAAAAAAGTATTAATTACCGGAGGAGCTGGTTTTATTGGATCAAGTTTATCTCTTGAGTTGATAAAGAGAGATTATAAAGTAACTGTAATGGATAATTTATCCGAACAAATACATGGAAATGATCCAAGTAAATCTTCCTTGTATAACAAAATAAAGGGCAAAGTTAATTTTGTAAAAGGTGATGTTAGATCTAAAGAAGATTGGATTAAAGCCCTACAGGGACAAGAAATAGTAATCCATTTAGCGGCTGAGACTGGAACGGGCCAATCTATGTATAAAATAGAATGGTATACAGACGTAAATATTAAGGGCACTTCAATTCTATTAGATATTTTAACTAATGAAAAATCAATTAACGTTAAAAAATTAATAGTAGCATCATCCAGATCTATCTATGGTGAAGGTAAATATAAATGTGGAAGCCACGGAATCGTTTATCCCGGTGAAAGAAGTGAGAATGATATGCTGAAAGGGGACTTTATGGTTAAATGTCCAATTTGTAGAAGGGATTGCGTGGCTTTACCAACAGATGAGGATAGTAAAATACATCCTTCTTCAGTATATGGGTTGTCTAAACAAGTTCAGGAAGAAATGTGTATGATAGTAGGAAAATCTATTAGTGTGCCCGTAGTTGTATTTAGATATCAAAATGTTTTTGGCCCTGGTCAATCCTTATCAAATCCATATACGGGTATTTTGTCAATTTTTTCTACCAGAATATTTAACGGAAATTCAATTAATGTTTTTGAAGATGGAGAAGAAAGTAGGGACTTCGTATATATTGATGATGTGGTTGAAGCCTCTATCTTAGGGATGGAAAAAGAAGAAGCTAATTTTAGAATATACAATGTTGGGAGTGGGAAAAAAATTAGTGTCAATGATGTTGTGAGTAAATTACTTGAACAGTACAATATTGAAGCTAAAATTGATATTTCGGGTAATTTTAGATTAGGGGATATTAGGCACAATTATGCAGATTTAACAAAGATAGAAGAAGAACTTGGATACAAACCTAAAGTGTCATTTGAAGAAGGAATAAAAAACTTTTGTAAATGGGTAAATTCTCAAGAAATAAAGAAGGATGAGTATAGCAAATCATTTCAGGAGATGAAGGATAAAGGGCTTTTAAAATAGTAAGAAATGTTCAAGGGGAAAAAAATATTGTTTTTTGCTGCAAATTTTTTTGGATATCAACTAGAAATAAAAGAAAAATTAGAAAGTCTTGGAGCGGAAGTGCATTATTATGATGAGAGACCAAAAAACACATTTTGGTATAAGGTATTAATAAGGATTAATAAAAAATTAATAAAAAGAAGAATAAATGATTACTATTCAAAAATATTAAAGAGTACTGAGAATGAAGATTACGACTTTATATTTTTCTTAAAGGCCGAAGTTATTTTGCCGAAAATGCTTGAGAAATATAGAATTGAGCATAAAAATGCAAAAATGATATTGTATATGTGGGATTCGATTGAAAATTGTAAATCAGTCGTTTATTTATTTCCTTTCTTTGATAAAATTTTATCATTTGACCCTATAGATTCCAAAGAAAATAAGAATATCAAATTCCGGCCACTTTTTTACCTTGATGATTATGCTTCAATAGATTCAAATTTTAAAAATAATTGTTATGATATATCTTTTGTAGGAACAGGACATGTTGATAGATATCCTTTAATTAAGAAAATAAAATCTTTATGTGTTGATCATGGTTTAAAACATTATTTTTTTATTTATCTACAGGATTCTAAGATATTTCTATTGAGAAAATTATTTTTTAAAGATTTTAAGGATTCAAAAAGACACGATTTTAGTTTTACACCATTAAACAAGTACCAAATAATTGAAATTATAAAAAGTTCTAAAGTAGTGTTAGATATTGAACGATCAGTTCAATGTGGATTAACAATGAGAACTATTGAGGTCTTAGGTGCAAAAAGGAAGCTAATTACTACCAATATGGATATAAAAAATTATGATTTCTATGACGAGAAAAATATTTTGATAATAAATCGAAATGACCCTAAGATAGATATAAAATTTTTTAAAGAAAATTACAATGAAATTAATAGCCGTATTTATAAAAAATACAGTTTAACCAGTTGGTTAAATGAGGTGTTTTTTGATAGTTAAAAAATAAAGGAATATTTAATTATGTTAAAGTAGGATTCATATATGAAGAGTGTTGCTATAGTTTTTGGAGGGTCAGGTTATATTGGTAGAAACCTACTATCAAAGATACTAGAAGAACAATTATTTGATAAGATTTATATATGTGACATTAATCCTCTATCAGGCTTTGATAATCAGATTAAAATAGGGAAGATCACTTTTCTGAAGATTGATGTAAGGGAGGCTATAAATATTGATGTGGAGAATGTTGATACTGAAACTAGCTGGATATTTAATTTTGCTGCCATTCATAGAGAGCCTGGACATGCATATCAAGAATATTTTGATACTAACATCCCCGGAACAGAAAATGTAAACGAATTTGCTAGAAGAACAGGCAAAAAAATATTTTTTTCACAAGTAGTATAGCGCCCTATGGTCGTTCACTATTTGAAAGAACGGAAGAATCTACATTATATCCAGAAACGGCTTATGGGATTTCTAAAGCTTTATCTGAAAAAATACATCAACAATGGTTAGCAGAAGACAAAACTAGAAGACTAATTATTGTGAGGCCAAGCGTAATTTTTGGACCTAAAGACCCTGGTAATGTATATAGAATGATTAAAGCTCTTAAGAAAGGAACTTTTATACTGCCTAATGGAGGTAACATTATTAAAGGATACGGTTATGTTTATGGATTGATAGAGAGTATGCTATTTACTATGAATAAGAAAGACAGATTGATCGTATATAATTACGCAGAAAATCCGTTGGTGTCGTTAAAAGAAATGATAAATATTGCTAAAGGTGAACTAGGATATAAAAAGCCAACCATAAAACTATCGGTAAATGTATTAGCAATTATTGCGTTCTTTGTTCAAAAAGGATTTAAACTAATTGGTAAAAAATCAGATATTCATCCGGTGAGAGTTAAAAAAGCAGGTTTTCCTACTAACATTAAACCTCAATACTTAATAGATAAGGAGTTTGAATTTAAATATGATTTTAAAAACGCATTAAAACATTGGAAATTAGTTAGTCCCGAAGATTTTGAATAAACTCAAACTATTACCAAATTTTGAATTTTTCCCTGAGTGGAAAGGGTGTTCAGCAGTAAATTTAAATTTATTCTCTTAGTCTTAAAAGAAAAATATAGAAGATAATATGTAACTTTCGGAGAGTTTAAGTATGTTATGATTTTCAAACGAGGAGGTTTTTCAGGGCTTATAAAACCCATTTTATATACACTCGATCTACTGGTGATAAACCTTCTTGCCTTCTATTTGCCTTTTAATTTTATTAACCCCCTTCTATTTCATTCATACATTTCAATTTTATGGATCATTTTATCCCTGAAAAATGAATTTTATGATGTACGAAGATATACAAAGGCTACACAAATCCTTATTCTTATTTTCAGGCAATTTATTTTCTTTTTTTTAATACTGTATGCTTTCATAGGATTTTTTAAAGAATTTAAAATGAGCAGATTATTGCTTGCTCAATATTTTTTTGCAGTTTTCTTGTTAGTTTCCTTCTTAAAATTTCTATCACAATATCTTCTTATGAAATACAGGGAACGTCTCAAAGGGAATGTAAGAAATGTGGTGGTAATAGGAGACAGTAAAAAAAGCGAACAACTTATAGAAATGTTTAAAAGCAGGGAAGAATACGGGTATGATTTTAAAAAACAATTTTATACAAAACAAACTCCATTTAACCTCGAATACTGTTTCGATTATGTTTCGTCCAATAATATAGATGAGATTTATTGCTCAGTTTCAGAACTCAAGAATTCTGAAATCACAGAAATTATCGATTATGCAGACAACAACCTGAAAGAGGTGAAGTTTATTCCAGATAACAAATATATTTTTACAAAAAAATTAAAGTTTGAATACTACGATTATATCCCCATTCTTTCTTTAAGAGAAATACCTTTGGATGACCCTATTAATTCATTTATAAAAAGACTTTTTGATATTGCTTTTTCTTCAGTGGTCATTTTCTTTATTCTTTCATGGCTGACCCCTATAATAGCCTTGTTAATAAGTATAGAATCCAGGGGGCCAATTTTTTTCAGGCAAAGAAGAAACGGGTTAGATAATAAGGAATTTGATTGCTACAAATTCAGGTCTATGGCTATGAACGAGGATTCAGATAATTTGCAGGCTACCAAAGGTGATATGCGAATAACCAAAGTCGGGAGATTTATTCGTAAAACCAGTATAGATGAACTTCCCCAGTTTTATAACGTTTTTGCAGGTAAAATGTCTGTTGTAGGACCAAGGCCTCACATGGTAAAACATACGAATTTATACTCACAGAAAATTGATAAATACATGGTCCGCCATTTTGTGAAGCCAGGAATAACAGGTTTGGCTCAGGTAAGGGGGTATAGAGGTGAAGTGGAAACCGATAACGATATCATTAACCGAATAAAATTTGATATTTTTTATATTGAAAACTGGTCCATATTTTTAGATATAAAAATTATTATTCAAACCATAGTGAATGCCCTTAAAGGGGAAGAAAAAGCATATTAAATAAAATATGTACTTCCCTGAATAGCGTTGACCGTTTTTA
>Ga0079224_100003590_pt1 | contig 19672 bp, 13 predicted proteins | sample Stecom2015_FD_80414 | JGI IMG/M metagenome (GOLD analysis project Ga0079224, IMG submission 80414) | Agricultural soil microbial communities from Utah to study Nitrogen management - Steer compost 2015 | ecosystem: Environmental > Terrestrial > Soil > Agricultural land | place: USA: Utah...
AAACCGGAGTGGGGCAGTCTCGTGTCGTCATGCTGGAACCAAACCAGCATCTTTGTGACGAGCTGGAGGTCTCGGCCGGCGTTGGTTCGCTCGAGATGGTCGGACTTGGTAACTTCGGTTTCCGCCGCTTTGAATTCAACGGGGGAGTGGGCGAAGCGAGCCTCGACTTTTCCGGTGCCTGGAAGACAGTGGGAGACGTGGAAGTCGACGTGGGCGTGGGAGGGATCTCGCTCAAGATCCCGCGTGACGTCGGCGCTGAGGTTCGGCTTTCTCGTGGATTCTTCTCAGACCATGATCTACCCGGTTTTACCCGCAAGGGGGATACTTACCTGAGCGAGAACCAGGAACACGTGGAAAAGGTAATCCGGTTTCGGATTCGTGCAGGTATTGGAAAGATTTCCATCGAGTGGATTTAAACAGAAGCCCTGAGAGTGCTCAGAGTCACGGTTGTGAAAATCTAGCGCGCTGATTTTCAAATTCCATCTCTTCCAGATCACCAATCAGCTTTTTCAGCGTTTCTCCCAGCGACTGTATATTTTGGTCGAAGCGACGGTAGAAGGCCAGCATACCCGACTCCGCGGTATCAGCTACCAGTTTCGGCGCCAGACAAGGGACACTGTAAGCGGATGCCACCATCATGGCCGAAGCGCTCTCCATATCGCATATAATTGTTCCCGTCTCTTTCCAGAGAGCAAGACGATCTCTCTCTTTTACGACTGGAGCCGGAACCGTCAGTCCGAAGTCTTCGACCTGCCAGCGTTTTTTCTGCAGTTCTTTGACCAGTTCCGGTGGACTCTGAAAGCTGGTGCCGCTTTGGAGTTTCCAGCCCTCCGGAAAGACGAAATCCCCCAGCTGTACATTAGGGCTCAGTTGGCCGGCCATGCCCGTAAACAGTAGGAGAGAGGGGGGATTGTCGTCGAAAAGCGACTCCAGAGTATAGGCGGTGCGTTCGCTTCCCAAACCTGTCACGGCATAGCGGTAGTCAGGGCCCAGAATACGACGCAGTCCACTGATTTCCTTCTTCAAGGCGCAGGCAACAAGGATGGAAAGGTTCATCGTCACAGTTCAATCATCTGCTTGTCATTTCAGACAGAAATCGCGGCGAACTCATGGAGCCAAAAACCGTCTCATTCGGTAGCCTCTTACCCTGCCATGAATTCCGTCTTTCCAGTTCTCGTTCGATCGCGAGCAAAATTTCGGCTCTGGTCTGGTTCCATCGCGGTGCAAGGAGGTGATCGTCAGGTGCCCATCCGAAGAGCCGCTGGATGACAATTTGTGAGTCCAGGAGTTCGAGAAAATCAACGACCAGTTGGATCCATTCCGGAAACGAAAATGTGGGAAAGGGCGCTCGTTGATAATCGAGGGCCATGCGAGTACCGCGGACCACGTGGAGGTGATGAATCTTCAAAAATTGGATTCCCAGCGAATTGATGAAAGGAGCATACGCCATCATCATTTCACGGCTTTCGCCGGGAAGCCCCAGAATAATGTGTGAGCAGACGGGAATGCCTCGGTTGCGAGTTCGTTTTACAGCATCCAGGTAGCAAGCCACTGTATGACCTCGATTCAGTCGCTCCAGGGTTTCGTCGTAGATTGATTCGAGTCCGTACTCCATGCAGATATATCGGTCTCCGGCAACCTCCTGGATCATGTCCAGTTTCTCATCTTCAATGCAATCGGGTCGGGTGCCAATCGACATTCCAACGATTCGCCTATCGGAATTTAGCGCTGTCGAATAAAGAGCACGCAGCCGATCGACCGGAGCATAGGTGTTAGAGAAGTTCTGCCAGTAAACGATGAAGCGCTCGGCTTTGAAGCGACGATGGAGATATTCGATTCCGTTTCCAATCTGTTCCGAAATTGAAAGCTCAACTCCCGCGCCTTCGGGGCGAAAGCTGTCATTATTGCAGTATGTGCAACCCCCCCAGGCGACACTGCCATCGCGGTTCGGACAAGTGAATCCACCGTCGACCGAGAGTTTGTAGACTCGGCAGCCGAAATGGTGACGCAGCCAAGGGCCGTAGGCGTTGTACCGTTGCTTCAAGATACCTTTCACTATACGCGAGGAAGCAGGTCGGTCAAACGGTGTACGATGAATGCCCTTTTTGGGCGTGTGAGAAATGCTGCTGTTTCTCTTGATATCAATGGGCTTCGACTTCGTCGACGGGCGGTGATTCCCTGGAGATTCTTCCTCGCAAGTTGCCGAGCCATTCCCAGTAAATCTTCTCATTCAAATCGACCACGGTTATTGCAAGTGAGCCCTCTTGATCGGCTTTGGCAAGCACTTCGCCTCGCTGGTTCCATATGGCAGTTGTTGAATCGTAGCTCGAACTGACCAGAAAAATCTGGTTCTCAATGGCCCGAGCCGGATAAAGAGGTTCCGTACCGCCCCAGATCGGCAAAAGGATAATTTCTACACCTTTCTCAGCGAGGCGACGAGCACCTTCTGGAAACTGGATGTCCCAACAGATCAGAATACCAATTCGTCCAAACTCGGTGTCGAAGACCGGAAACTCACTGCCGGGAGTTATTCCGCCCTCAATCTCTTCCCGCGGTAGGCTCACCTTCCGGTACTTGCCCACGAGCTCTCCGTCTTTCCCGATTAGAACAGCCGTATTGTAGGCCGTGTCACCTACCTTCTCGATAATCCCCGCTACCAGGTACATCTGATGCTTTCGGGCAAGATTTCCGAGAAACCGTGTTGTGGGCCCGGGGACGGGCTCCGCGACTTCCAGGTAAGTCTTTCCAGTGCCCACAAGGGTCATTCCTTCCGGTAGGCAAAGAATATCAACGCCGGCACGCCCGGCCTCTTCTATATACTTGCCATAGGCTTTGCGGTTTTCCTCGGGTCCTGAGCTCTTGGTGTGGCGGTAGTTGACAGTGCCCAGCTTGACCATCCGGGGAGCCAGCTTGTCAACACTTGCAAGTGATACATCCTTCCACTCGACCTTTCCGTCTGCATCCCAGCGAAAAACAAGCTCAACCTCCGCTGTGGCACTCCCGGCAGGGGCTTGGACTATATCCTCCAGCAGCTTCCAATCAGAACGATCGGCAAATTTGAGTTCCGGATATTCCGGATGCTCGACGCGTTTGCCTTCACGATCTTTCCACTCCACCCTCGCTAGGATCGATCGACGAGGAAGGTCGACGTTTGAGCTTCGATATCGGGCGGAGAAGTGGTAATAGCGTTCAGCCTCAACGGGAAAGGACTTAACCCAGGCCCCATTGCAGCGGAAATCACCACAACTCGCTATCTCAAGGATTCCCTGTACCGGGTCCTTTTTGAAGACCTGCTTAAGAGCCGGTCGCTGGAAGTATTCTGTCCAGCCGTCAAGTTGCCGGCTGTCGTTTCCGGCCGGCATTGCGTTTAGTTGAAATAAAGCCAACAAGACAGGATAAACGATAGCAAGTGACAGCCTCGTCATCTGATTGCTCCTGGTAGGAAGTAAGGTTGCGCTCTGCAACAATCATAACCGGTGAAGCCGGGAGCTTACCAGATTTTAGTGTTTAGCGAAGCCCTGGAGGCTGCCGACGGAAGATCTCATAAACAGCACCGTGACTCAGGGAGACGACGAAGAGATTGCGGTTCGGCCCTGTTTGAATGTCGGTGACGATTCCAAAATCTCGCCCGAAAAGAAGGCTCTCGCTTTCAGTGATGTCGAATTTGTGCAGGTTATCAGCGACTCTGTCCTCCAGCCGCGGGTCATCCACTGCGATTTTTCGACGATTACCGGTTAAGTTGAAGTGAAAGAGATACCCTTCTTCGAGAAAAGTGCGAGAGGCTCCCACGAAAAGATCTCCAGCGTACTGAGGTCCCAGCGCCCGACTGGCAAGAAACCCAATAGCAGCCGGAGCAACCGCGAACTTCCAGGAGAACTCAGGATCACTATAGCTGGAATTCGGTAAGACAAAGAGCCTCGATAACACCTCGGCAGGGGTTTCTGCTATATTCTCCGGCGAATACCTTTCTTGCTGTAAACCAAAGTAAGTTCGACCAGTCACGGGATCGATCGTCACGTCATCCGTCTCAATGGCCCGAAACTCGGCAATCCTTGAGAGCGGGCCAATGATCTGAATCCAACCAGAGTTGTGCCCGGGTCTTATCATGTCAATCTCATCGAATGAATCATCTCCGTTAATCTGGGCCCAGAGGTTGCCCGAAAGTGGATCGAAAGCCATCCCAAAACTATTGCGAAGGCCGAAGGCAAAGGTCTTCTGAAGATTTGCCCCGACTTCTCCTCCGATACTCTCACCAAACTCAAAGAAAGGATTATCCTCTGGGACCGAACCATCGTCATTGAGTCGCAACACTACGCCCGTCAAGTGGGCATCATCCGGCTCCGGGCCACCAAACTGATCATCATCGACTGTTGGTCCCGGACAGTCAGGAGTCGGTCCGCAAGGAAGATTCTGAAGCTGTCCGCGTCTGCCGACATCACCGATGAAAATGAAGAGTTTACCGCCAAGTCCGAAACGGAGGATTCCACCATCGTGGTTGCCGAAAGCTCCCGTTTCGAAGGGAGGATTTTCAGGTTGCAAGGCACGGAGTTGGATAATGTTCTGGTCGAAAGTCAGTGTCGATCCGTTCCACGTAAAGCGATCTACGCGATTCCCGAGAAGCGGCGTCTCAGAAAGTTCGCCGCTGTCCGCACCGGTAGTACTCTCCGTCCAATACAGATACACGCCAGGGTTATCCGGAAAATCGGGATGAAGTGCTATTCCGAGGAGGCCTCTTTCTGAAGCAAAGTTGACGGGAAGGTCGAGCACTGTCTCGACGACGCCCCCGGTAACCCGCTGAACTCGCCCCGTCTCCTTTTCAAGCACCAGAAAATCGTCGCGTCCCAAGAAGGCCATGCTTGACGGTGTCTGAAGTCCAACAACGACTGGACGGACTTGCAGATTTGGGTCCAAGACTGTCGGGTTTTGTGCACCAACTATTGTATGGAGTCCGATCAATAAGCAACAAACGATCAGGGCATTTATTTGGGAGGTGATGATAACGGGCGTATGACGGGAAACATTCAAAGCCATTGCTTTCTCCTTCGTGCAACAGGCCAGTTTCCCGCCTAACCAGTCTCTTAGATTTGTACCACGGGAAAGATCCTATATTTGATTTTGATTCCGCGTAGAAGTGAAGTCAAATGATCCACGATTTGTTGATTGACGATGAGGCAGCCACCCAATAAAACAAATTCCTGGGAAGGGGCGCATGAAGAGTTCTCAAATTGTCCTGTTCTTAATAGTTAGCCTTTTAGTCCCGATCCGTGCCGCAGATGACTTTTTTCCCTTTGCGGTCTGGTACGGTGGTGGAAAGGCCAGGGCCCCGATGCTCGAGCAGGTGACCGAATCAAGCCGTGAGGAATGGCGAAAGGATCTGGAGACGATCAAGGAACTTGGATTTAATACGGTCCGAACCTGGGTGGAATGGACCGCGGGCGAGCCAAGAGAAAATGAGTATCGATTCGACAACCTGACACTCCTCCTCGAGCTTGCTGAGGAGGTCGGGTTGAAGGTCTTCATCCAGGTATACGTCGATTCAGCCCCGGATTGGGTGGGAGAGAAATATCCGGAGGCTCGATTCGTTGCTCAAAGCGGTGAGGTCATTCCCTCGCAATCGGCTCCAGGTTACTGTTTCGATCATCCAGGGGTTCGGGAAAAGATCCTCGATTTCTATCGACAAGCCGCAAGAATTGCCGGAGAGTATCCTAATTTCCTGGGATGGGATGTATGGAGTGAGCCGCACGTCATCAACTGGGCGATCATCGATTTCATTCCAAATGCCACGTTCTGCTATTGCCCGAGTAGTCAGACTAGGTTTCGCCACTGGCTACAGGGTCGCTACGGCTCGCTCGACCAACTTAACCAGGCATGGTATCGAACCTTTACCAACTGGGACCAGGTCGAGCCTCCGCGTTTCGGGACCATTCTTTCCTATACCGACTTCATTGATTGGAGAACCTTCATTCAACAGAAACTGGCGCAGGATCTGGCCGTTCGGATGAAAGCCGTCAAAGAAGTGGTGCCCGACCGAGTGGTCACCAGCCATGCTGCGGTACCCTCTCTTTTTACCTCGCCTCTTTGGGGCGTGGGTGCTCCCGATGACTGGCTTATGGTTGAGAACGTTGACTTCTGGGGGACGTCGATTTATCCCAAACATTCCTTCCCGGACCGGCATTGGAGCCTTCTAAGGCTGTCAGTGATTGCCGATTTCATCCGATCTTCGGGACGCCATCGCGGAGGCTTTTACATCGGTGAGTTGCAGGCGGGGACGGGCATCCGGGGAACCGTGGTCGGAGATCCGGTGACGGAAGAAGATCATCTGTTATGGGTGAGTAAGATGCTCTCACGCGGGGCAAAAGCTATAAACGTCTACGCCTATTACCCCATGAACAGTGGCTATGAGGCCGGAGGCTACGGGCTGATCAATCTCGACGGTACTGTGACACCTCGAGCCCGGGCCCTCGGCAAACTGGCTGCCATGGTCGATCGGAATCAGTCTCTGTTCCGTCAGGCAGTGCCACAGAAAGCAGAAGTCGCCGTTGTATACAATCCTCTCTCTCATCTGGTCGGAGGAGAACAGCATTTGAGTGAAGCGGGGGCCGTACGAGATTCGGTGGTGGGTATTTATCAGGCTTTCTGGGCGGCCAACAGACCGGTGGACTTTCTCCACCTTCGTGAGATCGAATCTGGTATGGCGGGATCCTACAAGATTTTGTTCCTACCCTATTCCCTCATGATGACGGAAGCAGCGGCCGAGCAGTTAAAGACGTACGTCGAAAGAGGAGGCACACTGGTCGCGGAGGCCAGAACGGGATGGAACGATACTCGTGGTTTCGCCCAGCCGGTGATTCCGGGCTTCGGCCTTGACGAGCTCTTTGGGGTCCGGGAAGGTCCCCTCAAAATGGCGGACGAAGTATCAATTGTCCTCGATAATAACGAGAACGGGCCTACCGAGATCGTCGGACGAGGGATCAAGGAGGTCCTTGTGCCGCAGTCAAGCGACGTAAAGGCGCTGGGGCGCTTCGCTGACGGGCAAGTCGCAGCTACAATTGCGCAAAGAGGAGAGGGAAAGGCGATTATGGTGGGTAGTTTCCTCGGAATGTTTCATGCGCTCAATCCTGATCGGCCTGAGAATGCCCACTTCGTCTTAAGCCTGGCAGCAGAAGCCGGAGTACAACCTCCGTCCCTGGTGCAGGACCTTCCAGAAGGCACCCCTATCGAAACTCGCATATTGGAAGCAGACGGCTTTTCCATCCTGTTCCTGTTCAATCACGGCCAGAGTAGCCTGCAGGTTCGTATTCTGGCTGGACAGGGGAGTGACTTGCTCAATGGCGAGACGGTGGATCTCGGTCGCGTGGAAGTGGCTCCCAGGGGCGTTCGGATTCTGAAATTAACGAATTGAACACGATCTCCGGTCCCGGGCGAAATCAGGGACTGTTGTTCATAGGAAAGAGGAAGTATGTCCAAAGAGACCGATATTCCCTCGATTTGGGATTGCTGTGGCAGGAGCGGATTGAAGCGGCTGTCAACATCACGAAAGGAGGAGGCACAATGAGGCCAGGTTCAGGTCGTGTGGCGGCAATGTTGTTTTGTTGCCTTGCTTGCAATTCGCTATGCGGCATCGCCCAGGAGAGCTGGCAAGCCAGAGTTCCACGTTTGATGACTCGTTGGACGGCCGAGGTAACCCCTGAAACTGTGCATTCTGAATATCCTCGGCCGCAGATGGTGCGGGACAGGTGGCTCAATTTGAATGGGTTGTGGGAATACACTGTTCGACCGCGTCAAGTCGAATTGGAGAAGTGGGCTCGCGCTGACGGCCAGATTCTGGTGCCGTTTTCGATCACTTCAGCACTCTCAGGAGTCATGTCGCAGGTCGACGAACGAAATCGGCTCTGGTACCGCAGGAGTTTTTCTATCCCGGATGATTGGAGAAACGGGCGCGTCCTTCTGCATTTTGGAGCCGTAGACTGGGAAGCCTCAGTTCGCGTTAATGGAGAGCTCGCCTGTTTACATCGGGGAGGCTATACACCCTTCAGTTGCGACATCAGCCCTTACTTGGTGGATGGGAATTCCCAGGAACTAGTGGTTTCCGTCTGGGATCCAACCGACAGCGGATACCAACCGAGAGGGAAACAAGTACGGAACCCTCGAGGGATCTGGTATACGCCAACCACCGGGATCTGGCAGACGGTCTGGATTGAACCTGTCCCCAAGACTTATATTCGTTCGATTAGGCTAACTCCCGATTTGGCCCAGGATTCTTTATTTCTGGAGGTTGTATCCACGCCAGAAGGGCAGTCCACGACTGTGCAGGCAAGGGTGAAGATTGAAGGAGAGGTGGTTGTCGAGACAACCGGAAGTATCGGAGATCGGATCCAGTTGCTGATTCCCGATCCGAACCTGTGGTCACCCTCTTCTCCCTTCCTTTATGATCTGGAAGTTTCGCTGCTTGGTAACGGTGAAACTATCGACACGGTGGAAAGTTATTTCGGTATGAGGGAGATTGGTGTCGAGAAGGACACGGAGGGTATTCCGCGCCTCTTTCTGAACGGTGAGCCGATTTTTCAGTACGGTCTCCTTGACCAGGGTTTCTGGCCCGATGGTATCTACACGGCTCCTACGGATGAAGCTCTCCGCTATGACATCGAAGTGACCAAAAAGCTCGGATTCAACATGATCAGGAAACATGTCAAGATCGAGCCTGGTCGATGGTACTACTGGGCGGATCGGCTCGGTGTCATGGTCTGGCAAGATATGCCGAGTGGAGACGAATATATCGGCAGGAACGATCCAGACTTGCAGAGGAGCGCTCAGTCAGCACATCAGTTCGAGAGTGAGCTCAAAGAGATAATCGACGCTTTGTACAATCACCCCTCGATCGTGATGTGGGTTCCCTTCAATGAAGGATGGGGACAGTTTGATACCGGGCGTATTGCGCAATGGATCAAGAACTACGATCCCTCTCGGCTGGTGAACCCTGCCAGCGGCTGGGTGGACCGGGAGGTAGGGGATATTCATGATGTCCATTCCTATCCGGGACCGGATGCACCACCGATTGGTCCTTTCCGGGCAGGGGTTCTTGGGGAGTTCGGCGGACTCGGGTTGCCCGTGAAAGGTCATACGTGGCAATCGGAAGATAACTGGGGCTATCGAAGTTTCGAAAGTGTATCAGAGCTGACCGATGCTTATCTCCAGTTGCTCGAAAAATTGAAACTGTTAATTGAACGGCAGGGATTGGCAGCTGCAGTCTACACCCAGACGACCGACGTGGAGGTTGAAGTGAACGGGATGATGACCTACGATCGCGAAATCATCAAAATGGACGAGTCGAGGATAAAGGAGGCCAACCAGTTCCTTTATTCGGTGGCTGGTTCGAGGTGAGTTTGGGGCCTGAGGAGTGAAATCATGCTTCACTGCCACGTGTGAGGCGGTACCAGACGAGCTCTCCTGTGGCCCCATCCACTTACGTCCAACCTACCGGTTGGCCGATTGCTGGGTCGTTTCTTTCAGCTCTTCGAGCATCGAAAGCAGAGTGTCGATAATTTTTGGCGCAGCACCGATTTCCAGTCTACTGGTTCCCAGCCAGGTCTCATACCCTCCGAGCTTATGGTGCTCAACGGTGGGCAGATAGCCGTACGATCCGTTGGCTATCGATATGGTAAATGTTTGTTCGAAGGGAGTCCTCTCCTTCAGTTCGAGACCCATCTCGACGAAAACTTCATTCGGTATGGCGGTAATCCCGAGGTCTCCAATGCGGATGGCCTGTAGGATGTATGGGATAGTGTCAGGATAATCCGTCATTGCCAGTACGCGCTCCGCATAAATGCGCTCGCGCGAATGATGCATTTCAGCGGATTCAGGCTTGGCCAGGATCTTTCTCGCGAAGGCCAGTTGCTCTTCAGTGGGAACCCGCAGGCCCATTTCAATTTCGACCTGTTTCATTCCCAATGGCACCCAGTCCTTGTGCTCCACTGTGAGATAGGCCTTGTAAACCTCAGCAGCGACCGAGTATCCGACTTCTTTCATTTTCTCGTAGGGCTCATAGCGCTTTCGCGGCTCGGTCGAACCCCACGGAACGTTATTGATATTGCCACTGGTGCCATTTGACATGATCCCCACAAACGGAGGATCGTTGTCTTCGGCCTTGAGCAGTTCCCCCAGGCGCTCCGCAAAGTAGCCAAAATAATCGGCAGAGATGTCGCCCGACCGGACACCTCCCACATAGTGCAGTGAATAGTTCGCCAGAACTGCGATCGGGCGCCCATCGAGGGATTGCACCGAAAGGAATGCAACTTCAGGATCGGTCGGGCCCGCCGGCTTGAGAAGGTCCGGGTTTCCCACTCCCGGGTTCATTCTCACCTGGTCGTAGCCGCCAAACGGATTCGGGTTTTTGACCCCCGGTTTCATGAACCATCTTCGGTTGAAGACGTGCTCTGGAGCATGACCCGAGCCCCACCCGACTCTTGCCGGTTCCAGGTTATTGACAGCACAGCGGATCCCGTCCGCAATTCGTCGTGCCATGAAGCGCTGATAATCGTTGAGATCCGTATTCAGCCTGAGATAAATCGAAGCGTGCCTACCTGCCGAAGGGTTTTCGTTTCTCGCCGAGGCCGCCGAGTGGGTGTGCGTCGAAGACATCAACATATTCTCGGCCGGAATTCCGGTCTCTTCCTCCGCCAAGCGTTTGTCTTCATCGAGCACTGGACGGGGGACCCCGACATTATCGATAACCACGAAAACGATTCGTGTTTGTCCGTCATCCAAAACGAGGCAGCGCGCATACATTGGATCATGGATGTGAGTGGCTGGAATGGGTTCCCATCCTCCTACAATTAAGGATCCCAGCGGCGCTGTTACATCGCTCAGTGATGCTCCGGCCTTTAATACACGCCCACTTTCAGATTGGGCTGCTGCGGGCGCCACAAAAAGGCTCACTAGAAAGAATGCCAGGAGAAGCGATCGGATAGGGGTTGGAAACGGGACAAGGCAATTCAACGACTTAAGCCGGCTTCGATTAATGTTCATAGCGCGATAGATTCTCTTAAATTGTTCTCAAAAAGAGAAGCGAAAAAACTGGATGTTGGTGGACGGGTCCTGCTGATTACTTTGTAACAACCACTGAAACGTTGCCTTTGCGCTGCAGGATGTTAATCCCTACATCCTGTTGGTGACGCGTCAACAGGAGATCAAGGCTGGCTGCTCCGACTCTCAGATTGTGGATGCGAACTTCGTTGAGGAAGGGAGGAAGACGCGGATTGGAGAAGACCACCTGGTTTTCCACTCCCTGTACCTCCAGGCCAAGGCACGCCTGGAGCAACAAGAAAACGACTCCTGACGCCCATGCCTGAGGCGAGCAGGAGACCGGGTAAAGAGTCGGGCTTTCGCCAGGCCGCCGAGGAAAGCCACAGAAAAGCTCCGGTAATCGGTGGATGTCAAAGAAGAGACTCGCATCAAAGAGCCCCGTCAGAATACTTTCAGCTTCTTCTTTCAGGCCGTAACGAGCGAACCCCGCCGCGATGAGAGAATTATCATGGGGCCAGACCGACCCATTGTGATAAGACATGGGATTGTAGTGCACCTCTGTCACGGCCAGCGTACGGATTCCCCAGCCCGAAAATGAGGACTGACTAACCAAAGCAGCCGCCATGCGGCAGGCACGGCTCCGGTCACTGACGATTCCTGAGAACAAGCAGTGCCCTGCATTGGATGTACGAACTCGACAAAGCCTTCCATCTCCGTCAATCGCAATGCCGTAAGTCGACATGTCCTCACACCAGAAGGCATCCTCGAAACGACGCTGAAGTATAACCGCATCCTGTATCAAGCTCTGAGACCGTTCGCGAAAGCCCAGCTCGTCGGCCAGTTCAGCTGCAGCCATCTTTGCGGCATATACGTATCCCTGGACTTCACATAAAGCTATTGGTGGCTTTGGAGGTGAGCCATCGTCGTGGAAGACCGAGTCGTGAGAGTCCTTCCATCCTTGATGAACGAGTCCACGCGATGACTTCCGAGCGTAATCGACGAAACCGTCACCGTTGCTGTCTCCATAGTGATCGAGCCAGGCCAGAGCTCGCTCGACGTTCGGCCAGATCGTTTCGATGAACGCTCGGTCGCCGGTCCGTCTGAAATAAGCCCCGGCCAGGACAATAAAAAGGGGTGTGGAGTCGACCGATCCGTAGTACCGCCTGAAGGGGACTTCTCCCAGCATCGCCACTTCGCCACCCCTGGTTTCGTGCAGGATCTTCCCCGGCTGTGCGTCCTGTTCGTTGTTCTCACAATTCGCCTGGGTTGCGGCCAGATATGCAAGAACTCCGCGGGCGATCGAAGGGTTACACCAAAGAGTCTGGAGAGCCGTAATAATCCCGTCCCGACCGAAAACGGTGCTGAACCAGGGGACTCCTGCGTAAGGATAGGGGCCGTGCGGTGTTTCGGTACGCATCATTTGCAGGTCGGCTCTCGACCGGTTCAGCCAATCATTGAACTGTTCATTGGAGGTTCGGATCACCGGTTCTTCGGCTTTGAGTCGCATCCATTCAGTGGAGGTCTTCTGCAAAGCATCTTCATAATGGCACGGAACGTGGGGGCCAGCCGGAACCAGATTTCCAACCGGAGAAAGTGATTTCGAATCCTCCCGACTCTCAAAGGTAATGGCCCAGCGATAACTAACTTCGTCGCCCGGATCCAGCCGGATCTGGAAGTAAGCAGTCGATCCCTCCAACTTGCTGGGGGGAGGGGTGAAGATTATTCGCGTACTGCGAAGCCGATCGTCCAGCCCGCGGTAAGAAAAGACAAGCGAGTCTCGAGTGACCTCCATCGGCAACAGTTGACCTCGCTGGGTCCGCTCCAACCCGCGGACTTCGAAAATGTCCCGAAAATCCGCATCGAAGTCGATTGCTAGTGTGAGATGTACGACAGAGTCTCCATAGCTATGGATGCGAAGTCTTTCATAGCAACTCGAGTTCCAAAGCACCTTGGAACGAAGGAGGTGAATCGTTCCCCGAGTAATAACGACCTGACCGGAACGTCGAATATCTCCATTCATCAGATCGACGCCCATGCTTGCGCTATCGTCTTTGATTGTGGAACTTAATAAGAGAGGGCGGCGGTTTTCCAGGCGGAGAACCATTCGGGAGAGGAACCGAGTATCTTGATGATAGATCCCCAATTCGCCTGGCCCGAAGGGTTCAATGTCCCCGAAACGGTCAAAGACAGCGAAAGTGTCCCCATGCTTCAGCACACGGGTTCTATCATCGAGCCGATCGGACGAGGTAGTAATGTAATACTCGTCAAATTCATCGTCGATTTGAACTACCTCAGGAACCATTTCTGCTCACAATTCCACGACCGCTTTCGGGTACTCGATCATCTGTTGATAGATAGAAAGATAGCGTTCGGCCATTTGGGTTGAGGTAAACCGCCTTTCGAACGCTTCGCGGCAGCCTTTTCGGCTTAAGCTGGATACTCGCTTGGCCGCCTCAATTGCGTCTTCCAGATTGCTGACGACAAAGCCGGTTACCCCGTCTTCCATGACCTCAGGCACAGACCCATGTGGGTAGGCAATAACCGGAGTCCCGCATGCCATCGATTCGATCATGACTAACCCGAAGGGTTCGGGCCAATCAATTGGGAAGAGGAGCGCACAGGCCTTACCCAGAAATTCGTTCTTTTCATGTTCCCCGATTTCGCCGACGAACTCGATTAGCGGGTGGTTCAGAAGAGGCCTGATGCTTTCTTCGAAGTAATCTTGATCGATGCGGTCGACTTTAGCTGCAACCTTCAGGGGGCGACCTACCGCCTTAGCAATCTCGATGGCACGGTCGACCCGTTTCTCTGGTGAGATACGCCCCAGAAAAGCCAAATACTCGCCGGGCTCAGAATAGAACTGATACAGGTCCCGCGGCAAACCATGGTGAACGGTTCCTTTCCAGTTTACCCAGGGAAGGGGTTTGCGTTGTGCGTCCGAGATAGAGATGACCGGCATTTCCCGAAATTCTTCATAGAGCGGTTTGAGGTCGGGAATATCGAGCCGTCCGTGGAGTGTCGTTACATGAGCAAAAGCATGCCGACGGGAAAGCGGAAAGTGAAGATAATCGACGTGGAAATGAACGATATCGAAATCGGATGCCTGTTGAAAAACTCTCTCCAGCAGAAGGATGTGGTGCGCAACATGGTCAACGCAATCTTCGTCGAGGCGGAGCGACTGGCGACACGCGGCTACTAGATGTGCCTGTGTCATTGAATCTCCGCTGGCGAAGAGGGTGACGTCATGTCCCTGCCGAACCAGTTCTTCTGTTAGAAACGAAACTACTCTTTCAGTGCCGCCATAATATTTCGGCGGCACACTTTCATACAGCGGAGCGACCTGAGCAATCCTCATATAGTCAACACACGCGAAACCACAAACGAAGGTGATTATATCGCGACCAACGAGAGCCCAGCAATCGGTCTACATCCACTACGAAAATTTCGTAGGTAATTTTTGAATCTTTCGATTCATTCCGCGTTTGACTTATCCAGTAGAGAATTGCTCGAAATCTTTTGATGTGCAGGCTAAATATGCCGTCTGCTCCTTTTGATGTTGATTGGCAGGAAGTGGAATTTGACCTTTGGCAGAGAATTCGCCGAGCGAGGCAAAATTGCTAAAACGCTAGCAGCGGTAGCAGGACCGACGCTGCCTGATGATGCAGTATTCGTTTCGCTACTACGGGACGTGGGGATCGACGAGCTTCTGGACCAGGCTGCCTGGCATGGCATCAGCCCCTTACTCTACGGACGCGTTTCGACGTGTTCTGCAATAGAGAACGGCTTTTTGACTCGGGAGCAGACCGAAAAGCTCCACCGTTCCTCGGCTGCCATTCTCGCCTGGAATCTCCTTCTTCAGGCTGAGCTTCGGCGGCTCAGCCCCCTTCTCGAGGGGGCTGAGGTTCGTTTCCTGCTCTTGAAAGGACTAGGAGTAGCCGAAAAGCTCTATCCAAGTATTGGACTGCGACCCATTGGGGATATCGATTTCCTGATTCGCAAGACGGATTTCGCCACGGTTTCGAAGCTTTTGAGCTCGATCGGGTATCAACCGCAAGATGCCGATTCTATTCAGGACCAGCTCGAGCGAGGGTTCCACGTCCCGTTCTATCACCTGGAAAGAGGAGTGACGGTCGAGGTGCACTGGCATATCTCACGAAAGGGGCACCCTAACCGGATTGCCATTACCGATCCTGCCTTGGTCGACAGTTGGTGGTCTCGTGCGTCAGAAGCCTGCGTCGCGGGGCGGAAGGTGCTGTTGCAGGCGCCCGGCGACTTGCTCGGACATCTGTGTATTCACTTTCTAAAACATCGCTTCGGTTTCGAAGATGAAAAGGTCAACCTGACGAGCCGGGGCGCGCTGATTCAACTAAGCGATATTGCTCGCTGTCTGGTTCTGTACGGTTCCGTGATCGACTGGACAGAGTTTGAGCGCGAAGCTGACCAGTATGGTCTTCTCGACGTGATGAGCGTGGTCATCGAAATCGTCCGGCGGACGTTTCCCAACGACAAAGCCGTTATAAAGAACGTGGCGGAAGCGAATTTGCCCCTCTCAGCAGAGGATGAGTCGATCGCGGCGCGGATAGCCGACCGCCTTTTCTCCCAGGACTCCGTTCTGCCTGCCAACACGGAGGGCATCTGGAAGTCGTTCTTGGTTAGTTTGAGGAACGTCTTTCCGCCGCCGCAGATCCTGGCGGAGAGGTATTCCGTCTCGCCGTCATCACCGACGCTCCCCTTTTATTACGCTCTTCGACCCTTTCAGCTGGCGGTCCGATTTGGTTCACCCTGGTCGAGAGTATCGCGCTTTCAGGAGGATTTGACACTCAATCGCTGGATCGTAGGAAAAGGGGCATAGTGGTGCCCGGAAGAATTTTTTTTCGCGGAGACGAGATGAATAGATCGAAAGCAAATGGCGGCGAAATTAACGAAACATCGATAGTGATGGCTTCACCCAACCATGTCGCCTGTGAACTGGGGCAGGAGATCGTGTTGCTTCAGCTGGACTCGGGACTTTACTTCAGTCTGGAGAATGTCGGCACGCGCATCTGGCAGTTGATTCAAGAGCCAGTAAGCGTCGAGGAAGTCGTTGCGACCGTCAATCGGGAGTTCAGTGGCTCGCAGAGGGCAAAGGAAGAAATTATCGATTTCCTGAGGGACTTGAATCAGCAGGGGCTTCTGGAGTGTGCTCCTGCGGATCTAACGCAAACCGGGGAGTAGACCAGTCTGATCGAGGGATGGCATTGAGACGGTTTCTTTCATTAAAGGCTGGGGAAAAGCTGGTTGTGTTGGAGGCCGTTGTGCTCCTGGCAGTGGTTCGGATGGCACTCGTTCTGATCCCCCTTCCCCGCACTCTGGCGGGGCTGCAAAGGGTGGGCTCAATGATACGGCTTCCCAACTTGTCCGGGTCAAGGGTTCTTGACCTCACCGAAAGGACCTCGCGGCATCTGCCTTTCAAAGTAACCTGCCTCAGTCTGGCCCTGGTTGCTCAAACACTTTTGATGCAGTCCGGAGGTGGGGGTGTGCTGACAATTGGGGTGAAACGAATGTCCCCAGACTGGATTGAAGCTCACGCATGGCTGGAAGAGGAAGGAAAAGTGGTCCTGGGTGGTCCCCAACATTTGGTGGGTGATTACACACCGATTTTGAAGTGGGACGGTGTCTAAAGACGAGGACACGAAAGTAGAAACTCGATGCTGCAAACCTTGTTAACCGGTATAGGTGAGCTGAGACAGATTCCAAAAGTATTGACTTTGATCTGGAACGCGACTCGCTACCGGGCCGTCCTCTGGCTGGGACTGCTGCTCTTGCAGGGATTGATCCCCGTTGCCATAGTGCACCTGGTTCGACATGTCGTGGATTCCCTCACGGCTGGAGGAGCAGGCGAGCTCGTCATTAGTTCGGCCCTTCTGGGACCCGTTCTCGCTCTCGGTGGCGTGATGATCCTTGGCGAACTTCTCCGAGATGCGCTGAGCTGGACACGAACCCAGCAAACCGAGCTGGTTGGAGATCACATCAAGGGTCTCATTCACAACAAGGCGCTGGACATCAATGTCGGTGTCCTGGACACCGTTGAATTTCAAAACCGACTGCACCGCGCATGCAGCGAGGCCGGGCAGCGTCCCCTCGCCATGCTCGAGAATCTGGGCGCCTTGATCCAGCACAGTGTGACATTACTGGGAATGGCAGCATTGCTCATTCCCTATGGATACTGGCTACCTTTCGCCCTCATTGCCGGGTCGATGCCGGTACTTTATGTCATTCTGACAAACACTGCCCGTCATCACGAATGGTGGAGAGAGACGACTACCGATCGGCGCTGGGTACGCTACTTTGACACCGCCTTAATCGACCGCTCCTTTGCCGAGGAAGTTCGCCAGTTTCAACTTGGAGACTTCTTCCGTGATTCCTACGCCACGCTGCGGAGAAGACTCCGGGACGAAAGGATGCGCCTGGCCGGCAAAGAGTTGATCATGAAGCTCATGGCTGGACTATCAGGACTGGCGCTGAGCGGAGCCGTGCTGTTGTGGATGATCTGGAGAGTTACGCGAGGGTTTGCCACGCTGGGTGATCTGACTCTTTTCTATCAGATTTTTACTCGGGGGCAGGGTTTAATGAAGAACCTGCTGGGGAGTGTAGGGGAAATCGTTGGGAACTTGTTCTATGTACGGGATCTCTTCGACTTCCTTCAACTTGAACCTTCGATTGAAGAGCCCGAAAGGTCAGCGCCAGTACCTCTATCGGTTCGGGATGGGATCCGCTTTGAGAATGTTTCCTTTCGTTATCCCGAAAGTGATCGGCTGATTCTCCAGAATCTCGACTTGTATATTCCTGCCAACCAGATCACGGCCATCGTCGGATCTAATGGAAGCGGTAAGAGCACGATTTTCAAGCTCATATGCCGTCTTTACGATGTCGACGAAGGAAGCATAAAAATCGATGGGATCGATCTTCGAGAGTTTAAGCTCAATGAGCTAACGCATCTCGTTACCGTGCTATTTCAGTGGCCAGTACGCTATCAGGCCACGGCACAAGCCAATATCGCATACGGCGATATCTCCAGACCAAAAAATGATGTGGCCCTTTATCGGGCGGCAGAGGCAGCGGAGGCTCACAAGATCATTACGGCTCTTCCCCAGGGATATGAAACGTTACTGGGAAAGGGTTACGGCGACGGCGTCGAACTTAGTGGCGGACAGTGGCAACGGCTTGCCCTGGCTCGAGCCTATTTCCGGGAAAGTCCGATTCTGCTGCTGGATGAGCCGACTAGCTTCATGGATTCATGGGCCGAAATAAACTGGCTGAAAAGACTGCGGTCGATGCTGAAGGACCGGACGTTGGTGATCATTACCCATCGCCTGACGACTGCCATGGCCGCTGATCGGATCTATCTGCTCGAGCAGGGGAAGGTCGTTGAAAGCGGAACCCACCAGGAACTGGCTGCGGCTGGCGGTCGCTATGCCCATTCCTGGTGGAGCCAGGTCGAGCAGCCTGGAACGATGGAAACAAAGCAGGACGTCGTACTGGCCGGTTACAGCTTAGAAAAAGGCCGGAGAGAGAAGGGCGAATAGATGGGCGGGATATGCGGGATCGTGAAGTGGGGCGGGGCGGTGGAGTTATGGGAACTGGAGCGGATGGTGAAGGAGGCGGGGTATCGGGGGGTGGATGGATTTGGATACTGGCGGCATGAAGGGGTGGGGTTGGGAAGTTTGAGGCACTGGCAGACGAAGGAATCATACGGGGAGAGGGATCCTGCCCAGGAAGGATTAGCGGTGGTGACCTCAGACGCGCGGCTGGACAATCGAGAGGAGTTGATCGAAGCACTGGAGGAGGCCGGGTATCGGGTTGGAGAAGAGGCTACGGACGAGGAACTGATTTTAAAGAGCTATCAGTGCTGGGGAGAGAGGAGTGGAGAGAGGCTGCTGGGGGATTTTTCGTTTGCGATATGGGACGGGGTGAAGCGGCGGCTGTATGGGGCGCGGGACGCGATGGGGATGCGGCCGTTTTATTACCGGGAGGAGGGGAGTCGGTTTTTGTTTGCGTCGGAGATACAGCAGATCCTGGTGCAACCCGGGGTTCCGGTGCGGATCCATGAGTTGGCGGTGGGAGCGCATCTGGCGGGGGTATTCGGGGAACAGGAATGGACCTTCTATGAAGGGATTCGACAGTTACGTGCGGGCCATGCCGTGGTGGTGGAGGAGGGGGGCATACGGACCTGGCGGTACTGGGGAGCGGGGGGAGGGGAACGGATCAGGTATCGTCGAGAGGAGGAATACTGGGAGCATTTTCGGGAGCTATTTCGAGAGGCGGTCAGGTGTCGATTAAGGAGTGAGAAGCCGGCAGGGATCAGTCTGAGTGGAGGGATGGATTCGGGCAGCGTGGCCTCGATGGCGGGCTGGCTGAGGGCGCGAGGTGAGGCGGGGTGCCGGGAGCTTCGGGCATACTGCTGGGCATTTAAAGAGCTGAAGGAATGCGACGAGCGTGAGATCAGTGACGAGATCGTCCGACATTACGGGATAGCCCTAACGGAAGTGGATGCAGAGGAGGCCTGGCCGCTGAAGGGGTATCCGGAGCACGGGCCGCATCGGGATGAGCCTTACTTTGGCGTCTACCAGGCTTTGATCGAGAAGACTCTGGCCATCGCACGCGATGACGG
>Ga0079224_100003592_pt1 | contig 19670 bp, 12 predicted proteins | sample Stecom2015_FD_80414 | JGI IMG/M metagenome (GOLD analysis project Ga0079224, IMG submission 80414) | Agricultural soil microbial communities from Utah to study Nitrogen management - Steer compost 2015 | ecosystem: Environmental > Terrestrial > Soil > Agricultural land | place: USA: Utah...
GACGTCTCTCCCTGGGCACCCCTGTCTGCCGACCCCGAACTGGGTCTGGTCTACGTGGCCACCAACCCGCCCACCGTGGACTACTACGGCGGCTTCAGCCCGGGCGACAACCTGTTCGGCACCAGCCTGATTGCCCTGGATGTGGAAACCGGCGAGCGCCGCTGGCACTTCCAGCTGGTACACCACGACGTGTGGAACTATGACATTCCGACCGCACCGGTGCTGCTCGATGTAGAGCAGAATGGTCGCACCATCAAGGCGGTGGCACAGCCCACCAAGCAGACGCTGCTGTTTGCCTTCAACCGCGAGACGGGAGAGCCATTGTGGCCTATCGAGGAGCGGCCGGTGCCTGAATCGCTGGTGCCCGGTGAGCAGCTGTCGCCGACGCAGCCCTTCCCGACCAAGCCGTTGCCCTATGACCTGGCGGGTCTGACCGAAGACGACCTGATCGACTTCACCCCCGAGCTGCGCCAGCAGGCAATTGCCGCTCTGGCCGACTGGCAGATCGGACCGCTCTACAACCCGCCGCTGCATCGTGACAATCCGCTCGGCAAGCGCGGCTCCTACTGGTGCCCGGGTGACGGCGGTGGTTCCAACATCACCGGGCCGGCTGCAGCGGATCCGGAAACCGGCATCATCTACCTGACTTCACAGAGCGCCTGTTCTGCCCACACCCTGGTCCCGGGCGAGGAAGCGGATCTGCGCTACATGACCGACGGTGGCACGACCACGACCGGGGTGACGCCTGCGATGTATGCCAACGGGGCAGGCGGTGGCGCGCCGCGTGGTCCTGGCGGTCTGCCGCTGATGAAACCTCCCTATAGCCGCATCACTGCGATCGATCTGAATACCGGTGAGCACCTGTGGATGATCCCGATCGGCGAAACGCCCGACCGCATCAGGAACAACCCGGCGCTGGCCGGCATCGACATCGGCAATACCGGCACCGGCGCGCAGGCTCCGATGCTGGTAACCCCCTCCATGCTGGTCTATGCCGGTGATGTCAGTGACGGAACCCCACATCTGTTTGCCATCGACAAGGCCACCGGCCGTGAGCTGGCCCGTATCCCGGTATCGGCACGGAGCCGCTATGGCATGATGAGCTATGTCCATGAGGGAGAGCAGTACATCGTCCTGCAGACCGGCAGTACCCTGACAGCGCTGTCGCTGCACGGTCCCGTCGCCAGCGGTGACGCTCACTGACGTCATTCAAGCCGGGAGATATTCCCTGGCTTGCTTCCCGCGTTCCGGAAGGCCCGAATCGTGAGATTCGGGCCTTCTGCTTTCTGACAGCTGCGCATCTGCAACAAAATGCAACGTCTGGGCCTGCGGCGGTCGAAAATGTGGTCCCAACGAACGGGAGTCAGCAGGCAAGCGGTCTGTTGAATCAACGACTTGCTTTGATGAACCCGAGCCGCGGCGTGCGGTGGAGCGAGTCCGTTCGTCACAGCAATCGCATGGACTTGGTCTGGTAGCTGGGTTATTCTGCGAGTCTTTTTCGACCTGCCAGCACCAGGATGTGTGCTGTGCTCTGAGGGGGCAAGGGTCGTTGTTTCCGGCTTAAATACATCGAGCGGGATTCGTTCACGGAAGAACAGGCAAGCCAGTATTCACAAACGAGGAAAACATAATGACAAAATCGCGTACTGAGGCGGGGTTGACCCGTCAGCCAGCGGGTAACTGCTGGCGTTCGATCAAAAGCTCGCTGCTGCGGGCGCTTCCATTTGGTCTGGCGCTCACCGCGGCTGCTGCAGTAAATGCTCAGGACACCGTCGAATGGACCAGCCTTGGCAGCGATGCTCACCACACTCGCTACTCTCCGGCTGACAAGATCAATGCTGACAACTTCGGCGATCTGAAGGAAGCCTGGGTATGGGATGGCGCCAGTTTCGGCGCGTCGAGCGGCCGCTCCACGCCGAGCTACATCGATGGCATGCTGTACACCGTGGCCGGACCGCGCCGTCACGTAATCGCCATGGATCCGACCACTGGTGAGACCATCTGGTCCTACCGCGAGCCCCACACCTTCCGCTATGAGTACTCCATGCGCGCCGACTACGGCAAGGGTGTTGCCTATGCAGAAGTTGACGGCCGTGGCGTTATTTACATCACGTCTCCCGCGTTCTTCCTGATTGCCCTCGATGCCAAGACCGGGAACCTGCTGGAAGGCTTTGGTGAGCAGGTGGATGTGGAAGGCTTCCCCGAATTCGGCATCGTCGACATGCTGAAAGACCTGGGTCACGACTATGACCCGTACTACGGCATCCCGCTGGAAACCGGCTACATCACCACGTCCTCGCCACCCATCGTGGTCAATGACGTCATTGTGGTCGGCAACTCTGCCGAGCAGGGTTATAACCAGTCACGTATCGAAAACGTGCCAGGTGACATCCTTGCCTATGACTCCAAGACGGGTGAGTTCCTGTGGAAATTCAACGTTATTCCGAGGGAAGGTGAGTTCGGCAACGAAACCTGGGAGAACGACTCCTGGCGTACGGTGGGCGATGTGTCCTCCTGGGCGCCACTGTCCGCCGACCCTGAGCTGGGTCTGGTTTACGTCCCCACCAACGGCGGCACCATCGACTTCTACGGCGGTCACCGCCCCGGTGACAACCTGTTCGGCACCAGCCTTATCGCTCTGGACGTGAAAACGGGCGAGCGCAAGTGGCATTTCCAGATGGTTCACCATGACATCTGGAACTACGACACGCCAACTGCACCGATCCTGTTGGACGTGATGCACGAGGGACGTGAGGTTCCTGTTGTCGCGCAAACTACCAAGCAGGCCAATACCTATGTGTTCAACCGAGAAACCGGTGAACCCCTGTGGCCGATCGAAGAGCGTCCGGTCCCGCAATCGCATATTCCGGGCGAGCAGCTGAGTCCTACCCAGCCGTTCCCGACCAAGCCTGCGCCTTACGATATTCAGGGCCTGAACGAGGACGACCTGATCGACTACACCCCGGAACTGCGTCAGCAGGCTCTGGATACGCTGGCGGACTGGGAGTACGGACCCATGTTCACTCCTCCGCTGCATCGTGACAACGACCTGGGTAAACGCGGCGCGCTGTGGTGTCCAGGTGATGTGGGCGGCACCAACATCAATGGTCCATCTGCTGCGGATCCTGAGACTGGCATCCTTTATGTGACGTCTGTGAGCGCCTGTACGACCCGTGTGATCGTGCCGGGCGAAGAGGCTGATCTGCGCTACATGACCGACGAGGGCACTACGACAACCGGTACTACGCTTGCCCAGTACGCTGTTGGTGTGGGCGGTGGTGCACCCCGTGGTCCTGGCGGCCTGCCGCTGTTCAAGCCACCCTATAGCCGCATCACGGCAATCGACCTGAACACCGGCGAGCACCTGTGGATGATCCCGGTAGGGGAAACACCAGACCGCATCAGGAACAATCCGGTGCTGGAAGGCATTGATATTGGTAACACCGGTACGGGTGCTCACGCTCTGATGGCGGTGACCAAGAACATGCTGATGTATGCTTCCCAGAGCAGCGACGGTACGCCAACCCTGTTCGCAGTGGACAAGATGACTGGCGAGCAGTTGGGCAAGGTTGAAGTGCCCAGCAACACACGCTACGGCATAATGACCTACGTACATGAAGGCGAGCAGTACGTTGTGCTGCAGACCGGCTCCACGCTGACAGCCCTGTCCCTCGGCGGACCGGTCTCATCAGGTGGCGGCGGTCACTGATTCAGGGATACCCCTGTCACCAAAAAGCCCGGACGCGAACTGCGTCCGGGCTTTTTTTTTGCTCGCGGGTGTAGACTTGGCGGACAACACGGCCGTTCCAGTCGACAGACGACATTTCGCCAGTCAGCCACAATCAGCCATCAGAGCCCGCCAGGAGGGAGAGCCATGATTCCACGCATAGCCATCAATGGATTTGGGCGCATCGGACGCACCGTCATGCGCATTGCCAAGCTGCGAGGTCACTACGATGTCGTGGCGATCAATGATCTGGCCGATGCCGACCAGCTCGCGTATGCCTTCAAATACGACAGCATTCACGGGGTATATCCCGGGAGCGTCCATGTGGAGGGCAACCGGATGCAGATTGATGGCGACCCCTTCGAGGTCCTGTGCGAACCGGATCCGGCCAATCTGCCGTGGCGGGAGCTGGGGGTGGATTATGTGGTCGAGAGCAGCGGCAGATTTCGCCGCATCGCCGATCTGAACAAGCATCTGGAGAGCGGTGCGCGACGGGTCATCGTGACCGTCCCCACCAAGGAGCCTCTGGACGCCACTGTGGTGCTTGGCGTCAATGATCACGTCGTCACTCCTGACAGCACCATCATCAGCAATGCGAGCTGCACCACCAACTGTGCCGCCCCCCTGGTCAAGGTGCTGCATGAGGCGTTCGGCATCGAGCATGGGCTGCTCACTACCGTTCATGCCTACACCTCCGATCAGAGGCTGATAGACGCCCCCCACGACGACAAGCGACGCTCCCGCAATGCCGCGACCAACATTGTCCCCACCTCTACGGGGGCCGCCCGCACGATCGGTGTCATCATGCCGGAGATGGCCGGCAGGCTCGACGGTCTGGCCATGCGAGTGCCGGTGCCCGACGGCAGCGTGGTCGATCTCACGGTGACCCTGGGCAGCGATGTCACCGTGGAGCAGGTGAACGAGGCCATGAAGGCTGCCGCTGAGGGCCATCTTCGAGGCATACTTTCCTACTGTACCGAAGCCATCGTTTCGAGCGATATCATTGGCAACTCCCATTCGAGTATCTTTGATTCGGAGTTGACCCAGGTGATGCAAAAACGCATGGTGAAGGTGGTGGCGTGGTACGACAACGAATGGGGCTACAGCACCCGGGTGGAGGACCTGATCGCCCGTCTGGCGAAAATGGATGGAATGAAGCCGCGCTGACCGGCTTGCACAGGAGATTGCTGCTGGAATGAAAAAATTCTTCCTTTCTAAAGTTCTATGGGGCTCCATTGTGGGCGCACTGGCGCTCTATAGTCTGGTGGGGTTTGTCGTTGTGCCGTGGGTGGCGGAGCGCATCCTGGTCTCGATGACGGCAGAGCGCGTCGGCGCGACCACTACGGTCGAGAATATCCGGCTGAACCCGTTTTCCCTGACTGTGGAGGTTACCGGCGTTGATGTGATTGACGCGGACGACAAGCGCCTGATGTCGCTGGGCAGGCTATTCCTCAACCTGCAGGCCAACAGCCTCTGGCAGCGGGTGATCAACCTGCGTGAAGTAGCATTGGAAGAACTGCACCTTTCCTATCGCCGTTACGATGAAACCGACAGCAATATCACCCGAGCACTCGAGCGCTGGAATGCCACCGCTCCCAAGGAGCCGGAACCGGCCATGGAGGAGAGCAGCGGCGAGTTGCCACGATTGCTGATTACGGATTTCCGGGTGGTGGATGCCAGCTTCGCCGTGACTGATGATGTCCCCGAGATCCCTGTGTTCACCACGGTCGATTCGCTCGATCTGTCGCTGCAGAATCTCAGCACACTGCCGGATGGCAACGCCGACCAGAGCCTGACCCTGGTTATGGGTAACGGCTCGCAGATCCGCTGGCAGGGTTCGCTGTCGCTGGCACCCATTCGTTCGGAAGGCAGCCTCGAGCTGCTGGGACCTTACCCCGAACTGGCTTACAGCTATCTGCGCGAACAGTTGCCCGTGCGTATCGAGCGTGGCTGGTTCTCTTCCGGTTTCGACTATGAGATGAGCATGTCCGAGCAGGGCGGTGTCGAAGTCGCTGTGCGCGGCCTGGACGCGAGCCTCAGTGACCTGGAGCTGCGCACCCCGGCCGGGGAGCGGGTGGCGCTGCTGCCGCTGATTGGTGTGGAAAACGCTGAACTGCATTGGCCTGCCAGCACCGTCAGCGTGCAGGGAGTGGTGTTGGACGCCTTTGAATTGCACGTGGCACGGCTTGAGGATGGGAGTATTGACGTGCTCAATCTGCTGTCGCCCGCCCCTGTGGACACGGCTCCCGTCCAGCAGGCCCCCGCGGCGGCCGCGGAGCCTGCCATCCCTTGGCAGGTTGCAGTGGCACAGGCAACAATCAGCAACTGGGTGCTGCACGCCAGAGACCTGCAGCCGGCCGAGGACGTAACACTGGACATCGGCATCAACCTCAGCATGAACAACCTCAGCAACCAGCCCGAAGCAGCGTTCGACATGAGCACCGACCTGGTGCTGAGCAGCGGCGGTCAGATATCCAGCGATGGTTCTCTCACAGTGTTGCCCGGCTTTGCGTACAGCGGGCAGGTGGGGATCGAGGCCGTCTCCCTGCAGGCCCTGCAGCCCTATGTGGCGCAGTACGCCAATGTGACGCTGGACAGTGGAGTCGTCAGCGTGGTGGGTAATGTCAGCACCAATGCCGAGGAGACCGGTTTCGATGGATCGGTGTCGTTGGATACCCTGGCCATATCCGACGCCATTGCGCAGGAGGCCCTGTTCGGGATCGGCAGTCTGCGGATCGAGGAGGCCTCGGTGCGCGCGGCTGCGGAAACCGCTGTGAACATCGGAAGCATCCTCATCGAGGAGCCCTACGCGCGTGTCGAGATAGAGGCCGACAGCACCACCAACCTGAGCCGGACAATAGTCGTCCAGGAAGACCCGGGTGCCGCGGAAGCAGCCGTGGAGGAACAGGACGCCGAGCCGGCCGCCGAGACCGCAGCGGCACTGCCAGCCATCCTGGTCGATCGCATCCAGGTAAACAACGGCAGTGCCGATTTCGCCGACTGGTCGCTTCCGCTGCCCTTTTCCGTGCACATGCAGGCTTTGGGCGGCGAAATCTCGACAATCTCCACCAATTCTGCAGTCCCGGCCAGGCTCTCCCTGGAGGGGCAGGTGGACGACTATGGCCTGGCGAGCATCAGCGGTCAGCTGCGGCCCCTGGACTTCGCCTCGCTCACCGAAGTCGATATGAGCTTCCGCAATCTGGACATTCCGTCCATGTCGCCCTACGTCATCAAGTTTGCCGGACGTCGCATAGACGATGGCGCCATGGACGTGGATCTCGCCTACCGCATCAGCGAGAGTCAGCTGGACGGCGACAACTCGCTGGTCCTGCGCGATCTGGAACTCGGCGAAAGGGTGGACCATCCCGAAGCCATGGATCTGCCCCTGGGACTTGCGATAGCCCTGCTCAAGGACCGCAATGGTGTCATCGATCTCGCCGTTCCGGTGACCGGTGACCTGGGTAATCCCCAGTTCAGCTATGGCTCGGTGATTCGCACAGCGCTGGCCAATATCATCACCAACATCGTGACTTCACCATTCCGCTTCCTGTCGAACCTGGTGGGTGGGGGAGAGGGTGAGGATCTGGGGCTGATCGACTTCCGTCCCGGCCGCTCAGACCTGGCTCCGCCCGAGCGCGAGAAACTGGCAAGACTGGCGTCGGCATTGGCGGAGCGCCCCGGCCTGCTTCTGACGGTGGCAGGCGTGTATGACGAAACGGCAGATACCGAAGCATTGCAGGAACAGTTTCTGGACCGTCGCATTGAGCAGCGCATGAACCCTGCCGCTGACACGTCCCTGACGATCGACGACGGTCAGGGCGGTCGGGATACCGCAGATGCGGCCGCGCCTTCCGGGAGCGCCGCCGCTGCCGGAGCCGCGGAGCCAGGGGCGGCGGTGCCGCGGACCGAGGTGCTCGAATCGTTGTATCGGGAGGCCCATCCCGGCGACGACGATGCTGCCCAGCTGTACCTGGCGGTCCTGCGTCTGCAGCACACCCAGGAAGAGCAGTTCGATGAACTCGCCTACGCAGATGCGCTGCGTACAGCTCTGCTGCCCCTGGAACCGGTATCGGAGCAGGATCTGCAGGCGCTGGCCAGCGCCCGGGCAGCGGCTATCCGTGACCATCTGGGCAGCGTCGATGGGGCCCTTGCCGCGCGAATCACAACTGCCGAGCCGGTCGCCGCGGAACTGGAGGATGGCTGGATTGGGCTCGAGTTGGAGCTCGAGGTCAATTAGCCCTGCTTCCTGCAGGTGCGCAGATGGGAGCAGGGTGCCAAGGACACGACGCTGTGCTAGCATCCTGCCTCCGCTCCTGTGAAAAATTCCATCCGGATGACTCGACAGGTGCAGTATGAACAGTCAGGTCCCAGCATGCAGTCCTCCTTAGTACCGGAACGTCCCCTGGTCATATCGCCGACCCTGGCCGCCACCATTGGCCTGGACGAGGCCGTGATGCTGCATGTGTTGAGTGAGCTCATGGCGCACAGGCCACTGCGTGAGAAGAACCAGCTGCGCTGGCTTGCCCTCGACAACGCAGACCTGTGCAAGGCATTTCCCTTCTGGGCCTTCATCGACATCAAGCGGGTCCAGAACAGTCTGCAGGAACTGGGACTGGTCCTGCTGGAGCCGGATGACTCCCGACCGGACACCTGCTGGTACGCCATCAACCAGATCAAGGACGCCGGGGAGACGCCGCGGGTGGATCCTGCAGCCACGGTAAAGACTGCCAGGGAGCCACTCACGGGAGCGCCGGATCCGTACTCGGCCGGGCCACAGGGGGCCACCTACATCGCGGCTGGCTGGCAGCCGGAAGAGACGTGGCTGCAACATTGCCGCCAACACAATATCCCGGACGCGTTTTCCCTGGGACTGGTGCCAGGCTTCGTCAGCTATTGGCGGGATCGTCGCCAGGCGCGTTTCTCCTGGGGTAACGCCTTCTACAAGCACGTGCTCCGGGAATGGCGCAAGGAACAGAACCGGCGCGGCATGAGCGAGCTGGAAACAGCCATGTCCGCCGACTGGTGGCCGAGTGACGACGCTCTCGGTATTCTGGAGCGCTCCGGCATCAATGCCAGCTTTGTGGAGGATGCAGTGCCGGAGTTCGTGCTGTACTGGCGGGAACGGGGAGTGAGCAACGGTGCCTGGAATACCCGCTTCATCGAGCACGTTCGCCGCCAGTGGAGCCGGTTTACCGCGACGATGCATCACGATACGCAGCCACGCCGCATCGAGCCTGACTGGCAGCCGGATTCTTCCTGCTTCGATGTGCTGCGACTGGCGGAGATCGACGAGGACTTTGCCCGCAGCAAGGTGTCCGAGTTTGTCCTGTACTGGCGGGACACCAACCAGGCACATGCCTCCTGGAATACACGCTTCCTGCAGTACATCAAGTTTCAATGGGCCCGGCGCCTGAGCAGCGCCAGGCAGTGGGGTCAGACCGATGCATACGATCAATCCGCTTCTGGAAAAAACCCGCAGAGCCTTGCTGCGGCCTACCAGAGACTCACAGACCGAAGCTGGGCGGAGTGAGTCCGTGGGCGCCACCGGCGGTCCCGACCGCGTTGACGCCATCAACCAGATGTTTGCCGAGTTTGAACTCGCCTATCACAACCAGTACTACAAGGCCTATCCCACTGCCGATCAACTGACGCTGGCCAAGAAGTACTGGCTCGGCGTCCTCCAGGACTATGCGCCTGCGCAGATCGTTGCCGCCGCCCGGAAGCTGGTACGCAGCAGCGAATTTCTGCCTTCGATTTCTTCCGTGGTGAAAGCCTGCGAATCCGGCATCGGTCTGTTCGGGCTGCCGCCGGTCCGCGAAGCCTACATTGAAGCGTGCCGCGCCACTTCGCCCAAGGCGGCCTGGAACTGGAGCCACGATGCGGTTTACCACGCCGGCAAGGCAACCGACTGGTTCCTGTTGGCCAGCGAACCGGAGGAGCGGATATTCCCGGTGTTCGAACACTATTACCGCGAGCTGTGCAGGCGCGTCATGCTGGGCGAGGAACTGGAGTCTCCCTGCGTCGCGGCGTTGCCGGAGCGCAGCGCCACTCCGTTGAGCGCCGAGGAGAACCGGGCGCGGATGCGCGAGCTGCGGGCGACGCTCGGACTGCCGAAAACTTCCGATTGAACCGGGCAGTGCCTCATTGTGCAGTGACGATGCGGCCATCCTCCAGCACCACGGATCGCTTCGCGCGGTCAGCGAAACGGGCGTCGTGGGTCACCATGCAGATCGTCTTGCCCTCGGCGTTGAGAGTGTCCAGCAGTTCCATGATGGCATCGCCGTTCTTCGTATCCAGGTTGCCGGTTGGCTCGTCCGCCAGTAAAACGGAGGGATCTATCACCAATCCCCGTGCCACGGCGACCCGTTGCTGCTGACCGCCCGAGAGCTGGGCGGGGTAATGATCCGCGCGCTGGGCCATGTTGACCTTCTCGAGCACGGCCATCGCGCGCTCCCGGCGTTCCGCCTTGTTCATCTTCCGGTAGGTCAGGGGCAGTGCCACATTCTCAAGCACGGTCATGTCGCCGATCAGGTTGAATGCCTGGAAGATGAAGCCGATCTCCCGGTTGCGCAGCTCTGCCCGCTGGTACACATCGAGTCCCTGTACCTCATGACCGTTGAGCAGATAGCGACCGCTACTCGGCATCTCCAGCAGTCCCAGCATCGACAGCAGCGTCGATTTGCCACAGCCCGAGGGCCCGGAGATCGACACGTAGTCTCCCTCGAAAATTTCGAGGTTGATGTCCTGCACCGCCCGGGTTTCCATAACGTCCGTGTTGAAAGACTTGCTGAGATTTTCCAGTTTGATCAGTGCGTTCGGCTTCATGAAGCGTCCTCGTGCTATTGGTCACGCAGCGCGCGGTAGGGATCAATGCGAACCGCGCGACTGGTGGGAAAGGAGATGGCAACAATGGCGATGATCGTAATGACCACAGCCGTCAGCAGATAGATGCCGGGGTCCACCGGGCTGGTGGCATACAGCAGTCCGGCGAGCGTCGGCGCGGCAAACAGCATGATCAGACCTCCCAGCAGGATGCCCAGCAGAGCCAGCAACACGCCGTGGGACATGACCAGCATCCGGATGCGTCCTGGGTTAGCGCCAAGTGCCACACGAATACCGATCTCCTTGGTGCGCTGGCTCACGTTGTAGGCGACCACGCCCACCACGCCGCTCAGCGTGATGGAGAACGCCAGCAGGGCAAACACCGTGATCAACTGGGTGACCAGGCGCGGGGCGGCCAACCAGCCGTCACGGATCTCTGCCAGCGGCAAAGTGCTGGTAATGGCCTGCTGCGGATCGAAGCGGCGCACGGCGTCAGAGATGTAGCTGCTGATCTCATCGTTGCTGCCGTTGCTTTGCACGAACAGGTTGAGGCGGTTGGACGTGAGCTGCAGGTAGGGCACATACACGGTGTCCACGGTCGCCGTGTCGGTCGCGGTGGAGCGGGAATTACCGACCACACCCACGATCTCCCCCCAGTTGATGCCGCCGTCTGGCGATATGCGGTAACCGACCGGATTGATGCCCGGAAAATAATGCTGCGCCATCGCCTCGTTGATGATATAGACCGGCGGGCTGCGTTCATCATCGCGGTCCTCGAAGAATCGCCCGTTGATCAGAGGTATTTCCAGCACGCTGAAATAATTGGCCGACACGCTGCTGGAGAACACGCTCAGTTCCTGCGAGTTCTCGATGGTGGGGTGGCCGTCGATGCGATAGGGCGTCGACTGGGTTGGGCGGTCCTCCAACGGCACCGTGGAGCTGGCGCCCACCGAGGCGATCTGCGGGTGCGAGGGCAGCTCTGCCTCCAGATAGCGCAGGAATTCCCGCCGTCGCTCGGCTCCGTTGAAGGTGGTGAAGTTCAATGTCATCTCCGTGCTCAGGATGCGGTCGGTGCGAAACCCTGGATGCTCCGTGCTCAGGCGATACAGACTGAGGCTCACCAGCGCCGCGCTGGTGAGAATGATGAAGGCCAGACTGAACTGGGTCACCAGCAGGCCTTCCTGCCAGCGTCGACCGGAACTGCTGACCGTGACATTGCCGCTGCCTTCCTTCAACGCCTGATTGATGTTGCGGCGCTGCAGAATCGCTGCCGAACCGCTCGCCAGCCCCGTGATCACGGCGATGGCCAGACTGAACAGCAGTACCGTGCCGTCGATGCGCACCTCGCTGGCCAGCGGGGTGTAGCGCTGGGCAAAGTCCGCCAGTACGCCAATGCCCAGGAAGGCGATCAGCAGACCCAGCACGCCGCCCGCCAGCGCCAGCAGCACGCTCTCGGTGAGAACCTGGCGCGAGATGCGACCAGGGCTGGCGCCGAGCGCTTCACGTATCGCCAGCTCCTGCTTGCGCGAGGCCATGCGAGCCAGGTTGAGGTTGGCCACGTTGGCACAGGCGATCAGCAGCACGAGACCGGTCATGCCCAGTAGCAGATAGAACACACTGGCAGTATCGCCATTGATCTCGTCGCGCAGCGGCAGCAGGTTGGCCGTGAAACCCTGCTGCACTGGATAGGCATCGGGATACTGACCCTGCAGACGCTGGACGATCGAGTTGATATCGGCATTGCCCTGTTGCAGGCTGGCGCCTTCGGCCAACTTGCCATAGGTCATGACAAAGGGACGGGCGCGATTGTCAATGACATCCGTGCTGCCGCGGAAAGGGCAGGTGGCCGACGCGATCCAGATGTCGTTGTCCATGGGGTAGGCGGGCATGGGCGGCAGCACGCCGACGACCCGGTGCGCCCGGTTGTTCATCTGCAGCGTCGCTCCAACCACGCCGGGGTCACCGCCGAATTTTTCGTACCAGTAGCGGTTGGACAGGAGAATGAGCGGCTCCGCACCTGGCTCATCCTCTCCCTGTACAAACGTGCGCCCGAGCACCGGCGAGATGCCCAGGATATTGAAGTAGTCCCAGCTCACCACGCCAGTCTGGACAAAGGAGGGATCACCATGGCCCAGCAGGGTGAAGCTCATCTGATGGTATTCGAATACGTCGGAGAGTGCGGTGGACTGCGACTCGTAGTCGAACAGTGTCTGCACGGAGGTGGGAACATCATACTGACCGATCCCCGGCCGGTTGTTCTGGATCTTGACCAGGCGGTCGCCATCGGCGAAGGGCAGTGGCCCCAGCAGCACATGATAGACCATGCTGAAAATGGCGCTGTTGGCGCCGATACCCAGCCCCAGTGTGGTGATGATCAGCAGGGTCACCCCCAGGTGCTTGCGGAAACTGCGCAGGGCAAAGCGGATGTCATCCATCATGTGGTCCATGCAGCGCACTCCTCACTCTGTTTGCATGTTAGTAGCGTGAAGCTATCTCAGGGTCAGCACTTCGAGGCCATTGAACGGAGTAGTGTCCGACACCACCACGCGTTCGCCCTCCTGCAGGCCTTCCAGTATTTCGATGGTGTCGGTGGATGCGCGGCCGATGCGCACCTGGCGTCGCTGGGCGGTCTGCCCGAGGGGATCCAGCACGAACAGGCTGATCGTGGCGTTCTCCTGGCTGAATACGGGGCGCTGCAGAATCAGTGCATCGGGCACCCGCTCCAACTGAATGATGCTGTCCACCCGCAGGTCGGAACGGGCGCCGGGCAGCGGGGCGCCGTCGAAGGTCACGTCCACGATCACTACCCCCTCCTGCACCTCGGGTTCGATGCGACGCACGACACCGGTCGTGCGATTGATGCCGGCAGAGATGATCACCGGCTGTCCAGGCGTCACGTCCTTGACCTGGCTCTCCTGTACGCGCAGCTCGGCCTTGAGGCTGGTGTTGTCCGCCACACGGGCGAGAATGGTGCCGACCGCCACCTGCTGGCCCTGTTCCACCGGGATATCCTGCAGATGCCCGGAAAACTCCGCACGCACAGTGAGCTCATCGAACAGACGCTCCTGCAGTTGCAGGGCCCGTCGGGATTGATTGATGCGGGCACGCTTGGCGTCCAGCTCTGCCTCGTGAAGCGCGGCGAGACTGTTCAGACGGCGTATTTCCAGATCCCGGCGGGTTTTGTACTGGCGCTCCTCCAGCACGGATTCATTGAGGGCAATCAGGGAAACAATGCGATCGGCCGCCAGTTGCTGGTTGGCGTCCTTGCGGAACTCCGCCATCTCATACAGCGCTTCCATCTCCGCTACCGCCGACTCCTGGGTCAGGCGTTCATTGGCCAGGCGCTGTTCCATGGCCACCAGCTCAGCCTCGAGCACATCAAGCTCAAAGCGCGCGCTGTCCAGTGCCTGCTCCAGCGCGGGGTTATCCAGGGTCATGACGATGGTGTCGCGCTCCACCGGATCTCCCGGATCCAGCAGGATGGTCTCCACCCGGGCGCTGGACGTTGCGGCCACCCAGCGCAGATCGGCGGGCACCAGATTGCCCGGCGCACGGACCTCCCGCACCAGGTCTCCCCGTCTGACCTCGGCGATCACCAGATTGGAGCGATTGGCGAAATCCGCATTGGAGAAACTGTCATAGCGCGCCCAGGCAATGCCAAGCAGGCCCACCAGCACGGTGCCAGCCAGCAGCGGCCATAATCGCCTGCCGCGGGAGTTTGCCTTGGGGATGTCCACGCCTTGCTCTCCCATTGGTTCTTTTTTCTGCCACAGGGTCATGGCCAGAATGACAGAAGGAGTGTAATGAAGAACCGCCTGAGCGCGAAGCCACCATTCGATGAATGTGAGGCAGAGGCTGACCGACACCGAACAGGTGCGATGAAGCAGCTGCGGCTGGCGGGCTCAGTCCGGCGTCAGCCCGCCCAGCGCGGCGTACAGGGAGTCCTTGTAGCTGCGCCCCAGACTCAGGACGGTGCCGTCGTTCAGGACCACGTTGTACTCGTTGTTGCGGTTGCTGGCCAGTTCGCTGATACAGGCCAGGTTGATGATGGCCGAGCGGTGAATGCGCTGGAAGCCGTGACGGAGCAGTCTGCTCTCCATATTGTGCATGGTCTCCCGCAGCAGGTGAGACTTCTTCGGCGTGTGGATGGTGACGTAGTCGCCGGACGCCTCTACCCACACAATGTCCGGCACCTGGAGGAAGTGCACCCGGCCATGCGATTTGACCACGATGCGCCCCTCATCCAGATCAACCTTGCCGATGGCAGCGGAATCCGCGCGCGGCTGCAGGCCGCCGCCCAGGCGGCTGAACTGCTCCAGCAACTGCCCGAGGTGCCAGCTGTTCTCCTTGAGTTCCCGGTCGCGGATCTTGTCACGCAGGCGCTGCAGACTTTCCTGCAGGCGCGATTGACGCACCGGTTTGAGCAGATAGTCTATGGCGTGAACGTTGAACGCCTCCACCGCGTATGAGTCGTAGGCGGTCACGAATATCACAAAGGGCCACCGGCGTGGATCGAGTGACCGCAGCACCTGAAAGCCATCGATACGCGGCATCTCGATGTCCAGCAAGACCAGGTCCGGTGCCAGCCGGTCAATCTCGCGGATGGCGTCCGCCCCGTTACCGCACTCGGCGATGATCTCGATCTCCGGCTCTTGTGCCAGCAGCAGGCCCAGCCCCTCCCGCGCCAGTGGCTCGTCATCCACGATGATGGTGCGTATCTTCATGCACTCTGTCCCCCCGGTGAAGCAGGTATCTCCATGCTGATGGTCACGCCGCTGCCTGGCGTGGAGCGGACGCGGAATACGCAGTCACCGCCATAGGCCTGGTGCAGGCGCGCCTTCACATTCTGGAGGCCGATACCCCGTGGATGGTCCAGCATCGTCGGGTCGCAGCCGCTGCCGTTATCCACCACCTCCAGAAGTATGCGGTCCGCAAGCTGCCGGCTGCGCAGGGTGACCGTTCCCTGTCGCTCGGAGGCATTGATGCCGTGGCGCAGGCTGTTCTCAACCAGTGGTTGCAGGATCAGTGCCGGCACCGTGGCGGAGAGGGTGCGCGGATCGATGTCGGTGATGATCTGCAGGCGATCCCTGAAGCGCACCTGCTCAATGGCCAGATAGTGCTGGGCCAGCTCCAGCTCGGCCTCCAGAGGCACCAGCGGATGGGACGATTTCTCGAGGGTCATGCGGAAGAAGTCGCTCAATTGATGGATCATCTCGCCCGCGGCTTCCAGGTCCTTCTTCTGTATCAGCACGGAGATGCTGTTGAGCGCATTGAACAGGAAGTGAGGATTGACCTGCATCTGCAGTGCCCGCAGTTTGGCGGCGGTGAGGTTGGCTTCCAGATGGCTGGCGTCCTGCTCCTTCTGGCGGACAAGCTCCAGGTAGTGGGAGAAATTGAAGCTGATGGCAAAGAAGGCATAGATCATCAGGTCGGTGAGGATGAAGGGGGCGGTGACCAGGATGTGCCCCATATGCTCCCAGCCGGCGTAGCCCTGCATCGCTGCGTCCTTGTCCGGCTCGAAAAAGTGGAAGTAGTAGGCGTTGGCGGCCAGGTGCAGGAGGATGAAGGCGGTGGCCAGTGCCATATGAATCAGCAGGGCGCTTCCCCAGGTGTCGGGCGCGAAGGGGAAGCGCTTGATGAAGATGGTGAGCACGGGCGAGAGCACGAGCCAGGGCAGCCAGACGTGCAGGGTGGTATGAGCGAGGTCATCCAGCGCCGCATAGTCCCACTCCCTTACGGTCAGGCTGCCCGCCAGCTCACGCAGGACGATCAGAAAGGCGAGAACCAGCCATACCACTATCAGCAGCTTTATGATGGTCCTGCAGTCCTGGATCGTGAGCATGACGCTACCGGGTGTCGACTTTCAGACCATCATAGAAGAACTTCCTGCTGTCACGCCAGCTTGCGATATTTCATCCGCGTGGGCTGGGCGTCACCGAGGCGCTTCTTGCGATCCGCCTCATAGTCGCTGTAGTTGCCCTCGTGGAACACCACCTGGCTGTTGCCCTCGAAGGCCAGAATGTGGGTACACAGCCTGTCCAGGAACCAGCGGTCGTGCGATACCACGATGACGTTGCCGGGGAAGTTCAGCAGACCTTCCTCCAGCGCCCGCAGGGTCTCGACATCCAGATCGTTGGTTGGTTCGTCCAGCAGCAGCACGTTGGCACCGCGCTTGAGCAGCTTGGCCAGATGCAGACGGTTACGCTCACCGCCGGATAGATCCTTGACGAACTTCTGCTGGTCGCCGCCGCGGAAGTTGAAGCGGCTGGCATAGGAGCGCGACTGCACCTCATAACGGCCGATCTGCAGGATGTCCTGCCCGCCGGAGATTTCCTCCCACACGGTGGCATTGCCGTCGAGAGCGTCGCGACTCTGGTCCACGTAGGCCAGTTCTACGGTCTCGCCCAGACGGATGCTGCCGCTGTCAGGCTGCTCCTGCCCCACCAGCATGCGCAGGAAGGTGGTCTTGCCCGCGCCGTTGCCGCCGATGATGCCGACGATACTGCCCTTGGGGATGCTGAAGCTGAGGTTGTCGATCAGCGTACGCTCGCCGAAACCCTTGCTCAGGTTTTCCACCTCGATGACCACATCCCCCAGGCGCGGGCCCGGCGGAATATAGAGTTCGGTGGTCTCGTTGCGCTTCTGGAATTCCTGCGAGTTCAGCTCCTCGAAGCGTGCCAGACGGGCCTTGCTCTTGGCCTGCCGCCCCTTGGGATTTGCCCGCACCCATTCCAGCTCCGATTTGATGGTGCGCTCGCGGGCCGCTTCCTGTTTCGCCTCGGTGGCCAGACGCTGTTCCTTGGTCTCCAGCCAGTTCGTGTAGTTGCCCTCGTAGGGAATGCCGTGGCCGCGGTCCAGTTCCAGGATCCAGCCTGCGGCGTTGTCGAGGAAGTAGCGGTCGTGGGTAATGGCCACCACGGTGCCCGGATATTCCTGCAGGAAGCGCTCCAGCCAGGCCACACTCTCGGCGTCCAGGTGGTTGGTCGGCTCGTCCAGCAGCAGCATGTCCGGGTTGGACAGCAGTAGACGACAGAGGGCTACCCGGCGCTTTTCACCACCGGAGAGGTTGTTGACGTCGGCGTCCCACGGCGGCAGGCGCAGCGCGTCGGCAGCGATCTCCAGCTTGCGCTCGATGTCCCAGCCGCCAGCGGCATCAATGGCATTCTGCAGCTCACCCTGCTTTTCCAGCAGGGAGTTCATCTCGTCGTCGCTCATGGGCTCTGCGAAGCGGTCGCTGATGGCGTTGAATTCTGCAATCAGCGCGATGATCGGACCCACGCCTTCCTCGACATTGCCGCGCACATCCTTGTCCGGATTCAACGCAGGTTCCTGTGGCAGGTAGCCAATGTTGATGCCCGGCTGCGCCCGCGCCTCGCCGTTATACTCCTTGTCGATGCCTGCCATGATGCGCAGCAGCGACGACTTGCCGGAGCCGTTGAGACCGAGGACGCCGATCTTGGCGCCGGGGAAGAATGAAAGAGAGATGTCCTTGAGGATCTCGCGTTTGGGCGGCACGACCTTGCCGACGCGGTGCATGGTGTAGACGAACTGGGCCATAACGTAGGTGCTTCCTGTTAGTGACTCATAAAGGGGCGCCATTATGGCATGAAAGCGCGGGGGCGGGGTGGCGGTGCTCCGTAGTCCGGGTTTTGGGGTGGCGGAAATCGGGGAAACGTGTACGATCAGCGGCGCGAATTCTGAGCACGCGGGAGATTGAAGTTGAAGGGGAAGCGCAGTTGGCGGGACATTCCGGCGGGGATATGGGCGCTGGGGTTTGTGTCGATGCTCATGGACATCTCGTCGGAGATGATTCATGCCCTGTTGCCGGTGTACATGGTGGCGGTACTGGGCACCTCGGTGCTGAGCGTCGGGATCATCGAGGGCATAGCGGAGTCGACCGCCTCCATCATGAAGGTGTTCTCGGGCGCGCTGAGTGATCGGCTGGGCAAGCGCAAGTTGCTGGCGGTGGCGGGTTATGGGCTGGCGGCGCTGACCAAACCGGTATTTCCCCTGGCGGGGACGCTCGGCTGGCTGGTGGGAGCGCGGTTCGTCGATCGCATTGGGAAGGGGATTCGCGGCGCACCCCGTGATGCACTGATTGCGGATATCACCCCGGCTGATCTGCGCGGCGCGGCGTTTGGTCTGAGGCAGACACTGGATACCATAGGAGCCTTCCTCGGGCCCCTGCTCGCCATCGGTCTGATGTGGCTGACTGCCAGTCACTTCCAGACAGTGTTCTGGATAGCGGTTGTGCCGGCCTTTTTGTCCGTGCTGGTGTTGCTGGTTTTCGTGCATGAGCCCGACAGATCGGCGGACAGTAAGCCGGTGCGGATACCGCTGGGCAGGCGCGAGCTGGGCAGGCTGGGCAGCGCTTACTGGTGGGTGGTGGCAGTGGCCGCAATCTTCACTCTGGCCCGCTTCAGCGAGGCCTTTCTGATCCTGCGCGCACAGGACGCCGGCCTCGACCTGATGTGGACTCCCGTCGTGCTGGTGGTGATGGGCATCGCCTACTCCCTGTCAGCCTATCCGGCCGGCGCTCTTTCCGACCGCATCGCCAGGGTCACCGTGCTCACTATCGGCCTGTTGCTGCTGTTCGCGGCCGACCTTGTGCTGGCCCTTGCTCCCGGGATCCCCGGGTTGCTGATCGGCGTCGCCCTCTGGGGCTTTCACATGGGCTTCACCCAGGGCATTTTCAATGCTCTGGTTGCCGACAACGCCCCTGCCGAGCTGCGCGGCACCGCTTTCGGTGTCTTTCACCTCCTCACAGGTATCGCCCTCCTGCTCGCCAGCATCACCGCTGGCCTGCTCTGGGACCTGGTCGGCTATCAGGGCACTTTCCTCGCCGGCGCGACCATCGTCCTCGTGACTCTGGTCACTCTCCAGGCGCTTCGCACCCGGGTTCGTGCAGGCTAATCCCGATCTGGCACACGGCCTCCAGTGTGCCAAATCAGCGCAAGCACAAGTTTGTGGGTGCTCCCACCCCGCCCATGCTGTAAAATGGCCGCCCACAGAACCCTCCACGCGAGATACAGCCAATCCAGACTGGGGAATTGAATGTTTAGCAGCAACATGACCATCGCCGATTTTGACCCGGAACTCCACGCCGCCATCGAGGGCGAAC
>Ga0079224_100003593_pt1 | contig 19665 bp, 10 predicted proteins | sample Stecom2015_FD_80414 | JGI IMG/M metagenome (GOLD analysis project Ga0079224, IMG submission 80414) | Agricultural soil microbial communities from Utah to study Nitrogen management - Steer compost 2015 | ecosystem: Environmental > Terrestrial > Soil > Agricultural land | place: USA: Utah...
ACACCTGTTCGTCGTCTACGATGCGGTCGGGTTCCCGATCGAGGAAGTCCGAGCAACCGGTGAATGCCGTCATCAAGCATGCCAGCAGCAATGCTTTGAATATTGATATACTTGACTGTTTCATGTTACTTTTTGTTTTCACTGTGCCCTATCACTAAAGTCTTAGGTTAATACCAAAATTGTAGATGGTCATTGTAGGATAGCCCAACCCGTTGGTGGCGTCTCCCTCCGGATCCACACCAACGATATTGGTAAGGGTGAATAAATTCTGGCCGGAGAAATAGACGCGTACACCTTTTAGCGATATAGGATCGAGAATTCGCGCAGGAAGCGAATATCCGAATTCAAGATTCCGCAGCTTGAGATACCGCACATTGTGCTTCCAGAATGAGCTGTTCCAATAGTTACTATGTGCACTATTGCCGATGAGCATCATCGGGAACTCACCGGGAATCAACTCGCTATTGGCATCCCAGATGTCGGAAAGGCGCCAACTGTTCTCCATCAGGTACTGCGGGTTATTACCACCATCGTGGAAGGGGTTGCGTTGCTCCCATTCCTGATAAAACGTAAACAAGCCGCCACCCGTCAGGTCGAACGCCAAGTCAAAACCTTTATAGCCAAACACGAAGTTCAATCCATAGTTCAAAATAGGCGTTTCATTTTGGCGATAACCAATGGGCCGTTCATCCAAATGGTTAATCACGCCATCCCCGTTTTGGTCGACATACTTCACGTCGCCCGGACGCAAGGTCCGGTTGCCCTGCCTGTCATTGTCGATCGGCCATGCCGCAATCTCATCCCAGCTTTGGAATTGGCCAGCGGCTTCCAACCCCCAGTTCAAGTGGCCGAAGCGACGCACCAGGGAATTGCGGTATTCATCCCAGGAGTTGCTAAAGCGCGGGCGATACCTGTCCCAGTCGTAAAACCGGGAATAGGTAATATTTCCTGCCACCGAATAATTCAACTCACCGATCTGATCCGACCAGCGCACCATCCCGTCATAACCGCGGCGCAGGTCAGAATTCAGGTTTTCTTGCGGCAGCCCGAAACCTACCTCGCCGGGGATTAGCACATCGTATCGGGCCGCCGGCAATCCCGTGCGCTCCCTGCGGAAATAATCGAGGGTAACCGTTAACCGGTTATTGAGGAAAGCGGCATCCAGCCCGATGTCAAGCATCCGTGCTCGCAGCCAGGATAAGGTCCGTACAGGCAGCCCACGGGGCTGCGTCCCCAGCACATACCGCCCATCGATGACCGATCCGCCCTGCTTGTAGTTATAGCCACCTAAGTAGTCAAAAGGCGAATAAATATCACCGAGATCATCGTCTCCGACAAGTCCATACGATGCCCGTACTTTGAAGTCATTCGCTATGCTGCCCAGCTTACCGTCTTTCCAGAAACGCTCTTCGGATATCCGCCATCCGATCGACCCGCCGGGAAAGAAACCCCAGCGATCAGCTGGTGGAAATTTCCAGGAGCCATCATACCTGCCGGTAAACTCCAGCAGATATTTATTGGCATAATCGTAATTTGCCTTGAAGATGTAGCCTAACCGGGCTTGCGGACGGTCTCCATCGTCGTTATAGGTATCCATATCTTCGAAATCGATCAGACCCAAATTATTGGAAGCCGGAATGGAGTGCACCCATGTGGTCGGCTCATTAATCAACATCGTTTCCATACCCGCAATGGCCGCCACGTTGTGATCCCCGAACGTCTTGTTATAGTTAAGCTGCACGTTTGAATTCATCCGCTCCACATGCCCTGTCCGCCGCTCGCGCCATGGGTTATTGTTCTCAAAAATAACCGGATAGGTGTCCGTGGCTTCATCGTAACCGTACAATTTATAGGTATACTCGTGGTTATCCAGACGTTGGGCCGCATAGTAGTATCCTACCAAGGCCTTGGCAGTCAACCCGTCTACAATGTTGTACTCCGCATCAAAATTAAGCTGGCCGACACGCCACGTATTTTGGAATTTACCGGCCAGATCGTAGGTCAGCCAACCGAAATTTGTTCCTGGATCGTTGGATGTCAAGGTCGGGTAATTTGGGTTGTCGTTAGCAAAAGGGCGGACCGTCGGCAGGTTTCGATAGGTTGCAAAACGGGGTAACCACAGGTCGTCTTCGCCGGGAACTCCAGGGTTTTTCGTCTGCTCGTGCCGGGCGTTAAAGCTGGCACCGACTTTAAGCCTATCGGATATCTGCGACGTGATGTTCATCTGCACATTGGTACGTTTGAAGCCTCCGTAATTGACAATCGCCGCATCTTGGTTCAGGTGCCCTAAGCTGAAGTAGTAATTGATTTTGTCCGAGCCCCCGGAAACATTGGCATTGATGTATTGCTGGGGTGCGGTATCCCAGATGTAATCGTACCAATCAAAGGGCATGTAACCCCGCTCTGTCCCTTGGCGCCATTTCTCCAAATCCTCGGGGGTAAACCGATAGTTGCTGGCGCCTTGCACCGTTTCAGACTGGATATAGTTTTCGATGTACGTCAATGCCGTGGCCGGCTTGGGAAATGCAGAGATTTCCTGCAATCCATAGTTGGCGGTCACGCTTATAGTATTGGCCGTATTTAACCTACCACGCTTTGTGGTAACCACGATTACGCCGTTTGCGGCACGCACCCCGTAGATGGACGCCGATGCATCTTTCAATACTGAAATCGACTCAATGTCGTTGAAATCAATGTTATTGAACTGTCCTGCGTCCATTTGTACCCCATCAATCACATATAGCGGCGCACCCATATTCCGGATTTGGAGCGCCGTTCCCGCGCCAGGCCTACCATCTGTCTGCCGCGAATTCAGCCCCGCAATCTTCCCGACTAGTGCCCCTGACGTGTTGGGCGCAACTGAACGGCTGATATCGTCAGCTCCGATGGTGGCAATGGCACTGGTCAACGATTCTTTTTTCTGCTGCATACCGAAGCCCGTCACAACCACCTCGTCCAGCGCTTCAGAGGAAGAAGTAAGCGTGATTGCTATCGTGGTTTGCTCAGCTCCGACCGCGACCCGCGCATCCTCATACCCAATGAAATTGACTTGTAGGGAATCCGCCCCTGAGCTCACTGCAATGGAAAAAGTACCATCCGCTCCGGACGAGGTCGTCTGCTGACTGCTCAGCACCCGGATAGTAGCCCCACTGATAGGCGATTGATCCGCCGCATCCCTTACTGTCCCCGTTAAGGTGCGGGTCTGCGCTATGGCTATGGACAGTCCCACGCACCATAGCAACGCCACAAGTAACGTTCTACTGATCGTCATCATAGATTCTGTTTTTATTTGTTTACAACTGATGGATTAACGTATATACTACCTCAACAATTCCATCCCGAATCCCGGTGCATCCGGCGGGATCAGGCTGCCGTCTTTTATCCGGTACCGGCTGAGATCCACATCCTCAGAGGTGCTGGTCACACCTTCAATGGTTACCGTATTTCCGAGCCCTCCGGCCAGATGTGCAGTGTAGTAGGATTTCAGCAGCGAGCCCCAGGCGTGGGGCGACGCCTGCACCTTATACTGTTTCAGGACAGGCATGAGCTTGCGCCAATTGGTAAAACCGAGCCCTTCAATATCGCTGATGTGGACGTCCATCAGCTGTTGCTTCATCAGCTCTTCCAGCAATGCCGGGTCCGGATCGGCCTCGCCTTCTGCAAGCAGGCTTCGTACGTTTGCCTCCCGCATCCATGCCCGGAGTTTTTTGTAGTCTTCAACAGTCTCGTGGAACGGCTCCTCTATCCAGAACAACGGTATGTTGCCGATTCCCTTGAGGTATTCGGTAAATTCAGGGAAGGTGAAGCCGTTGTTGCCATCCACCAGAACGTCGCAGTCCGGAAATGCTTTTGCCACCTGTTTGGTGACCTCTATGTCCCGGGCCAGTCCTTCTTTGTGCGGCATCCAACGGTTGCCTCGGCCTATCTTCAGCTTGAACTGTCTGTAGCCCTGTTCATAATCATATCGGCATTCATTAAGGACTTTATCGATGCCGCCGGGGGCATGTGCCGGCTCCAGGTCATCAAAATAGATCATGCCGCTGTAATACTTGGTGGTGTATGGTTTGTCCTGTCCCAGTAGGGCGTATACAGGTTTATTCAATACCACTCCGGCCAGGTCATGCAGCGCGATATCGAAAGGAAGGTACTTGTCATCGGTAATGCCGACGGAGATCTGGAACACGTCTGATAGCTTTTTGCCGGTCAGTTCCTGTACCAAGCGCTGTGCATGGCCCCGGCCGCCCCTCAGGGACGCCCAGCCCGTGGCGCCTTTATCTGTGGTGATTTTGCAGATCTCATTCCGGATACCATACCCGTGTATGTCCAGCCTGGCGTTCTTGCCCACCAGACGTGGGTACTGCAGGCGCACGTCCCCGAAACTAATGGACTGTATGGTATAATAGCTGAGTTCTTCCTGCCAGCGTGCGGCATGGGGTACGGGCTGGAACCATCCGGCAACGGATTGTTTGGAGACCAGGCTTACTGCCGCTCCGGTGTTCAACAAATGGATAAACGTTCTCCTCTTCATAATTATTTGTTTTAATTGGTTAATCCTTTTAGCACGTTAGCGTCTGCAAGTTCCGAATCCGAAATGAACTTTACAAGTGTGCACTGCGATTTTTCAGAAAACACCCTGCATGTGCCCAAACTGCGGTGCCTTCCGCGGCGTGGTACTTGGGACACCTCCTTCAATCTCCGGCCACCCGTCCCGCCAGGTTATAGGGTCTAACATCAGCATCCGCCGGCTTGCCCCGCTCGAAACCTTGCCCTGGGACCGGTCAATACCGTGGTAGATCAACCAATCGGTCCCTGCGTCGTCCTGCACGAGCCGTGCGTTGTGTCCCGGGCCAGCGATGGTATCATTGCCCTTCAGCAGCAACGTGCCGTTGCCCCGTCCGGCTATATCGTTGCCGTTCCGGTCCAGATACGGCCCACGCAAGTTCTTTGAACGTGCAACCAACACGTGATATTGGCTATTTGCGCCGTCGCAGCAGCTTCCCTTGGAACCGAAAAAGTAGAAGTAACCGTCCCGTTTATGGATCATGACCGCTTCAAAGTCACCCGCCGCGATCTTGAATTTTTGGGATAGATCGGGTACGGAAAGTCCATCGGCTGATAATTTCACGCCATATGTTCCCTGGGTCGGTGCATCGCTGAAACTACCCCAAAAGAGGTATTTTTCGCCGTTTTCCTCAAGGAAAAAGGGATCGATGGAATTCGGCACATTCACTTCCGCACTGGTGAATAGTTTTCCGTGATCCGTGAAAGGTCCCGCCGGTGCATCAGCCACTGCCACACCGATGCCCGGATTGGGATCGCCCCAGGTGGAGTAGGCGTAGTAAAGATGATACCGGCCGTTGACTTGATTGACATCAGGAGCCCAAAGTCCCCCATTTTCCTTCCATGTAGGCTTCTTTTCAAGGGCCTGGCCCGCTACCTGCCAGTTTACCAGATCCGGCGACCGCAGGATGGGGATCAGCCTGCTGCCCTGCCCATCGCCCCAGTTGTCCTGTGTGCCGTAGGCATAGAAATACCCTGTTTCCGGATCGCGGATTACGGAAGGGTCCGCCAGCACCGGTTCAAATACCGGGTTGGTGTAAGTGCCGCCCATCACCGGTTTAATGACCGCGTCGCTGTTTACACTGAACTTATAGCAGCCGGCGCTTTCGTCCCACCGTTTATTCACGGGCACAATCCGTGTCCTCCTTGGCGTTACCTGTTGACCGTCAAAATGAACGTGGTACACGTAGTATAATTGGCCGTCCACCCCCTTAAACAGGTCACCGTGACCGCTGCCGTTCTCACCGACAATGGACCGGTGGATAATGGGGCTGTCCTGTTGTTTGATCCACGGCCCATATGGGGAATCGGACACGGCATAACCGACCGCGTAGTCTACGCTTCTGTAGTGGTTTGCGGAATAAAACAGGTAGTATTTCCCATCCAGCTTGATCACCGTAGGTCCTTCCATGATGGGTGATGACTCATAGGCCGGGGTATCCTCCCAGGGTTCTGTCCGGCCGAAACACCTTTTTAGCGTTTCACGTTTAATTTGTCCTTTTTCCATATCGAATTCAGCCACCCACAGGTAGTTGCCGTCAGCGAACCGCACATGATAAAGGTAAAACTTGCCATCATCGTCCTTGAATATGTAGGAGTCAATGTTCTTTTCCGTGCCGTCAATGGGAGCAACCTGCTGTTGCCGGTATGGACCCGCGAGGTTCGATGAGCGGGCCAATACGGTTTGTTCATTAGCCGTATAGGTGAGGTAGTACGTCCCGTCCTCCTTGAACAGTTGCGGTGCCCAGAACCCTTCTGTGCCAAAGGCCTGATCCCCTTTGGTCAGGATCATGTGTGCCGCACCATCTGTCCCCGCCGGCGGCGCCCAGGTTTTCAGGTCTTTTGATGCTAAAATGGCAAACCCGGACACAGCGTCCTTACCGCTTCCACCCGTCCCGGTGAGGTAATATGTACCGTCCTCAACGTAGATCGTCGGGTCCGCGAAAAATATTTCTGCGTTTTCCTGTGCTGACAGCTGCCCCGCCGGAATTAACATGAGCTGAATGAGCGCGACCAGAAGAAACCGGACCGATACCGGTGAATACAAGGTATTTGACATGATTTATTGATTTTTACATTAGTCCCTCACAATACGTCCAAGAATCATCCATGCACCGATCCGTCCGCCATCAAAGTTGGTGGCAGAGGTAGCTGCAACGGTTGAATCATCCCATACGGTTATCGCGTTCCACTTCGCCTCCCGGTCCAGCAGAACAGGAAATGGCTGGGATATTAGTTGGAAATTACGTCCCGTCCTGTCCCCTATCGCGACTTCCATCGTTGATTTCTCCCAATCCGGACCGCGGCCCTTCGTTGTTTGGTAAGATAGCAGCACCTCGCCGGAGGGTAGGCGCGCCAAATACGGCGCTCCTGCATAGACACTGTCCGGCAGCGCTTCCTTCAGCGCATACTCCCGCATCGGCGAACCCGCCTCCACGGGCTGGTTCCAGTTATCACTGATGGCCGACCGCACGATGTAAGGCTTGAACTGCCCAACCTTGTTGTCTTCTATCGCCACCAGGATCTCATCTCCGACGATCAGCGGTACCGGCATCCCGTCGCGGCGACCTGCCCGGAAACTCACCGTCCGGGGTTCCGCATCCCATGAATGTCCATTGTCCTTGGACGCCAGCACGGATATCTCCTGCTCATCGGAGCTTGTATACGGCGCTTCGTTCGCGAAGTAGACCTGCAAGGTACCATCAGGCAACTGCAGGAACGCCGGTTCCCAGCAGCCGTCCCCGAAGCGCGGTCCGGCCTGGTAAATAACCTGGGGCTCGCTCCAGCTTTTTCCCCGGTCGGTGCTTCGGGAAACGGCAATAGCGAAAGGGGCTACTTCATCCCGGCGCGGGCGGTAATTACAGGCGGCCAACCAGTCCCCATTTTGAAGTTCAATGATCTCCGGATTGGCCATATTTACCCTGACCTCTTTTCCTTGAGCGTCTGTGCGGGTATGTCTGCGAAATGTGATAACCGGATCACTCCATGTCTTGCCGCCGTCAGCACTGGAGATCAGTTCCGTGCTGCCCTCTGCCTCGTATACCGCTACGGCGGTACCATCACGCAAACGTTTCACACGGGGATATCCCGCGTAACCAAGTTCCCGCCCGCCACGCGGAGCAAGCCGCTGTACTGTGGAGTAGTCCCATTCAATGCGTATCTTGCCTGATCCCGTTTGCTGTGATGCCGCTTCCGTTATCTGGAAAAACAAAAAGCCGGCGAGAATCCATTTGATCGGTTTTGACATATTATAATCAAGTTATTACCAGCCCGGATTTTGGATGATGGTGGGCGTCTTATTGATTTCCGATTGGGGTATAGGCCAAAGATAGTGCTTCTTCTCGAAAACCCTGCGCTTCAGAAATGACCGCTGGTAAAATTCGTCGTCCTGCAAATGAGTACCCTTGTCCACAGTTAAGCGGTAAAAGTCCTTATTGTCGGTCTGTTCAGCGATAAGCCACCTTCTTGTATCGAAATAACGATGTGTTTCAAAAGCGAGCTCGATCCGCCTTTCGTGACGGATTCTTTCACGCATTTCATCCTGAGTCAGCCCTTGAGGCAGGGCAGGCAAACCAGCCCGATTCCTGATCGCATTTACGTAAACATAAACATCGCTTACCGGACCTTGCGCTTCATTCAGGGCCTCGGCGTAATTTAAGTATTGTTCACCGAGCCGGAAATATATCCACGTTTTCTGCGTGAAGATATTCTGTGGGATACGCACCGACTCTTCCGAAAATTTCTTCATCAGATAACCGGTAACGGAATGGTCCACCGCGCTCCTCGCGCGGCCATCAAGTCCGGTGTTCCAAAACTCAATACGACGTTCCCGCCAGAACGCTCCGCTGTAGTTGATCGCGGCGTAAAAGCGCGGTTCGCGGCCGACGTACATGTTCCTGATCTGATCGGGATGATAACCTTTAGAATGAGCAGTATCGGTATATCCGGTTTCCTGATAGCCGGATGCCGGATTGATGATCGGTTGGCCATTGGAATCATAGCCTGTGATAGGTGTTGACCCATCAGCCATCTGATAGGCATCCACCAACTCCTGGGTAGGGCAATAACCACTCCAACCGCCCATTCCATTGGGACTGGTGCAGCGCTCTTGATGATCCCAGTTGCCCATATTCCGGGCAAAAAGCACCTCCTTGTTATGCCGTACGTAAAAGAGCTCTTGGTAACTTTTCATCGGATCGTTATCCGCTGAGGTGTAAAGCCCGTACCCCGCAGCCTCTGCCTCTTGAATGACCGCTCTGGCGGCATCGGCCGCAACCTGCCACTTTTGAGGGTCGTTGTCCGCAAATAGCCGCACTCCATCCTGATCGGTAAAGCCCACCAAATCGGGATTGCCATTCCACAAGGGGCTGGCAGCATACAGCAACATACGGGCTTTAAGGGCCAACGCTGATGCCTTCGTCGGCCGCCCCAATTGTGTCCGGTCTTCGGTTGGACCATTGATATATGAGGGTGGCAGCAATGACGCCGCCATATCGCAATCAGAAACAATGAAATCTACCACTTCTTCATACGGTCTCCGTTTAATCTGCGTGAAATCATCATCCAATGTGATTGCCCGGTCCATAATCGGGATGGGACCATGCAAGCGGACCTGATAAAAATGGAAAAATGCCCTCAGGAAATGAGCTTCCCCCTTCCATCTGTTCTTTTCGGCCTCGCTCATCGGCGTTTGGTCAATCCGTTCGAGAAAGATGTTGACCTTTCTCATTCCCTCCCAATCAAACCTCCAGATGTTCTCTTCTATATTTTGCGGACTCCAGGCACCTGATGTCATCACGTGCGCAAAAGGATATGTCCAAGTGATCTCCATTTCGTCAGCCGCTCCGACAAAGGGATTTCTGCCCCACCAATCATTAAAGCTGATCTCTTCATGTAAGGTGAAATATGCTGACGTGAGAAACCGTTCCGCATATTGACGCTGCGCGAAGACTTGGTCCAGTGTCAGGTCTTCGTCAGGGGTCTTGTCCAAAAAATCCTTGGTACATCCACTGAAGACAATGAAGATGGAAGTAACCGCTATGCTTGAGAATATTCGCTTCATGTTCATCTTATTTAAAATTTACTTGCAGCCCAAAATTCAGTGTACGCTGCAACGGATAAAAGTTTGTTCCGTTATTGGACTCGGGGTCCATTATTTTCACTTTATCCCACGTGTGGATGTTCACGCCGTTTACGAACAGCCGGATACTGTTCATTCCCCAATTGGCTAAACCGGGCTGAGTGAACGTGTAAGCCACCTCCGCATTTTTCAATCGCAGGAAAGAACCGTCAACCTGCCACAGGGTTGATACTCGGTTATTGTTGGGATTAGCCACCGTGATCGCTCCGGGATACTTGCCGTCTGGATTCTCCGGAGACCACCGGTTATCATAGTATTCACGCTGCACGTTAAATGTTCCCACACCATCCTGGAAGGGGTACATTGTAGATCCGTCCAGGAAGATGCTGGTCCTGCCCGCCCCGGTAAGGAATAGGCTCACATCGAAACCTTTATAGGCAACCGTACCTCCAAACCCGTACACCAGCTGGGGGGTGCGTGGATAACCAATCGCGGTCCGGTCGTTATCATCGATGATATTATCGCCGTTTAGATCGCGGTAACGGATGTCTCCCGGCTGGGTTTGACGGCCAAGACGCTGCTCGGCGCTGTTTGCGATTTCCTCTTCATCTTGAAATATACCTTCTGCGATCCATCCAAACGGTTGATCGATCGGGTGCCCTTTGGCAGAGAGCCAAGGGTATCGTTGTGCCGGCTCATCATTTTCTACAATGGTGTTCTTTGCAAACGTAAAATTGCCGCGGACCGAATAGTACCAACCCGAAGCCGTCGAATTTTTCACCTCAAGCATACCGTCTATGCCGCGATTCCTCGCTTTGCCCAAATTAGCATAGGGAATTACCCAGGGAAAGAACCCTGTGACGAACGGGATTTGCTGTCGCTGAATGAGAATGCCTTCGCGATCTTCCCAAAAGGCGTCTACCTGAAGTACAACCTTGCTTCTGAACATTTCCAGATCAAGTCCAAGGTTCGTTTTGGTGGCGACCTCCCAGGTCACGTTCTCATTACCGGTTTGGTCCTCTTCAATACCGGGCATAAACCGCATATTTTCGCCAAAATGGTAAGACTGAGCGCCCTCAGTTTTCATCGATGTCAAAAAGAGGAACCGGATGTCTTCACCCAGGTCGTCGTTTCCGACCTTTCCGAAAGATCCCCTTAATTTTAAATGGTTAACGGGATTGCTGTCGCCCCAGAACTGTTCATTGGATACAATCCATCCCGCCGATGCTGAGGGGAAGAACCCGAAGCGCTGCCCCTTGGGGAAGTTCTCTGATCCGTTATATCCGGCATTTACTTCCAGTAAATACCGGTTATCGTAACCGTAAGTAAACCGCGTCGCCGTACCCAGTCTCCGATAGGGCAGATTCAGCATCGATTCACCCGCCGTTAACCGGACACGGTCCCGCTGATTATACATAAGCATTCCGGAGACATCATGCTTCCCGAATGACCGGGTATAGTTGGCGAGCAATTCAGTATAATACACCCGCTCTGCCCCATTTCCTGTTGTGTATCCCAGCGGAGTTGCTTCACGGAGTACTTCACTGTAACGATCTTCTCCCGTAACCGGATCCTTACCCAGATACTGCTTGACTTCGAAGTCCTTTTGCCGGCGCACATCCGACTGATAATAGTGGTCATACGCGAACCGGCCATTCAATGAAAGCCCCTGAGTAATGACTTCGGATAAATCCCACTTCCCACCGAAGGTTCCCTGCACGGTGTTGCGAGCCTGGACAAGATATCCCGATTGCGTAACCATTCCCCAGGGATTGGATCCCAAAAACTGCGTGATGCCCGCCGGGGTTCCATCGGGGTTCTCCTTGGGAAATGAGATGGGAGGCGTCTTACGGAGCGCATCGAAAATGTCCGGTGCCGACCGGGCGGGATAGTTCCCCTGTTGGACAACAGCACCTAACCCGAATTCAAACAGCAGGTTCTTCGTCACATTTACATCGATATTGGACCGCAGATTGTATCGCCGCATATTGATGTTTGTGTTATACGGATTCCCTTCATCCACTTTCCATAGACCGCTCTGCTCCGTATACCCCACGTTAGCGTAATACCGGATAATCTCTGTACCGCCGTTTACACTTAAGTTATTAATTGTTTGGTACGTGTTTTTCTTCATGATTTCGTTGGTCCAGTCCACGTTAGGGTAGAGGTAGGGATCCTCGCCACTCGCGTATTTTGCGATTTCTTCCGGGGAAAAGAATTCGTCCTGTCCCATATTGCGGTAAGCTTCATTCCATAGTTGAGCGTATTCTATCCCGTCAATGTATTTGGGCATCCGTTGCGCCGTAAGCAGTCCGGTTTCCGAACGCAAAGTCACCTTAGGCCGCCCTTGGACGCCCCGCTTTGTGGTGATCAGGATAACACCGTTGGCGCCGCGAACGCCATAAACCGCAGTAGCGGAGGCATCTTTAAGGACGGAAAAGCTTTCGATTTCCTGTGCGTTGATACTATTTAATGCGGACATACCCCGTTCTACCCCATCGACAAGGACCAGTGGTGTACGGCTTACCCAGGTTCCCATTCCGCGGATGAACACCTGTGCCTGATCGTAGCCTGGCTCGCCGCTCGTTTGCCTGGTGATGATCCCTGGCATACGTCCGGCAAGCGCATTGGAAAGCGATGGCGCGGTAGACATCTCCAGGTCCTTGACGGATACTGAAGTGACGGACCCGGTGACTGTCACTTTCTTTTGCGTACCGAACCCAACCACCACCACTTCGTCTAACTTGCTCTGTTCCTCATCTAGTTGCAGCGTGAAGGTCTGTTCCCTATCGTTTCCAACGGCAACCTCCAGCGGGAAATACCCTTGGTAAGTAATCAGGACCATCGTTTCCGGCGACGGAACTTCGAGCAGGAATTTACCGTCCACATCAGATACCGTACCCCGCTCGGTACCCTTGATTTTGATGGATGCCCCCGGCAATGGGGACCCTCGTTCGTCCAATACAGTGCCGTTCAGCACCTGTTGGGCGTAGGCATAGTTCTGTTTAAATAAGATGATCGCCATCAGGCCCAGCATGATGGCAATCTTTTTCCATCGTGTACCTGGCCCGGGTGAATATCCGGGCACAATGGCACACCGATGACCTTTTCGTGTCAACGTGTTGTTCATAATTTTAGGTGTTTAAAGAATCGGTTATAAGGGTTATAAGTTGTTTTGTTCAGGTGTCATATAGTCTTTGCTGATCTGCATAATCGTCTGCCCGTCTTCTTCGGTAAATGTCACGCTGCTGATGTGCATGATGCGGGGATGTATCTCGGTCTCGCTTTGATGTGAGTGGAAAACAATACGTAGGTTGCCTTCTTTGTCAGTGAACATGGCGCTGTGCCCCACCCCCACCAGATCACCCGGCTTTTGCAGGATGGGGTTACCCTCGTATTTCGTCCACGGGCCCGTTGGTGCCGGTGCCGTAGCGAAGCCTATGCCGTAGAACGGGCTCTCATAGCTATTGGCTGAATAGGTCATGTAATAGGTATCGCCGTGTTTCAATACATAGGGTCCCTCATTGACCCGTGGCCAGACCTCCTCCCAGTCCTGCGAAACGTTGATGCATTTCTTCATGGTTTCTGTCCGTATGGTCATCAGGTCTTCTTCCAGTTCTGCTACCCAGATGTTCAACCCGTCATTGAACCGATCGAAAAACAGATAGGGTTTCCCGTCGTCGTCAATAAACAGGGAATTGTCTATGCATTTTTCTCCTTCCAGCATGGGCTGTTGGATCTCCTGCCTGAAGGGCCCCAGCGGACTGTCGCTTGTAGCCACACAGATATGCTCCTGGGCCGTGTAGTACATGTAGAACTTGTCGTCTATGGCATAAACTTCCGGTGCCCAGAACCAGCGGTCTCCCCAGGAATCATCTTTATGCAGGGCTAATCGGTTATCGGGTACGGCCTGCCAAGTCTGCAGGTCGTCTGAGGTATAAACCGCAATACCATCATCCGCTGCGGTACCATAGGCGTAATAAGTACCTTCATGCAGCATGATGAACGGATCGCCAAAGAGCACCTTTGCCGCCGCAGATTCGGTGGGTGGTTGTTCCGGGTCTCTGCCCGGATCACCGGAGGAACAGGCCAGCATGCTGAGGCTGATAGCGAAGGTCACCCAAAAAGAATTTTTCATAGCTGATTGTAAATTATCTACTTGTCATCAATTTATCTACTTGTCGTCAATGCCGAACCGTTTCACCAATGCGTCGTATTCGCTCCTTGAAATGGTGATCATGCATCCGTGCCGCACGGAAGGCGGCAGGCTGTATTTGTCCCAATCGGCGTGAAACGTATAGCCGGATGCCTGGTACCATGGTCCGTTCAGGTTGTCGGCAATGGACAGGCCATATGATACGCCCGGATACTGTTCGTAATAGAGGTACCATGCGCGGTTATCCGGTGAAGGGATCAGCATGGGCGCCTCCCGGAAATTGGGACTCACCGGGGCGGATGGTTCCGAATACGGCCCGGTGAGCGCAGGTGCCCTGGAAATACGGATTGTCTTGCCCGTGGGCCAATACAAGGTAGGATACGTCTCATCCTTGATGATCGCAAAATATTGATCACCCACCCTCCGGATAAATACATCAATGGTGCCCATGTTCCAATCAAAGAGCTTGGTAGGGTGATCAGGGAATGATTTCAGGTCTTTTGAAAGCACGTACAATGTGCGTTGACTTGCCCAATAGCGTTCAGGGTCTTCTTTGGTGCCCTCCTTGTGCGGGGTATGCCAGGTGAGGATGTACTGTGCGGTCGCCTCATCGTAAAACAGCTTGGGTGCGCCGATACGCTGCAGCGCCTGGCCGTAGTCAGGCGTACTTTTCAGGTCCGGGGTATATGTATGGTACTTTTCCCAGCTGAGCAGGTCTGCCGAAACCCAGATGTCGATATCCGGAGAGGAATCACTATCGTTGCCTGCCAGGTAATAGCGCCCATCATGGCCTTTGCAGATATCCGGATGACCTCTATAGTCATCGGATATCCGCTTTTTTCCATTCAGCGCGTGCCAGTGCAACCCGTCCGTGCTGACTGTGTAATACAGCCGGCCGTAATCCTCGTGCAGCATATGCGCAAACAGGTAGGCCTGATTTACCGCGTCTTCCGGACTTGCGACCTGTCCCGGCGGATCCGGCTGTTGTGCCTTGCCGATTGTCAGGAAGAACAACATCAACAGTAGGCCGATTCCGGTACGGGGTCTCATCATCTTTCGCATGGCTTAGTAGGCTGGATTCTGAGACAATTTCCCGCCACTGTTATCCACTTCAATCTGTGGAATGGGCAGCCGGATGTGTTTGCCTATGATGAAATTATTGAAATCAGCGTCCCTTGACTTCAGTTCATCGATGCCGGCCTGGGATTCCAGCAGCCCCCAGCGCTTGAGGTCAACCCATCGCCAGCCTTCAAAGCAGAGCTCCAGCGCGCGTTCCATCTGCAGGTGCTTCAGGAACTGCTCGCGTGAGGCGAGGGCCCCGGCATAAATACTGTTTTCAAGTGCAGGGAGGTTAACAGAGGGGCGTTGCCTTACTTTATTGACATACGTCGCAGCCTCAGTTACGGAACCGCCTGTCTGGGCTATGCATTCTGCGTACATAAGGAGGATATCAGCGTAACGGATCACCCGGTAGTTGTTAGGCGCGAAATAGTCCTCGAAATTCCGGTAATATCCCGTTGAATATTTGCGGATAAACATGTGCTCTCCCCAGTCGGCGTCATTCCATTGCCTGCCATAGATCAATGGGTCGCGATCCGGGAAATCGGCGGGACTGTTTTTGTAATAGAGGTTGTGATACAGCCGGATATCATTGGTACCGTCCAGGTTCTTCTCTTTCTTGTACTCCCCTACCAGCCATGCGCGCGCTTTCCCGTCCTGCCAACCGATTCCTCCCGGTGCGTAAAACTGCGTACGCTGCAATCCCGTAGCCATGGCGATATCGTTGCCGGTACCGCCTTTGTTTTCATCATCAAACTGGATCTCGAATACGCTTTCGATATTGTTTTCCCGCAGGTGCGTAAAGTTGTCCAGGTAGTTGTCCACAAGGCCGTACATGGACCCTTCCCGGTCTATCAGCCACTGCAGCTCTGCCTTCGCCTCGTCATACCGGTGCTGTTGCATATAGGCCTTGGCCAGCAGCGCCTTGGCGGCGCCTATGGTGGCGCGGCCGGCGTTATTGTCGTCCCAGGCTTCAGGCAGTTTGGCAATGGCATCCTTCAGGTCCACCTCCACCTGTGCCCATATAGCGTCCTCAGAAGCATCTTCGGGCACGTATTCCGGGCCTTTCGGTTCCAGTACAAGAGCGGCTTTCTCCCAGAGTGTCGCGATCTGGAAATACCACAGAGCCCTCAGGAATGCGGCCTGTCCCAGGATGTGGTCTTTGGCCTGCTGATCCGTGAACTCAATATTCGGGACGTGGGTCAGCACTTGGTTAGCACGGAAAATCCCGGTGTAAAAATGGGACCAATGCACGTTGTTCCCTTCAAAGAAGTTGTAGTTCACGTAGTTGAAGCGGGTCCAGTCAGCCAGCTCGTTCCAAGGGCTGGTACTCCAGCCCTCGTCAGATGCCAGATCATACCGGAACGAAAGCCATCGCATCCAGGTACCTTCCTTGTACAGGCTGCTGTAGGCAGCGTTTACGCCCATGAGGGCGTCTGATTCCGTTTGCCAAAATGTGTGGACCGGCGCTTCATTGGGATTGTCAATGTCAAGCAGGTCCTTGCTGCAGGCACCTGCCAAGAGCGTGATCAGCGAACCCAGCGCAATCAGTTTATATGTTTTCATCGTTGTTTGCATTTTGAAGGTTGTGTCGCTTAGAAATTCACCTGTAAACCTAACATGATGGTACGGGCATTGGGAAACGCCATGTTGTCGGTCCCCCTGTCCCATACATCTGTGTTGATAAAGTCGGGATCCAGCCCTGTGTACTTGGTCAGGGTAATGAGGTTGTTCCCGCTGACGTAGGCACGGAGCGTATTCAGCCCAGCTTTGCTCAGCCAGTTCTTCGGAAAGGTATAACCAAGCTGCACATTCCTCATGCGGAAAAATGAGCCACTTTCCAGCCACAGGTCAGTGTCACCGCGCGTATTCCGCAGGTCCCCGTAGATGATCCGCGGAAAATTGCTGTTCGGATTTTCCTGATAGGGTTCATTTCCCGGCTCGAACCGGATATAGTTGGAATTGTCCGAGAATAACCTGCCTTGACGCAAGGCACCGTTGATGACGTCATTACCAAACTGTCCATACCACTGCATGGAGAAATCCAGGTTTCTCCAGGATGCACTCGCATTCAGCCCCAGCTGGAAGTCTGCCCAGGGATCGCCCACAATCTGCCGGTCATTGGTCGTGATCACGCCATTATCATCGGTATCGATATACCGGAGGTCACCCAGTTTCGGGCGTTTGCCTTCAATGGTGATGGGGGTGCCCTGTGAGTTGACATAATTGTCAATGTCTTCCTGCGAACGGAACAGACCATCGGTCTTCAGCAGATAGAATTCACCGAGTGAGCGGCCGATCTCGCTACGGGTTTGTCCGGTATAGAAGACCTGGTTTCCGTACCCCAGCTCCAGTATCTTGTTGTTCAGCGTGGTCAGGTTGGTCCCTACCGAATAGTTGAAGTCACCGGCCTGATCCCTCCAGGTTGCAGACAATTCAAATCCGGTGTTCCGCAAACTTGCAGCGTTGGCTAGTGGGTTGTCTCCGCTATGTCCGGTAGTCATGGATATCTGCATCCGGGTCAAGACATCCGTTGTGGTCGAATTGTAGTATTCAGCGGTCACTCCCAGGCGGTTGGACAGGAACGCCGCGTCAAGTCCGACATTGATCTGTTCCGTACGTTCCCAACGGAGGTCGTCGTTCAGGATCTGTACCTGAGTTGCACCGTTAACCAGCCTCTGATCACGTCCAAAGACCGTCACAATATTCGCGTTTATGGTGTTCATGTAGGACCAGTGCCCAGTATTTCTCGAACCGATTGCGGCATTGCCCAGCTGCCCGTAATTTGCCCGCAGTTTCAGGTCGTCGATCCATGAAGACTGGAAAAAAGGCTCACTGCTGATCCGCCAAGCTCCCGATACAGAGTAGTAATCGGCCCACCGATGCTGCTCAGAAAGTTTTGAGTCGCCGTCGCGCCGGTAGGTCGCCGTGAGGAAATATTTATCGTCATAGATATAATTGGCCCTGCCCAAGTAAGAAATCAGCGCATACTCCCCTATGGTGTTCCAATTGGTCTGATTAGCCTGTCCCGCACTCAGCACTGTGATGTAATCCCCGCCCAGAAACGGAAAACGGAGACGCTGGGCGCCCACGTCTTCCCAATAAAAATGCTGGTAGGTGAGACCGGCCACTGCATCAATATGATGCTTACCGAAATCTTTATTGAGGTTCAGCGTGTTTTCAATCAGTTCGTTGGTCTCCTTGATCCGGTTTTTCTGCCCGGTCGGGTCCCGGAACTCCTGGTTCATGGACCAGTTGCCCTCTCCGCGGAAATACCGGTAGTCATCAAAGATGTAGTCAATACCGCCGTTAATCTTATAGCTCAGGAAATCGGTAAGCTTGACCTCGGCCCAAAGGGTTCCCCTTAGCCGGTAAATCTTGGAATTGGTCGCTTCAAGATCTTCGCGGGCGATGGGGTTGGTGCCGAACGTACGCGCATTGGCTTCATTGCCATAACCGTAGCCGCCCGGATTGTTGGGATCCCGCACAGGTATGGTGGGAAGCATGCGTACCACGTCGACATAGGGAGCCGTCTGCAGCGGATCACGGTCTGTCTGCGCGAAATTGAACGTTTCCCCGAATGAGAAGATGCCGCGTTTGCCGTTGGCGTTTACGCGGAACGTATACCGGTCAAATGAATTGCCGTACATCATGCCCTCGTTATTATAATAGCCTCCAGACACAAAGTAGTTACCGGATTCCCCTCCCCCTGACAGGGAGATGTTATAGTCCTGCACCAGGGCTGTCCGCATGGTTTCTTCCTGCCAATCCGTATCAAAGTCGGCATGATTCTGCAGGCTTCCGTTCCATACGCCATCGTTTATACCCTCCTGATACGCCATGTCGTTGTACTTCTTATACTCCTCTGCGCCCATCAGGTCATACTTGGGTGACCAGTCAAATGATTCGCGGACCGTTACGTCAACCTTCATCGGGCCCTTGCCGCCGCTCTTCGTGGTGACGATGATGACCCCGTTTGCGGCCCGTGATCCGTAGATGGCTGCAGCCGATGCATCCTTCAGGATCTGGATCGATTCCACGTCATTAGGGTTAAAGTCCGGGCCTCCGCTGGTGATCATGCCGTCGATCACCCAGAGTGGGGCATTGTTGGTGAGGTTTCCCACGCCCCGTATCTCAATGTTGGCATCGGCACCGGCATTCCCGGTATTCCGCACGCTCACACCGGTAGCCAGACCCTGAATGGACTGCCCGATGGTACTCGCGCCGGTCTTAGTCATTTCCTTGGGATCGATCACGGATACGGCACCCGTCAGATCTTTTTTCCTGACCGCACCGTAACCAATGACCACAACCTCCTCCAGCGTGGCCTGCTCTTCATCTACCTGGAGCGTGAAGACTTTCTCCTGCTGGGTCCCTGCCTGCTCTTCAAGCGGCAGAAACCCCTGGTGAGTAATGACCAGAATCTGCTTGCTGTCACTGATTTCCAGTTTGAACCTCCCATCTTCGTCGGCCGCGGTGCCCTGTCCGGTGCCCTTTACGACAATGGTCGCATTCGGCAGCGGGTTCCCTTCCGCGTCGAGCACCCGTCCGCTTAACACATGCTGCGCAAAAGCTGCAAAACAAGGGCATATGCAGATTAGGGTTGCTGCCAACCATCGGACGCCGTTGCGTCCCATTGCTGAAAAAATAGTGGTTATCATATGTGTTATTGTTGGTTATTGTTCTTTTGTATAAGATCCTTGATCACATCAACCTCATCCTGCCGGTACGGGGTACCGTCTTTTCGGAAGATATCATGGAACCACAACGGGGGCTCTCCTGTATAGGTTTTGGTCCAGCTGTCCCACGG
>Ga0079224_100003594_pt1 | contig 19662 bp, 13 predicted proteins | sample Stecom2015_FD_80414 | JGI IMG/M metagenome (GOLD analysis project Ga0079224, IMG submission 80414) | Agricultural soil microbial communities from Utah to study Nitrogen management - Steer compost 2015 | ecosystem: Environmental > Terrestrial > Soil > Agricultural land | place: USA: Utah...
CACGCAGGAGCGCTTACGGGAATTCCTTCGCGACTACGGGATGAAGGCTGTTGTAGCCCTGCGGCTCTCCACACTGTCGAACGACGGGCTGTGCGTTGTGGCGGGATTGCTGAACATGAAATACTGGCGATTCATTACCGCTTCGATGATCGGGATCACACCGCTGATCACGGTTTTCGCAATCTTTGGACACAACGGTCGGCTTGAGCGCGGTCTGATCGTAGTGGGTGTTGCCTTGATTGTAGCCCTTATTGCCTATGTCGTTGTGGATCGCCGTCGACAAAAACGTCCATTGCCTGGGTCTACGAAAGCGCAGTCTTCAACCTCCCCATTTACAGAGTAGCCATATCGATAACGAACCGATACTTCACATCTCCACGCAGCATGCGTTCATAAGCTGTATTGATGTCTTTCATCGCAATAACTTCAACATCGGCTACAACATCATAGGCGGCGCAAAAATCAAGCATCTCTTGTGTCTCGGGGAGGCCCCCAATGCTTGAGCCTGCAATGCTTCGCCGGTTGTCAATAAGCGTAAACGCCGGAATTCGGGCGGGCTCAGTGGGCGCGCCGACACAGATGTAGACTCCATTGGTGCGCAAGGTCCTGAGAAGTGCATTATAGTCATGGGGAGCCGACACGGTATCGATAATGAAGTCGAAATGGTTCCTGAGCTGTTTCAGTTCTTCAGGCTGTGAAAGGACAAACCGGTGTGCTCCCAGGCGCTTGGCGTCGGCCTCCTTCTTTGCCGATGTACTCAGCAAGGTCACTTCGGATCCGAAGGCAGAGGCGAATTTTACGGCCATGTGCCCCAGGCCACCCAATCCGATGACGCCTACCCGGTGACCTTTACCGACTTTCCAATGGCGCAAGGGCGACCACGTGGTGATACCGGCACACAACAGCGGGGCTACTGCTTTCAGATCAAGTGTCTCCGGAACCTTTAACACGAAATCTTCATGCACGACTATCTCCCGCGAGTATCCGCCGTACGTTACCGTTTTGCCGTCGCGCTCATAGCTGTTGTACGTGAACACCGCGCCCTGCTCGCAATATGGTTCCAGCCCTTGCTTGCAGTTGTCACAAACACGACACGAGTTTACCATACATCCAACACCGGCGAGATCGCCCGCAGCGAACTTGCGTACTTCGTGACCCGTCTCGACTACCCGGCCGACGATCTCATGGCCGGGAACCAAAGGATACATTGAGTGTCCCCATTCGTTGCGCACCTGATGGATGTCGGAATGACAAACGCCACAAAACAAAATCTCAATGCGGACGTCGGTGGGGCCTGGATTCCGGCGGGTAAAAGAAAAGGGTTTCAGGGCGGATTCAGCATCAAACGCAGCGTAACCGTTGGTTTCTATCATAACACTTCAGTTTTTGTGCGGTGACTATCGCAACCGCGCCAGAATTTGTAATGACAATAAAGGGGATATGAACGAATGGCTCCAAATATTCGCTCAATTTTTCAACGTCAGCTATTACACGGGCCGGGCCGGGTGTAAGTTTCCTGTGTAGTTTTAGTGGTTCTAGCGGCGGTTTTTTCGGAGATTTGGGAAAAACCGCGTTGATGGTTTCAAGGGTACTCTTCACGTTTTCTGTCCTCTTCTTGCTTGGTCTACTGGCAGCCTCCGCCCAGTCGGAAGAAGAGCTCAAACATTTTCGCTCGTTCTCTGAAGCCACACCGACCCTGTCGGTGGAGCAGGACATTGAGCGCGTCGAAGAGCGGATCCGTCAGGCCCTGGAAATAGGCGATGGGATTGAGGAAGCCAAAGCTCAGCGCCACCTTGGACTGATCTATCTCTACCGTGTTCCTGTGTATGAAAAGGCCATGGAAGCCTTTATTCGCGCCCTTACACTGGAAGAAACCCTGGCGCTCGACGAGCGACGCATTCTTACCTATGTGGCTATCGCCGATGTCTTCCGTACGGTAGGCAATTATACCAAAAGTGAGGAATTCCTCCACCAGGCGCTGGAAACTGCACCCCAGGCGCGCCGGATCGAAACGGAGGCCCTGATCCTGATACGGTTGGGAAAAGTTCAGGTAGCCCTCGGCAAAATGGAGGATGCCCTGGAAAGCTATAAGCGCGTGTTAAATCAGCACAGCGATATCGATAAGGCCCTGCTGGCTGAGGCCCACTACCAGCTGGGACACTTACACGCAACCCAGCACGTATATCAGCAGGCGCTCGAAAGCTTCAAGAAAGCCCTTGCGACAGCGCGTTCCTTCAAAGACCGACGCCGGGAGGCTCTTTACCTCAATGACATTGGCACCGTATACGCTTCGATGAACAACGCGGAAAAGAGCCTGGCTAACCATGATGTCGCGCTCGCAATCTGGACCGAACTAAATGACCCGGTAGGAATTGCGGAATCGCTGATCAACCTGGGCGCACATTACCGCTCAATCGGTCAACTCGACAAAGCCCTCGAACACGGGCACAGGGCGATGGAAAAGGCCAGGGAGGGACAGGCCCAGGACCGCATTTTCCGCAGTTATGAGCTGCTGAGTCAAGTTTACAGCGATCTTGGAGATTACAAGAATGCTTTGAATTACAAGCAGTTATCGCTCGCCATCTTTGATTTCATGCAGCAAGAAAAGGAGGAGCGCCGACTCGCCGAGACCCAGGCCCGACATGTTGTCGACCGGAAGCAGGCCGAAATTGAGAAGCTCGACCGCGTGAGGCAAGAGCGGGAAAGAGAGATCGTTGAGCAACGCAGGTTCCGGAACACGCTGTTTGTCATTGTCGCCCTGGTTCTCGTTATTACCGGGTTGCTATTCATTCTTTATCTCGTCAAGCACCGCGCAAACAGAAGTCTGCGTGCCAGCCAGAGAGAAATCGAAGAACGAAATGTTCAGCTTCAGCAGTTGAACAGCACCAAGGATAAGTTCTTTTCAATCATCGGCCACGACCTGAAGGGACCGCTTAACTCCCTTACTTCGTTTTCACATCTGCTCATCAATCATACCGACCAGATGTCGAAAGACGAGATCAGGATGCTCGCCAGCGACCTCGATAAATCGGTAAAGAATCTCTTTGCCCTTCTGGAGAATCTGCTTCAGTGGGCACGATCACAAACCGGCAACATCGACTTTAGCCCCGAAGTATTCAACCTTAACGACGTACTGGTCGAGAACAGGGACCTGCTGGCGCAACAAGCCGGCCAAAAGGGAATCCATCTCGAAATAGACGCCCCGGAAACGGTGGTTGTCCGTCTGCACAAGGCCTCTATCACTACCGTTGTGCGAAACCTGCTTGCGAACGCTATCAAATTTACTCCGGAAGGCGGGGCCATCCGCGCGGGAATACGCAGATCGGCCGACGGCGTTGCTTTTTATGTCGCGGACAACGGCGTAGGTATGAGCCGGGAGACGATCGATCGACTGTTCCGCATCGACAGCAAGATCTCGACCCGGGGAACGGCGGGTGAAAAAGGCACTGGGCTGGGGCTGATTTTGTGTGCCGATTTCGTTGAGCGCAACAAAGGAAAACTTGCCGTCAAGAGCGAACCGGACAAAGGATCGGTATTTTCTTGCTCGTTTCCAGCCTCTGTAATCGTCTCCGAAAACGTGGCAGAAACTTCCGTCACGACATCCTGAGACCTGCTGGTTTTTTCGATAAAATGCTTACTTTGCAGGTTGAACAGTCATTTATGAGCGATTCCGCCCTCCTTTGGACACTTTTCAACGTCTTCGTACTGGGAATGCTGGCCCTTGATCTGGGGGTGTTTCACCGCAAGTCTGAGACTATAACCGTTAAGGATGCGCTGATATGGACGGGGATATGGATCACCCTGGCCATGGCCTTCAATCTGTTCATTTATTACTATTTCGGAAAGCAACACGCGATCGAGTTCTTTACGGGGTACTTGATCGAAAAGTCGTTGAGTGTCGACAACATCTTTGTCATTATACTCATCTTCTCGTACTTCCATGTCCCACCCGAGTATCAACACAAAGTGCTTTTTTGGGGGATTCTCGGTGCTCTGGTGATGCGCGTAACCTTTATCCTCACGGGTATCGAACTCATTCATCGCTTCCATTGGCTTATCTACATTTTCGGAGGGTTTCTTGTCATCACGGGAGTACGTATGGTGTTCGGCGGAGATACGAAGATCGACCCGGAAAAGAATCCGGTTGTCAATCTCGCCAGAAGGATATTGCCGATTACTCCGAGCTTCGAAGGTGATCACTTCTTCGTCCGCAAAGCGGGAAGGCTCTGGGCGACCCCTCTCTTCCTTGTCGTTCTGCTGATCGAAACAACCGACCTCATTTTTGCTGTCGATTCAATTCCCGCGATTCTAGCCATTACCGACGATCCGTTTATCGTCTATACCTCCAATGTATTTGCGATTTTGGGGTTGCGATCCCTCTACTTCGCCCTTGCGGGAATAGAGAAGTATTTCCACTTCCTCAAGTATGGCCTTGCTGGAATCCTGATCTTCGTTGGGTTGAAAATGTCGTTGTCGGAATACTTCAAAGTACCGATTGAAATCTCCCTGCTCGTAATTCTCTTGTTCCTGGTGCTGTCGATCGTCGCCTCCCTTTTGTTTCCGCAAAAGAAGGAAGAAGATCCCGCTAATATCAGCGAGTAACTAACGACGCCCGAGGAAGTGTCGAGCCTGTTTCAGTACGCTCAGACTCTTTCCAAGCAAGCCTCCGGACACCTGATCTTCGTAATTGGAAACGGTAAGATCGGAAACCGTCGCGGGATAGATAAACACGAGGCTGTTGTCACGATACTGCCGCGGCATCTTCTTCGGCAAGACATCCAGTGCAGGAGTATGCGACAAGCCTCCCTCGCGGCTTGATACAACAATGACCATGTCGTAAGGTTGAACCGTGAAGTCAGTGGCAACGGCGATATCCATTGCCCCCTGATAGTCGACCTCTACTGCCATTTTGTTTTCCTCGAGGAAGTGATTGATCGCGCCATGAGTTTCCTCCGAAGCGTACAGTCGAATGACCGTTGACAACTGCGTAGCCAGACGCAGAACGCTCGCCAGCCATTTATAGAAGCCGGGTTCCTTGTCAGCAAAGTCGGGACACAACAGAACAATTCGTTTGTGAACGTTTAGCGGGAGGGTAAACCGGGTGATATACATGGTTTGCGTTGTCTGCTTCACGAGACGATCGAATGTCTGACCGAAGATGATATCCGCCAGGTTCTTTTGAGGCGACCAGCCCGCCACAATGTCGGTAATGAATTTCTCGGTGGCTATTCGCTTGATTCCATTGGTGATGTTGCGATCGATGGTCGACATAATCTCCACCTGCCTGTCGGCAGCGGCAGCATGATGAATTGCTTTATCGAGAAGCTTCCGCGATTGCAGGATACGCGATTGTGCCTGATCATCATCCTTCACGACCGTAAGTCCGAGCACGGGTGAATGGTCTTTGGGGTTTTTCATCAGAATGGAGAAGTCGATCAATTTCTCCATGGTCTCCGGGTTGGCTATCGGCACGAGAATACGCTGCGCGCGCTGTTCCGGTTGCAGCGGTTCATCGTCAGTCGTCAGAACTAGTTCCTTGCCGGCCTTCTCCGTTACAAATGATGCAACCACACATGTGATCAGAATCAAGACGATCGTACCGTTGAGTACGTGATCGTTGATGATGCCCAGGTTATACCCCACGAGAATCACGGCGAGGGTTGCTGCCGCATGGGCGCTGCTCAGGCCAAAGATCAGACTGGTTTCCTGCTTCGAATACGAGAAAATTCGTCCTGTGGCACGGGCGGCGAGCCATTTCGCCACGATCGCCACCAGAGTAAGCGTAGCAGCGACGATGAGGGCTTGAGGGCCATTGGTCAGTACCCGAAAGTCGATCAGCATTCCCACACTGATAAGGAAAAAGGGGATGAACAAAGCGTTACCCACGAACTCAATGCGGTTCATCAAAGAAGAGGTGTGGGGGATGAGGCGATTCAAGGTTAAACCTGCGGCGAAGGCTCCGATAATAGGCTCAAGGCCCGCCAGCTCTGCAATAAAGGCTGTAAGAAAAACGGTGAGCAACACGAAAATAAAGTGCGCGTTCTTCTCGTCTTCCAAGCGTCGGAAGAACCATGAAGCCACCCGTGGAATAACGAAGTATACAAATGCCGCAAAACACACGATGGAGATAATAAGCCGGGTCCAAAGTGCACTTGTAGCCGCTCCCGATGCAGTACCGGTGATGATTGCCAACAAAACCAGCACGGCACTGTCAGTAAGAATAGTACCGCCAACGGTAATGGCAACAGCCTGATTCTTCGCGATCCCCAGGCGATTTACGATGGGATAGGCGATCAACGTGTGCGTGGCGAACATACTTGCGATAAGCAAGCTGGTATTCAGCGAATAGCCCAGCAGGTAATGACATACCGGGAATCCAATCACCAGAGGAAAGGCAAAGGTCAAAAGGCCGAAGACAAGACTCTTGTGCCGGTGACGTTTGAACTCATTCATATCGAGCTCAAGGCCGGCGATAAACATAATGTACAGCAGGCCGATTGTTGAGAAGAGATCAACGGCGGAGTTTTTTTGAATGATGAACAATCCGTGTGGACCGATTATCATTCCGGAAAGAATCAATCCGATGATGCCGGGAATTTTGAAGCGATTCAGAACAATGGGCGCGACAAGAATGATCAGCAGAATCAGGGAGAATATAAGTACTGAGCTGCTGAACGGCGTTTGAAATTCGTGCGCCAGTTTATCGAGAAATGCTTCCATATATTTAATCGTAGGGCATCCAGGGCCAATGATAGTAAATATACGTCAATTCACGCTCAAGCCGCACGATGATCACCCGGTGTTACGGCTCAGTATCAGGAACATCGCTTTCAATTTTCCTGACCAGGACCTTGTCAATTCTGACTTTGTCGAGATCAATTACCTCGAATTCAAAGTGCTTCCAACGTATGCGCTCACCCGTTCGGGGAATCCGATCAAATATCCTGAGAACAAGTCCCGCGACAGTGTTAATATTTTCCATCCCGTCCATTCGTTCAAGATCAAACAACATGTTGAATTCCACCAGTGGAAATTCGCCGTCGATGAGGAAACTTCCGTCTGCCCGTTTCACAACTTGCGCGTCGCGTTCGTCAGGATCATAAACGTCTCCCACAAGGGCACGGAGGATATCGTCAACGGTTACAAGGCCCATGACCATGCCATATTCATTGGTGACGAGAGCATAGTGCGTACGGGCCCGTCTGAATTTTTCAAGTGCCGCATAGGCCGATACCGATTCACTGAGGAAATGCGCTGGGCGCAACAGCTCCCTTAAGACAAGTCGCCCTGCCGCGAGAGCACGAAACATATCTTTAAGGTGTACTACCCCCACAATATTGTCTTTCTCTCCGTCGATAACCGGATACAACCGATGGAGATCATCGTCAATGGCCGTTACGACAGTTTGATCGTCCGCGTTGAGATCGATGAAGGCGATGTCGTTTCGTGTGGTCATCAGCGATGCAATGGTTCTATCTCCCAATGCAAAAACTCGCTCCACGATGTCACGCTCGATCAGTGCCACTTCTCCTCCCAGCGTGCCTTCCTGCACTATCGCCTTAATCTCCTCTTCGGTAACATGTTCACCCGATGAACGAAGTCGCAGAAGTTTGACAAGTGCTTCCGAAGTAGCAGTCAATAGCCAGACGAAAGGATAGGCGAGCCGCGACAGTAGCTGCATGAAAGGTGCAATCCGAAGAGCGATTGCTTCCGGCCGGGTCAAACCGACGCGCTTGGGGACAAGCTCTCCCAAAATAAGGGTAACTGAAGTAATGGCAAGCAGTACAATCATGACAGCAAGTTCGCCGGCAATATGAGCGATGTAATCGAATTGCGCGAGCCACTCGGTAAGTCCGCGAGTGAACTTTTCTCCGCTATAAATCCCCGTCAATACGCCAACGAGCGTAATTCCAATCTGAACGGTCGAGAGAAAATGGGTGGGCGATTGTTTCAACGTCCAAGCGGCGTTGGATCCAGGCCTGCCATCCTTCAGCGCCGTTGCCAATCCCGATTTGCGAGACGCCACCACAGCCATCTCAGCCATTGAAAAAAAGCCGTTGATAAGAACAAGTAAAAGGATAATCATCCATTCCATGGCAAAAGTAGAGTATGGTCATTCCTAAGATAGCAAACGTTAACGGTCGCTTTAGTATAGTAACTACTGGCTTCGTCGCCGTAAAGCCCGTGCCGCATTCAGCAGCGGGGATGATAATTGGCATTACTTTTTTTCCGGGCACAGCATCTCCTCAACAAATCCCGAGCGATGAAACACAATGTGCCTATGCAATGATTTTTACACACGGCATTGATTGCGCCGATTTTTCGGATTATTTTACACTGTAATAACCTGCTCATGAGAAGGATTGCCCTGACACTCGTGTTGGCATCACTTGCGTGGCAAACTGTTGCCCAACACGCAAAGAATACTTTAGCCTTTAGCGTATCCGGTGACGATCGCATCTCGGTCGTAAGAAATAGTGTTCGTCTTGCTGAGTGGCATGAGCGTTCGTTCTGGCCTTTGTACGAGAGCTATCTCGGCGAAGTCAGTGAGGTGTCTTCAACATCGTATCGCTGTCTGCACGGCCTTGCGACAGCAGGCCGCGGAAGTAATGAAGGGGAGGCATTCGAACATGCCTGGAACCTGCTGACTTATCGCAACAAGGCTCTTAACGTACGTAATAAATACTACAAAGAGGTAGCTGCTGTGCTGAACGGCGTTGTGGCGCTGCAATTTCTTCAAACGGAAACGATGATGGAGATGCTGGAGACCACGCAGATTTACGGAGCTACAGAATGGGAAAATTTCCGATTCAGTGTAGCGACACTGTCGAGCCGCGAAACGAGAGAAGCTAAACACAATACTATCCGGGCAGCACTGGAAATTCCGCCGAACAAATCAGCGGCATTCTGGGCCGTTTACAACAAGTATGAAAACGACTGTGATGCCTTGCTCGGAGAGAATTACAACGTCTACTCCTTATTTGCCAGCGATCCAGCCGACTTCACACCGGCGCTGGCGAAACGACTTGGCTATGACCTGCTGCAGGTAATGGACCGGGAACTGCGTCTTAAGGAGCGTTACTTTCTTGAAATGAATAACGCAGTCGGACCGATGTTGGCAGCGCGCTTTCTCGCCTGGGAAGACTATTACTCAGTCGTTGAGAAAATGCACGCCTGGGCCGACTGACGGTCGCACGGTTACTCCCGCTTGTCGACTTTTGAAACCGGAATTTCTATCACTCTGGCGTCGCTCGCGTAATGACCTGAATTTTGAGAAAGATATGCGACTGCGTTGGTAATATCATGTCCGCTGGGCTGTTGATACATCCGAAGATCAAAGAAGGAGATCGCCGCAATGAGGTGATCGAAAATATCGGCCTGTATCGTCTCATATTCAGCCCACACCACCGTCTTCGTGAAGCAGTACACCTCAATCGGAATACCGCGATCTTCCATAGGAAGTTGCCTTACGAGCAGCGTCATGTCCTGATGAATCATCGGATGACGCCGCAGGTACGCCTCGACGTACCGGCGGAAGACTCCTAAATTCGTCATACGACGGCCGTTAATCAGGATGGAGGTATCGAAATCGTGTTCTGCATTGAACGCTTCAATTTCGGCTTGTCTCCGCTCGATGTAATCCTTCAGCAGGTAATATTGCTTATACCGCTCACGTGTCGCGGGGTCTACGAATTTCACCGACTGGACATCAATGTAGAGAGCCCTTTTGATTCGTCGCCCGCCACTCTCGCGCATACCCCGCCAGTTTTTGAAGCTGTCGGTGATAAAGTAGTAGGTGGGAATTGTCGTTACTGTCTTGTCCCAGTTCCGCACCTTGACTGTATTAAGGTTTATGGCAATCACATCTCCGTCTGCATTGAACTTGGGCATTTCCACCCAATCTCCCACGCGTACCATGTCATTCGACGAGATCTGGACACTCGCCACAAGACCGAGAATAGTGTCCTTGAAGATCAACATAATGATAGCGGTCATCGCCCCGAAGGCGCTGAGGAAGTAAACCGGCGATTTGCCGAGAAGCAGGGAAAGAACCAATATCCCGGTCGTGATATAAATGAGGATCCTGATCAGCTGAAAGTAACTTGCTATTGGCTTCGTTGTCAGTACCGACGAGCGCGCCATAGAGAATTCAATAACCCGCGACAGGGCAATCACGATGCGCATGCTGATGAAAATCAAATAGACATCGGTAAGACGAATTACCCACGGGAGGAAAGCGTCGAAATCCTTGAACAGAACCGGCGCGAACACCCTTACAAGCAGCGCAGGAACAAAGTGGGCGAGACTATCGAACACCCGGAAGTCGGCCAGTTGATCGTCCCAGGCGATCGGTGTTCGCTTGAAGAATCCATAGAGCGCATTGACAATTACCTTTCGGGTAATCCAGAAAGAAACAGCAGCCAGTATTCCCAGCGCCACTAAAAGGACGAATAGTCGGAGAGACGGGACAAAGAACTCGGAAGCGCCCGCATCGGTGAGCAGACGTTCAATGACGTTTTCAATCTGTTGCATGAGAAAAATAAAATGGCTGAACGCCGCGGCAAAAGTAGCGCTTTTACAGGAATCCGACGAGTCTTACGGTCGGGTGAGTCGCTCAAACGCCCTCATTCCAGGCATGTAAAGGTAATTGGAGGTTTTTCGTCTGACCGTGATGAGTGGTTTCAATGAACTGCCGGCGGTCTATGGCTGTTCTGACGCAGGAGAAACAGGGGAGGCGCAATCGTTTTCCGCCAAAATACTTTGGCCAAGAGTGGACGAATGGCAGGTTACTTTATCGTTATTCGTTATATTTAGAACCGGCCGCTACGTTCTTACTGCGTCCTGGAAAATTATTGAGACAGCTCATTTCATATCGCCCGCCGCACGCAAACACCGAAATGTGCCATATTTTCATCAGAATGATGAACCTAATCGCACCTGATAGGGTTAACCGAGAGTGCTCGGGAAAAATGTGTTCCTGAACACAGTAATACACGCCAAAAAATACACGAAAGAATTCGATGAGACAGCTTAAGATCAGCAAACAGATTACGAACCGCGAAAGTCAGTCGCTCGACAAGTACCTGCAGGAGATTGGAAAAGTAGACTTGATCACGTCTGATGAAGAAGTTGAGTTAGCCAAGCGCATCAAGGAGGGCGATCAAATTGCTCTTGAAAAGCTCACGAAGGCCAATTTGCGCTTTGTCGTTTCTGTTGCCAAGCAATACCAGAACAACGGTCTCACCCTCGGTGATTTGATTAACGAGGGAAATCTGGGGCTGATCAAAGCAGCCAAGCGTTTTGATGAAACGCGCGGCTTCAAGTTTATTTCCTATGCCGTATGGTGGATCCGCCAGTCGATCATGCAAGCCCTCGCTGAGCAGTCCCGCATCGTAAGGCTGCCGTTAAACCGGGTGGGCTCGCTGAACAAGATTTCACGGACTTTTTCAGAACTTGAACAAAAATTTCAGCGCGAGCCGTCTCCTCAGGAGTTGGCTGATGTGCTCGGTGTTACAGTCGATGAAGTGGCCGACACCATGAAGATCTCGGGCCGCCACGTTTCGGTGGATGCTCCCTTTGTGCAAGGGGAGGAAAACAGCTTGCTCGATGTTCTTGCAGACGAAACGGAAGAAACGCCTGATTCAGACCTGATGCACGACTCTCTTCGCAAGGAGGTCCAGCGTGCTCTGGCAACGCTTACACAGCGCGAGGCCGATGTTATCTCGTACTACTTTGGCCTGAACGGCAAGCAAGCCCTTACGCTCGAGGAGATTGGCCATAAATACAACCTTACACGCGAACGTGTACGCCAGATCAAGGAGAAGGCTACGCGTCGGTTGAGGCATAGCTCGCGCAGTTCTGCGCTGAAACCGTATCTCGGTCAATAACCCTGAAGAAAACGAAAAAAGCCACCGCAAGGTGGCTTTTTTGTTTCTTCAGATCTGTTGTCAAAGTTCCTTGATGCGGATGTTGCGAAAGCGCACAACCGTACCGTGCCCCAGGAAGCCGATATGACCTTTGTTTCGGTTGAGCCCGGGGTGCTCGCGTCCGTCAGCCGTACCGTTACGAGCTGCTTTCTTGATATCGGCATCGACGATGACGGTGCCGTTGAGGGTTATCTTGATGTGGTCTCCTTTGACATACACTTCCTGTTCATTCCATTCTCCCAAAGGACGCAGGAAACCTCGTTTGGCCGCAACGATTCCATAAACGGACCCATGATATTGCCACGGCTTAAGTTTGGCATATACCGGGGCGGTATCGTCCAGAATCTGCAGCTCTTTGCCTTCATAGGCGGCATCTCCGGTCAGGGGGGCATGTATACCAAGACCATTATTCGCACCCGGTGTTAGCTGAAACTCAAATCTGAAAACGAAATCCGAGTACTCTTTCTCCGTAAACAGGTTGCCATGGCCTTTGCCCTGAGGATAGATGGCGATGCTGTTGTCTTCTACAACATACTCGACCTTATTACCCACCCAGTTGTCAAGATCCTTACCGTTGAAGAGCAATTCGAAGCCTTCAGCCTTTTCCTCCGGCGTCAGCTCCGACGGTTTGCTGCCCAGCTCCCGGATGAAAATGTTCCGGAAAGCGATTTCGTTACCGTGTGCTTGCAGCTCGATTGCTTCCTCGGGGAAAATAGGGAGGTTGCGATCCCAGTAGTTCTCGAGCACGACGTTATCCACGACTTTGACTCCGTTCAGATGCACGGTCACGCGTTCGCCGACCATCTTGATATGGAAGGTGTTCCATTCACCCACGGGGTTATCGGCCAGTACAAGTGGCTTGTCCGGATTCTTCTGATTGTTGTACAATCCTCCTGAACCCACACGCGCATCCTCAAGTTTACCCCAGGGATCCCATATCTGCACCTGCGGAGTACCGCGCAAGTATATGCCGCTGTCTCCATCGCGCGATATCTTCCAATCGACGTACATCTCGAAATCCCCGTATTTGCGAACGGTACACAGGTTGTCACCTTTTCCGCTGAACCAGATTATACCATCTTTGACCGACCAGTTCTGCGACATTTTGGCGTCTGCGGCCTTTTGTCTTCGGGCCAATTCCTGTTTCGACAATTTGGCCCGGGCGATCGGGTTCTCAACCAATCCTTGCCATCCGGTAAGATCGCGCCCGTTAAACATCGGCTCGTAACCACGGCTGAAGGGCATGTCAGCCAAATACGTCTGGATATCAATCCGCTCATACGGACTGTCCTGACCTTCGAGTTTGTCCAGGATACGTTGCAACGTCTTGCGGACAAATGCTCCTGTCAATCCAGGCCGACCGTCCGCGGTGGGGAGGGCAATTTGCATGACCGAACGACCGGCAACCCGGTTCAGAGCTTCATCGTCGAGATAGCGCGAGACAAACACCAGGGCCAGGAACGACCGCAAGCCACCTACGCCGCGGATTACCGACGTCTTTTCCTCGTTTGTAGCTGCTTCCTGCATGGCTGCATCGTACATCAGCAGTTTCTGTTCATCGGGCCACGACGAGCGACCTATCTGGCTCACGAGCGCCTGGAAAGCCTGACCGTGATATTCCTTCTGCGAAGCATCGCGACGAATCGCAAGCAGGGTGCGAACCGCCTGATGATCCTGCCAGTTGATCAGGGCCTGAAATGCAGCTGCGCGTTCTTCGTCGCTGCCTGACTGGAAAGCCTCCGTTACCTTGCCAAGAGCATCCGCATCGTTGACATAGGGCAAGAGAGGCAACAGACGCGCTTTGTTCTGGGCATAAGCGGCGTTGATAGCCGCATGGCTGTTGCTGTCCATTGATTCAATGAGTGCCTGCTGAACAAGTTTTGTTTCCTCTCCCTGTTCCGCCCGAGTCAGTAGATCAAGCAACTCATTGGTGTGCTTCGCGACGGCCAACCGTGGAAGTGCTGCATAGGCAGCTTTCCGAACATTTGAATGGGAGGAATGCGTTTGTTCCAGAACGGACGAAAAGCTCTCCGTAACCCTGCGCTCGGCCAGGATACCGATGATCGCAGCTTGCACATGAGGTTGTGCACCGCCGAGGTGACTGGAAAGAACCGCAGCGGTGTTTTGATCCGAAACACGCAACAAAGCGGTCCGGGCAGCATTCACTTCTTCGTCGCTCTCACCGCGCAGGAGATAGCGAATCAGTGCGGGTTGCACGTCCTTGCTTTCGCCATAGGCCAGCTCTTCGGCCGCAGCCATACGCAGATGCGGATCGCGCGATTCGAGGGCGGGCTTCAGAAAAGCGCTCGCAAAAGTCTGTGAACGATCTGTTGAAGCAAGAGCATGGAGCAATTCAGCGCTTGGCGATTTCTTGTAAAGCTTAAGCCACTGTTTACGCGCCGATGCCTGGGTGAGGAGAGGGCTGGCGATTTTGAGTACTTCCCCCCGGTATTCGGCGTCGAAGCGGTTGATTTCCTTGAGAAGAACTTTATTCGCATCACCCGGCGTAGTGCGGGCCAGTGTGCTCAGCGCCGCCAGACGGAAATGGTGCTGATCGATCGTTTCCGCATTGCTCAGTAAAGTCTTGCTCGCTTTTGCCGCGAGCGAGGAATTCCCGTTTTGGCTGAGCTGATAGATGTACTCGACCAGTGCGTGAGTAGCCTCAGCAGGGTCGTTCTTGAACCCAACACTTTGTGCCGCCTTCAACAGTGCCGCATATGACGAGGGGTCTGCGATACGCGCCAACGCCCAAAGGGCGTGCTGACGAACCACGGTGTTTCCGTCCGCCACATACTTCGATATTTCCGAAACAGAGCCGGAATGCTTTGCCTCACCCAGCGCTTGAATAAGACGTGCACGTGTTTCGACTGAGGCGTCCGACTGCAAAGCAGAAAGTAAGGCCTGATGTGCCTGCGGCGTACCAATCGCAACCAGTGCTCCGATGGCCTGATCTGCAAGTTCGCGGGTCTTGATATGTGACGCCAAGGGCGCTACCGAGGCATCCGTTCCGATCCGTTCGATGTTTTCAATCAGATAAGATCCGACCTCGGGGTCTTTTGACGATTCCAGTCCGCGGAGATAGGCCTTTTCGATGCGCGCCTTTTGTTCCACCGTTGATGCATGGTGGGTGAGGAGCGACACAGCGTAGCGGGGAGCTACGCCATCCGGTTTTCCATTAGGTACGACCCGGCTAACGATCGCGTCGAGGCCTTCGTCGGGCAGATTTATAAGGTCGCGGAACAGACGATCCGCCTCCGCTGCATCTTTTGCCGGGAGCAGCGTCAGCACGTCGGCCACGCGGGTTTCTACTGTCCGATTATCCTGCCCCTGCGCTGAAGGCAGAGCAGCGAGGGACCAGAACAGTATTAGGTAAAGAATATTTCTCAGTTTCATCTTAGCGAATTATTGTATTAAGTGTCAATAGTGCTGAACACGTTTAGATTTTCCAGGGGCCGCGCATGGGCTGATCTATGAGACGGTTTGCCGCATCGTCGTTGATAAACACCTGCTTAACAGGGTCGAACGTCAGGGAACGACCGAGTTGCAGCGCGATTTTACCCATATTGACAACCGTGCACGAGCGGTGACCATTCAGTTCGTTAAGCGCGAACTTCTTGCGTGTTCTTACTGAATCGGAGAAAAGGCCCACCTGTGGATCAGGGTCGGGCATTGCGTCGATTACCTTGAGAATATTCGGGATATCGGAACGGAATCCCCGATAAACCTTACCGTTAGGACCTTCGATATAAGGGGCGTTGATATCTTTATTTTCACCATCAAGGATGATCTTACAACCATCATCATAGGTAAATTCAACGCGTCTCCAGGTACCCACGGCATCGTCGTGCTGCTGGGGCGCGTCGACATCGACTCTTACCGGAGAGGTGTCGTCCTTTCCGAGGAAGTATTGAACCGGGTCGATATAGTGTTGGCCCATATCGCCGAGACCGCCACCGTCATAATCCCAGTAGCCGCGGAAGTTCATGTGAACACGGTGAGGATTGTACGGCTTATAGGGCGCCGGCCCGAGCCACATATCGTAATCGAGGTGGTCGGGCACAGGAGTGGGTTCCAGATTGGTTTTCCCTACCCAGTAGAATTTCCAGTTGAAGCCCGTCACACCGCTGATTGTTACCTTAAGCGGCCATCCGAGAATACCACTGTCGACGAGTTTCTTGATAGGCTTAACCGTCGTGCCCATTCCGTAGAAGTTTGAGTTAAAACGGAACCATGTATTCAGTCGGAACATCCGTCCGTACTGTTCCATGGCCTCGATTACCCTTTTTCCCTCGCCGATAGTCCGCGTCATTGGCTTTTCACACCATACGTCTTTTCCCGCCTGGGCCGCCATCACCGACATGATGCCGTGCCAGTGCGGAGGCGTGGCAATGTGAACGATGTCGACGTCGGGCTGAGCCAAAAGCTCGCGGAAGTCGGTGTACGCGCGGACACCTTCGCCAATCATTTCCGCTGCCTGTTTAAGGTGATGGCGATCCACGTCGCAAATCGCGACGACACGCGTGCCTTCGTAGGGAATGTGGCCCCGGCCCATTCCACCAACACCGATAATGCCTTTGGTAAGCCGGTCACTGGGAGCCAGATACCCGGGACCACCCACAACATGGCGGGGAACAATGTAAAATGCGCCGATAGCCAGCGCCGACTTCTTAAGGAAATCTCTTCTGCTGTTTTTCGACTGAGAATCAACTGTTTTCTTCATTACTTAACATTTCAGGTCAAGCAAAGTAGGAAATTAAGTTAATGTGTGAAAGTCGTGAATCGTCAATCGTGAAGCGTGAAGCGTGAATCGTCTCCCAATGACAATCGGGAGAGGGTGGCTGATTCGCCGGGGCGTGGGCATAGGGAAGCTTACCTCGCGAAGGGTACCCTCACTCAAACACCTCCTTCACTTCATTCCAGAAGGCAGTCTTCCCTGCGCTTTAGCTCTCAGGGAGGCAAGCTATAACACTGTAACACTATGACACTCTAACACTTCAACCGGTATCTCAGCCTTATACTTCGACGGATAGGTCTGTGGTGGTGGAACTTCGCGCGAGGAGAAACTGCATTGCCCGAGAGCTACCCAGATGATGATAAACACGATAATAGTGCCGAAGCAACCACCGCCGAGCTTTTTGGCTCCGTAGCCGGCGATCAGGGCTCTGAAGAAGTTGTTCATGATACAGCGCTTTGGCCCGTATGCTTAAAACTTTATGCCTGTTCATCATTCAAGCGGATAAGCAGCCCTTCGTCACCGCTTACGGTGAGGCTGTTTTCGACAAGGGCTCCGTCGCGTTCAGGGATAGTTGAAAGGACAATCGTGCCTGAAAATGGAAAAGACTCGGGTTGGAAGAAATAAGGACGGTGCGAAAGGTTGAGCACCACCATAAAGCGTGTATTGCCGGCGCGGCGGATATACGCCATTGCCTGGCGGTCGCAATGGACCGGAGAAAAATCTCCGTGATGAAGCGCGGGTTCCATCCGTCTCAACCCGAGGAGTCGCCGGTACAGGTTAAGCATTGAATAAGGGGCTTCTGCCTGAAGCTTGACATTGATTCGCTTAAACGAAGGAGGGAGGGGAAGCCAGGGTTCTGTAGCGGAAAACCCTCCGTACTGACTATCATCCCACTGCATAGGCGTTCGGGAGGGATCCCGGCTTAGATTGAGGCCGGGCATGTTCAACCCCTGAGGGTCTTTGAACTGCTCTGGCGGGATGGCGACATCGGCCATCCCGATTTCATCCCCATAATAGAGCGTTGGCGTACCGCGCAGGGTCAGCAACATCAAGGCCGCTACTTGAGCCTGAGCACTTCCGATGCGGCTGATGACACGCGGCTGATCGTGGTTGCCAATGACCCAGTTCGGCCATCCGCCTTCCGGCAAAATAGACTCGTACTCCTGAATCGCCGCGTAGATACGTTCCGGTTCCCACTGGAGTTCCAGCAACTGAAAGTTGAAAGGGAGATGTGCCCCCGAGTTGTTTTCGCCGTAGTACTTCACCAGCCGGGTGAGCGGAAGATATATTTCACCGATCATCATCCTCTCTTCGTATTCTTCAAGTACCGCCCTCATTCCCCGGACGACGTCGTGTACTTCCGGCTGATCCGTTGAGTAAACGGGAAGAAGTTGTTCGTAAGGGGCCCGGCCCGGTTGATAATCCGGGTTCGGAGGGTTATCGCGAAATTGATCATCCTTCACCATGTGCCACATAACATCTACGCGAAAGCCGTCGACACCTTTATCAAGCCAGAACCGAATCACATCGAACATGGCGTTTCGGACCTCCGGATTTCTCCAATTGAGATCGGGCTGTTCCTTGAGGAAAGCGTGGTAATAATACTGTCCCGTATCATCGTCCCACTCCCACGCAGGACCTCCGAATACGCTGAGCCAGTTAGTCGGTGGACCTCCATCCGGCTTTGGATCACGCCATATATACCAGTCGCGCTTCGGATTGTCCCGGGAGGATCGGGATTCGATAAACCACTTGTGTTTGTCAGAGGTGTGGTTGGGAACCAGATCCATCACCAGCTTCATGTTGCGACGATGAACTTCCTCTACGAGGCGATCAAAATCTTTCATGGATCCAAACAACGGATCAATACTGAGATAATCCGCGATATCATACCCGAAGTCAGCCATGGGGGAGGTGTACACCGGAGAAATCCAGATGGCGTCCACGCCGAGCCACTCGAGATAATCGAGTCGCTGGGTGACGCCCGCCAGATCTCCAATTCCATCTTTGTTGGCATCCTGAAACGACCGCGGGTAGATCTGATAAATAACTCCCGTCTGCCACCAAAGGTATCGGTGTTTGTCGACTATACTCATGATTTTGACGTGTTATGAAGGAGATGGCTCAGGTCATCGGAACGGAACCACCGATAGCCATAGGCGCCGAGGCGGATTCGATGCCGTCCCTGCTCATCGGCAACAAGTTCCTCGATATTCAGAAGGTCGGTGAGCTTAGACTCCTCCTTGCGTTTAGTATCGAGAATCACCTCGTGCGCATGAGCATCAAAGTTGTGCAAGGTGATGAGCGAACTCCCGCGCCATCGATAGTACAACGCGAGGATGGAGCGATTATCGGTTTCTATGATTACCCAGTCGCCCCAGCCTATCTCCGAGCACTCCTGTCGAAGCCTGATCATCGAAGTCATCCAGTTGAGCAGCGAGTCCGGTTGCCGCCGCTGGCTCTCGACATTCACGGCGTCATAGCCGTAAGGACCTTCGTCAATGACTGGATGAACGAGTGAGTCGGCTTTGGAAAATCCGGCGTTTTTTTCTCCCGACCATTGCATCGGGGTTCTAACGGCATCGCGTTCCTTGAGGCCAAGGTTATCGCCCATACCAATTTCGTCGCCGTAGCGTATGACAGGAGTTCCCGGAAGCGCAAACATCAGGCTATACGCGAGCTCCGTTTGCTGGCGGTTGCCCAACATCGGAGCCAGGCGCCGTCGTATTCCCCGTTCATAGATCTGCATGTTCTTTTCCGGGCCAAACCGCTCAAATACCTTCTTGCGTTCTTCATCCTTGAGACGTCCCAGATCCAGTTCATCGTGGTTTCGCAGAAATGTGGCCCATTGCGAACTCGGGAAGTACAATCGTGTTGCCTCAAGAGCGCGCACCAGCGGCCTAACATCGGCTGTCGCCAACGCGTAGAAGATGTACTGATTGACGAAGAAATTAAACATCAGGTGAATTCCGTTTCCCTCTTCGCCGAAATACTTCCCCG
>Ga0079224_100003595_pt1 | contig 19662 bp, 16 predicted proteins | sample Stecom2015_FD_80414 | JGI IMG/M metagenome (GOLD analysis project Ga0079224, IMG submission 80414) | Agricultural soil microbial communities from Utah to study Nitrogen management - Steer compost 2015 | ecosystem: Environmental > Terrestrial > Soil > Agricultural land | place: USA: Utah...
CCCTCGGTCTGCGCGAGGTCGCCGAGGATCTCGTCGATGCGCTCCACCGACTCGTCGACGGGCAGCGTCGCGGGCGCGGGGCCGAGGATCACGAGCTCGGCGTCGGGGTACATGCGCTCGAACGCCTCCCACACGCCGTTCGCCGCTCGCGAGAGCGTCGAAAGATCGGAGGCGCGGTCGTTGATGGATCCCTGCACGACGACGAGGTCGGGATCGAGTTCGGGATCGAGCTGCACTACGCGCGTGCCGTAGAGGCCGCCGTGCTCGCCGGGGTGAAGATAGCCGCTGCCGTTCTCGCCGTCGACCGTCGTGTTCCAGCCGAGTTCGAGGCCCGCGAGATAGGCGTAGCCGCCCGTCGGGGTCGACGCCGCGAGACCAAAGGTCCACGAGTCGCCGAACACGAGCATCGAGGGCGCGTCGTCCTGCGCCGCTGCGGTGGCCGCCGACGAGGGCCAGTCGCCCGAGACGTCGACGCCGCGAGACTCGCTCGCGCAGGACGACAGGGGGACGGCTCCGAGTGCGACGACTCCGGCGACGGCGAGAAAACGATGCGAGGCCCGGGGCATATCTCAAGACTAAGTGCTCATAGGATGGATGCCCTATGAACCCCGATGCCCTCGCCTCCGCTCTGCTCCACGTCCTCACCGCGACCGCCGAGCGGCGACGCCCGGACGAGCCCCTCGGCGCGACGGCCTCGGACATCACGGTCGAGCGTCCCAAGAACCGCGACCACGGCGACTGGGCGACGAACGTCGCGATGAAGTTCGCGAAGCGGCTGGGCGCGAACCCGCGCGAGCTCGCGCAGGAGATCGCGGACGGTCTCGCCGAGGTGGACGGCATCGCGTCGGTCGAGGTCGCGGGCCCCGGATTCATCAACGTCCGCCTCGACGCGGCGGCCGCGGGCCAGCTCGCGAAGACGATCGTCGACGCGGGCGAGGCCTACGGTCGCAACGATTCGCAGGCGGGCGAGAGCGTCAATCTCGAGTTCGTGAGCGGCAACCCCACGGGCCCGCTCCACATCGGGCACACGCGCTGGGCCGCGCTCGGCGACGCCATGGGCCGCCTGCTCGAGGCGTCGGGCGCGAAGGTCGCCCGCGAGTACTACATCAACGACGCCGGCGCGCAGATGGATCGCTTCGGCGCGAGCGTCTACGCCGCCATGACGGGCGGCGAGGCACCGGAGGACGGCTACAAGGGCGCCTACATCGACGCGCTCGCGCAGCGGATCCGCGAGGCGCAGCCCGGGATCCTCGACGCCGCCGACGAGCAGGCCGCGCGCGATGCCGTCCGCGACGCCGCGTACGAGCTGCAGCTCGCCGAGATCCAGCAGTCGCTCGAGAAGTTCAACGTGCACTTCGACGTGTGGTTCTCGGAGCGCCAGCTGCACGCGGGATCCCCGAGCCTCATCGACCAGGCCGTCGACCGCCTGCGCGAGCAGGGCCACGTCTACGACGCCGACGACGCCGTGTGGGTGAAGACGACCGACTTCGGCGACGACAAGGATCGCGTGATCCGCCGCGGCAACGGCGTCTACACCTACTTCGCCGCGGACGCCGCGTATTACCTCAACAAGGGCGACCGCGGCTTCCGGCACAAGATCTATCTGCTGGGCGCCGACCACCACGGCTACGTGCACCGCCTCAAGGCGCTCGCGGGCGCGGCGGGCGACGACCCCGAGAAGGACATCGAGGTGCTGATCGGCCAGCTCGTGTCGGTCAACGGCGCGCGCCTGTCGAAGCGCGCGGGCAACATCATCGAGCTCGACGACCTGCGCGACTGGATCGGCACCGACGCGCTGCGCTACTCGCTCGAGCGCTCGCCCGCCGACTCGCCCCTGTCGCTCGACCCCGAGCTGCTGCAGAAGCGCACGAACGACAACCCCGTCTTCTACGTGCAGTACGCCCACGCGCGCACCGTCAACGTCGGGCGCAACGCGGCCGACTCCGGCGTCACGCGCGAGGTGTTCCAGCCCGAGCTGCTGACGCACGAGACCGAGGCGGCGCTCCTCGGCGCGCTGCAGGAGTTCCCGCGCATCGTCGCCTTCGCGGCCGAGCTGCGCGAGCCGCACCGCGTCGCGCGCTACCTCGAGGAGCTCGCGGGCCTCTACCACCGCTGGTACGACAACTGCCGCGTCACGCCGAAGGGCGACGAGCCGGTCGAGCCCGTGCACGGTACGCGCCTGTGGCTCAATGACGCGACGGGCCAGGTGCTCCGCAACGGCCTCGGCCTGCTGGGGGTCAGCGCGCCCGAGCGCATGTGAGCGCGGCGGCGGCGCGTCGGCGTTCACAGTAGACTCTGACGCATCTGCGCCCGACGCCGATCGGGCGGATCCCCGTTCGCCGAACCCGTAAGGTCCTCCACGCTCGATGGTCACCGCGCACCCCCTCGCCCCGGCATGGCTCGCCGTTCCCGACGACGCGGGGGATCTCGCTCCCCGGGTGTGGCCGGCGACGGCGCGCCGCGACGCCGACGGCGTCCTCGCGGTCGGCGGCGTGCGCGCGACCGAGCTCGCTGAGCGCTTCGGCACGCCCGTGCTCGTCCTCGACGAGCAGGACGTGCGCGACCGCGCGGATCGCACGCGGCGCGCCTTCTCGGCGGCGGCTGAGCGGCGCGGATCCGCGGCGCGCGTCTACTACGCGGGCAAGGCCTTCCTGTCGGTCGAGGTCGCGCGGTGGATGACGGACGCGGGCCTGAACGTCGACGTGTGCTCGCGCGGCGAGCTCGAGACGGCGCTCGCCGCCGGCGTCGCGCCCGACCGCATCGGCTTCCACGGCAACAACAAGAGCCTGAGCGAGCTCGAGCGCGCGATCGAGGTCGGCGTCGGCACGATCATCGTCGACTCGGCGATCGAGATCGAGCGCATCGGCGCGATCACCTCGCGCACGGGATCCGCGCAGCGCGTGCTCGTCCGCGTGCGCAGCGGCGTGCACGCCGACACCCACGACTTCCTCGCGACCGCCCACGAGGATCAGAAGTTCGGCTTCGCCCTCGACGAGGCCGAGCGCGCGGTCGAGCGCATCCGCGAGCTGCCCTTCGTCGAGTTCCTCGGCCTGCACTGCCACATCGGCTCGCAGATCTTCGGCGTCGACGGGTTCCGCGAGTCGGCCTCCCGCGTGCTCGAGCTGCACGCACGGCTGCTCGAGGGCGGCCCCGTGCCGCTCATGAACCTCGGCGGCGGCTTCGGCATCGCCTACACGCGCGCCGACGACCCCGCCGAGATCGAGGCGCTCGCCGAAGGCATCGTCGACGCCGTCGCCGACGAGTGCTCGGCCCGCGGCATCGAGCTGCCGACGCTCGCGTTCGAGCCCGGGCGGTCGATCGTCGGCCCCGCAGGCATCACGCTGTACGAGGTCGGCACGACCAAGCCTGTGACGGTGCAGGCGGCAGGCGGATCCGCCGAGCGCCTGTACGTCGCGGTCGACGGCGGCATGAGCGACAACGTTCGGCCCGCGCTGTACGGCGCGCAGTACTCGGCGAGGATCGCGTCGCGCGTGAGCGACGCGGATCCGGCGCTCGTGCGCGTCGTCGGCATGCACTGCGAGTCGGGCGACATCGTCGTCGACAACGAGTTCCTGCCGGGCGACGTCGCGTCGGGCGACCTCGTCGCGGTCGCCGCGACGGGCGCCTACTCGGCGGCCATGGCGAGCAACTACAACCACGTCCCGCGCCCGCCCGTCGTGGCGGTGCGGGACGGACGAGCCCGCGTCATCCTGCGCGGCGAGACGATCGACGATCTGCTCGCCCGCGACGCCGGGCTCGACGCCCCTGTCCATCACGAGGGAGAAGAATGATCGATCACCGAACTCTGCGCGTCGCCCTTCTGGGCGCCGGCTCGGTCGGGTCGCAGGTCGCGCGCCTGCTGCTCGAGCACGCCGACGAACTCGAGGAACGGGCCGGGGCTCGCCTGGAGCTGGCCGGGATCGCGGTGCGCGACGTCGACGCGCCCCGCGACGTCGAGCTGCCCCGCGAGCTGCTCACGACGGATGCGCACGAGCTCATCGTCGGCAGCGACATCGTGATCGAGCTCATGGGCGGCATCGAGCCCGCCCGCACGCACATCCTCGACGCGCTGCAGTCGGGCGCCGACGTCGTGACGGGCAACAAGGCGCTGCTTGCGACGCACGGCGCCGAGATCTTCGACGCCGCCGACCAGGTCGGCGCGTCGGTGTCGTACGAGGCCGCCGTCGCGGCCGCGATCCCGATCGTGCGCCCGCTGAAGGATTCGCTCGCGGGCGACTTCGTGACGCGCATCTTCGGCATCGTCAACGGCACGACCAACTCCATCCTCGACCGCATGGATCGCGAGGGCGCCGAGTTCGACGCGGTGCTCGCCGACGCGCAGGCGCTCGGGTACGCCGAGGCCGACCCGACGGCCGACGTCGAGGGCCACGACGCCGCGCAGAAGGCCGCGATCCTCGCGAGCCTCGCCTTCCACACGCACGTGCCGCTCGAGCGCGTGCACTGCGAGGGCATCACGTCGATCGACGCCGCCGCCATCGAGAACGCCAAGAAGGCGGGCTTCGTCATCAAGCTGCTCGCGACGTGCGAGCGCCTGCCCGCCGAGGGCGACGACGAGGCCGCCATCTCGGTGCGCGTGTACCCCGCGCTCGTCAGCCGCGAGCACCCGCTCGCGAGCGTGCACGGCGGCAACAACGCCGTCTACGTCGAGGCCGCGGCCGCCGGCCCGCTCATGTTCTACGGCGCGGGCGCGGGCGGCGTCGAGACGGCTTCGGCGATCCTCGGCGACGTCGTGTCGGCTGCGCGCCGCCACATCGCGGGCGGCGTCGGCGTGGGCGAGTCGGCCCGCGGCGACCAGCCGATCGCCGAGATCGGCCGCATCACGACGCGCTACCAGATCACGCTCGACGTCACAGACGAGCAGGGCGTGCTCGCGACCGTCGCGGGGATCCTCAGCCAGGGCGGCGTCTCGGTCGCCACGATCGAGCAGACCGTCTCCGAGCAGCCCGACGGCACGAGCCGCGCGCGCCTCGTGATCGGCACGCACAAGGCCCGCGAGCTCGCGCTGAGCACGACGGTCGAGCGCCTCGCCGAGAGCGTCGTCGTCGAGCGCGTCGTGACGGTGCTGCGCGTGGAAGGCGACTGAGGGTGGCGCAGTCGGCCGAGCGCACGGTCCACGTGCGCGTGCCGGCCACGAGCGCGAACCTCGGTCCGGGGTTCGACACGCTCGGCCTCGCCCTGAGCGTCTACGACGAGCTCGAGGTCATGGCGCTTGCGCCCGGCGAGCTCGAGATCGCGGTGTCGGGATCCGGCGCGGAGCACATCCCGCGCGACGAGTCGCACCTCATCGCCACGACGATCCGCTACTGCTGCGAGTCGGTCGGGCGCCCCGCGCCGGGCCTGCGCATCGTGGCCCGCAACGGGATCCCGCACGGCAAGGGCCTCGGATCCTCGGGCGCGGCCGTCGCGGCGGGCGTGCTCGCCGCGAAGGGCCTGCTCGAGGGCGAGGCGGAGTTCACCGACGCCGACCTGCTGCGGCTCGCGACCGAGCTCGAGGGGCACCCCGACAACGTCGCGCCCGCCCTGTTCGGCGGCCTGACGATCGCGTGGACCGAGAACGGCGTGCCGCAGCACAAGAAGCTGCTCGTGCACCGCGGCGTCTCGCCCGTCGTGTTCGTGCCCGACCGCACGATGTCGACCTCGAAGGCGCGCAGCGTGCTCGAGCCCGAGGTGTCGCGCGAGGACGCCGTGTTCAACGTGTCGCGCTCGGCGCTGCTCATCGCGGCGCTGACGCAGAGCCCCGACCTGCTGATGTCGGCGACGGAGGACCGGCTGCACCAGGAGCGCCGCGCCGAGGCCATGCCGGAGACCTTCGCGCTCGTGGGCGCCCTGCGCGAGCGCGGCTTCCCGGCCGTCGTGTCGGGCGCGGGCCCGAGCGTGCTCGTGCTCGCCGACGGCCCCGGCGGCCGCCTCGAGGCGGCGCGCGTCGCCGAGGAGGCGACGAGCGGGTCCTGGACCGCGCTCATGCTGGCCGTCGACTTCCTCGGCGGCACCGTGCGCGACGCGGGCGAGGCGAGAATGGAAACCCCGTGACGGATCGTGATGTGAGGACCCCGATGACGTACATCTCCACCCGCGGAGGCGGCGAGCCGCTCAGCTACTCCGAGACCCTCATCGAGGGCCTCGCGCGCGACGGCGGCCTCGCGGTCCCCGCCGTCATGCCGACCGTCGACGCCGCGACGCTCGAGGGTTGGCGCGGCCTGCGCTACCCCGAGCTCGCGACCGAGGTGCTGGGGCTGTTCGCGACCGACATCCCGCGCGACGACCTCGCGCGCATGACGGCCGACGCGTACGCCGCGTTCCCCGAGGAGGTCGTGCCGCTGCGCTCGATCGGCGACGGGATCACGCTCGTGGGGCTCTCGGAGGGCCCGACGCTCGCCTTCAAGGACATGGCCATGCAGTTCCTCGGCCAGGTGCTCGAGTACCAGCTCGAGCGCATCGACTCGGTGCTCAACGTGCTCGGTGCCACGTCGGGCGACACGGGATCCGCGGCCGAGCACGCGCTGCGCGGCAAGGATCGCGTCGCGGTGTTCATGCTGTCGCCGCAGGGGCGCATGAGCGCGTTCCAGCGTGCGCAGATGTTCTCGCTCGACGACGCGAACGTGCACAACATCGCGGTCGACGGCGTCTTCGACGACTGCCAGACGCTCGTCAAGCAGCTCGCGGGCGACGTCGCCTTCAAGCAGGACCACCGCCTGGGCGCAGTCAACTCGATCAACCTCGCCCGCATCACGGCGCAGGTCGTGTACTACTTCTGGGCCTGGCTGCGCGCGACCGACGAGTCCGGACCCGCCGAGCTGTCGGTCACGGTGCCGTCGGGCAACTTCGGCAACATCCTCTCGGGCTTCTACGCGAAGCAGATGGGGCTGCCGCTGCGCCGCCTCGTACTCGCGACGAACGAGAACAACGTGCTCGACGAGTTCTTCCGCACGGGCGTGTACCGCCCGCGCGGCGCGGCCGAGACGGTCGCGACGTCGAGCCCATCGATGGACATCTCGCGCGCATCGAATCTCGAGCGGTTCATCTTCGAGCTGTTCGGCCGCGACGCCTCCCGCGTCGTCGCGGCGTGGCGCGAGCTCGACGAGCAGGGCTTCTTCGACATCGGCGACGACCTGCCGCGCCTGCGCGACGAGTTCGGGTTCGAGAGCGGCACGTCGACGCACGCCGACCGCCTCGCGACGATCCGCTCGGTGCACGAGCAGACGGGCGAGCTCGTCGACCCGCACACCGCCGACGGCATCACGGTCGCGCGCCGGCTGCGCGAGGAGGGCGTGCCGATGCTCGTGCTCGAGACCGCCAAGCCGCAGAAGTTCGCCGAGACGATTCGCGAGGCGCTCGGCATCGAGCTCGAGTACGCGCCCGAGGTGCGGGCCATGCTCGACGCCCCGCAGCACGTGACGGAGCTGCCGAACGACGCCGACGCGCTGCGCGCGTTCATCGCCGAGCAGGCGCTCTCGCCGCGCGCGGAGTGATAGAGTGAACGGCACAGCGGAGGGTGCCACGTCGCACGAACTCTGAACCTCCGTCGCAACTCTGCGAAGCCCCGCACGGATCCCCGACGGCTCCGCGATCCCGCGAAGCAACAGGGCGATCGGCGCGCCTCGATGCGCGCGCCACACGCATGTCCACGTGCGGATCGGCTCTGAAACATCCCAACACAAGGAGCACTCGTGGAATCCACCACCGAGAACCCCGGCGGCGAGAACGCCGCAGCAGACCAGGCGCAGATCGACCAGGCCGTCGCCGCGGCCGACGACGCGTCCGCGCCGAAGAAGGCCGCGACGACCCGCAAGCGCGCCCCGCGCCGGGCGAGCTCGACGGGGGCCGCAGCCGCGGCCGCGCCCGCCGAGGAGCAGGCCGCGCCTGCCGCAGCCCCGGCCGAGGACGCCGCGGCGTCCGAGCCCGCCGCGGCGTCCGAGCCCGCGGAGGAGGCGCCCAAGGCCCCGCGCAAGCGCGCGCCGCGCCGCACGAAGGCGCAGATCGAGGCCGACAAGGCGGCCGCTGAGGCTGCCGCGGCCGAGAGTGCCGACGCGCCTGCGGACGCGCCCGCCGCCGAGGAGGCGCCGGCCGCGAAGAAGCCGGCGCGCGCCACGCGCTCGCGCGCCAAGAAGACCGAGGCCCCCGCCGAGGAGACGGCCGCCGAGGCCGCGGCGTCGGAGCCCGCGGCGGAGGCCGAGGCCCCCGCCCCCAAGAAGACGACGCGTTCGACCTCGCGCCGCACGGCCGCCGCGAAGGCGCAGGACGAGACCGCCGCAGCCGACGCCGAGGCGCCCGCGGAGCCCGCATCCGCCGAGGCCGCGCCCGCCGAGGGCGAGGCCGCACAGCCCGCCGAGAAGAAGCCCGCCCGCGCGAGCCGTTCGCGTAAGAAGCCCGCCGCCGAGGCGCAGGCCTCGGGCGAGGCGACCGACCTCGTCTCCGCCGCCGAGCAGGCCGCGTCCTCGGACGCGGAGCAGGCCGCGGCCGCGCCCGCGGGCGACGCCCCGGCGCAGGAGCAGGAGTCGTCGCAGGACGATAAGGCCGAGACCGCCGAGCGGGCCGAGTCGTCCGAGCAGGCCGAGTCGTCCGAGCAGGCCGACGGAGCCGACAAGTCCGACCAGGGCGACGAGCAGGAAGGCTCGGGCCGCGGACGCCGCGGGCGGGGCCGCAACCGCCGCAAGAAGAGCGGATCCGACCAGGCCGACGAGTCGAGCGACGAGCGCTCGAACGGCGGCCAGAACGGCAACGGCGGCAACCAGAACGGCGGCAACGGCGGCCAGAACGGCAACGGCCAGCGCGGCGGTCAGCAGCAGAAGCAGCAGCAGGACGCCTCGGGCGACAAGCAAGGTCGCGGCAAGCGCGGTCGCGGCCGCGGCCGCGGTCAGGACGAGTTCGAGCCCGAGATCACCGAGGACGACGTCCTTATCCCCATCGCGGGCATCCTCGACGTCCTCGACAACTACGCCTTCGTGCGCACGACGGGCTACCTGCCGGGCCAGCAGGACGTCTACGTCTCGCTGGGCCAGGTCAAGAAGTACAACCTGCGCAAGGGCGACGCCGTCGTCGGCGCCATCAAGCAGCCCCGCGAGGGCGAGCAGAACGGCCGCCAGAAGTACAACGCGCTCGTGAAGGTCGACGCCATCAACGGCCTGTCGACCGATGACGCGGCGAACCGCGTCGAGTTCTCGAGCCTCACGCCGCTCTACCCGCAGGAGCGTCTGCGCCTCGAGACGGCCCCCGAGAAGACGACGCAGCGCATCATCGACCTCGTCGCGCCCATCGGCAAGGGCCAGCGTGGCCTCATCGTCGCGCCCCCGAAGGCGGGCAAGACGATCGTGCTGCAGCAGATCGCGAACGCGATCGCGCAGAACAACCCCGAGGCGCACCTCATGGTCGTCCTCGTCGACGAGCGCCCCGAAGAGGTCACCGACATGCAGCGGTCGGTCAACGGCGAGGTCATCGCCTCGACCTTCGACCGCCCGGCCGAGGACCACACGACGGTCGCCGAGCTCGCGATCGAGCGCGCCAAGCGCCTCGTCGAGCTGGGCCGCGACGTCGTCGTGCTGCTCGACTCGATCACGCGCCTCGGCCGCGCCTACAACCTCGCGGCGCCCACCTCGGGCCGCGTGCTCTCGGGCGGCGTCGACGCGTCGGCGCTGTACCCGCCGAAGAAGTTCTTCGGCGCCGCGCGCAACATCGAGAACGGCGGATCGCTCACGATCCTCGCGACGGCCCTCGTCGAGACGGGCTCGAAGATGGACGAGGTCATCTTCGAGGAGTTCAAGGGCACGGGCAACATGGAGCTGCGCCTCAGCCGCCAGCTCGCCGACAAGCGCATCTTCCCGGCCGTCGACGTCAACGCGTCGTCGACCCGCCGAGAGGAGATGCTGCTGAGCCCCGACGAGGTGAAGATCACGTGGAAGCTGCGCCGCGCCCTCGCCGGCATGGACCAGCAGCACGCGCTCGGCGTCATCCTCGAGAAGCTCAAGGAGACCGGCTCGAACGTCGAGTTCCTCGTGCAGATGCAGAAGTCCGTCCCCGCCGCGGGCGACGGTCGCTGATCCGCGCGCAGCCGTGTTCGAATCCGTCCAGTCGCTGATCGACGAGCACCGTCGGGTCCAGGAGGAGCTCTCCGACCCGGCGGTGCACGCCGACGCCGCGCGCGCCAAGCGCGTCAACCGTCGCTTCGCCGAGCTGTCGAGGATCGTGCGCGCCCACGAGGAGTGGACGCAGGCGGGCGACGACCTCGCCGCCGCGCGCGAGCTCGCGGACGAGGATCCCGCCTTCGCGGATGAGATCCCCGCGCTCGAGGAGCGCCTCGCCGAGACGCAGGAGCGCCTCCGGCGCCTGCTCATCCCGAGGGATCCCGACGACGCGCGCGACGTGATCATGGAGATCAAGGCGGGCGAGGGCGGTGCCGAGAGCGCGCTGTTCGCGGCCGACCTCCTGCGCATGTACACGCAGTACGCGGCGGCGCGCGGCTGGAAGACCGAGGTCATCGAGTTCGACGCATCGGACCTCGGCGGCTACAAGAACGTGCAGGTCGCGTTCAAGGGATCGTCGAACGACCCCGCGCAGGGCGTGTGGGCGCACCTGAAGTACGAGGGCGGCGTGCACCGCGTGCAGCGCGTGCCCGCGACGGAGTCGCAGGGGCGCATCCACACGTCGACGACGGGCGTGCTCGTCTTCCCCGAGGTCGACGAGCCGGAAGAGCTGCAGATCGACCCGAACGACCTCAAGATCGACGTGTACCGCTCGTCGGGCCCGGGCGGGCAGTCGGTCAACACGACCGACTCGGCCGTGCGCATCACGCACCTGCCGACCGGCATCGTCGTGTCGATGCAGAACGAGAAGTCGCAGCTGCAGAACCGCGAGGCCGCTATGCGCGTGCTGCGCGCCCGCCTGCTCGCGAAGCAGCAGGAGGAGCTCGCGGCGCAGGCCGCCGACGCGCGCAAGAGCCAGATCCGCGGCATGGACCGCTCCGAGCGGATCCGCACGTACAACTTCCCCGAGAACCGCATCGCCGACCACCGCACGGGGTTCAAGGCGTACAACCTCGACCAGGTGATGGACGGCGCCCTCGAGCCCGTCATCGACTCGTGCATCGCGGCCGACGAGGCGGAGCGGCTCGAGCACCTGGGCGAGTGAGGGAGGCCGGCGAGGCGACATGAGCGACGCACACGCGCACGAGCCGGCGGGCCGTCCCGCGCGCCTCGGCGTGGGCTTCGTCATCGCGATCGTCCTCGTCGCGATCAACCTGCGACCCGCGCTCACGGGCGTCGGCACGCTCCTGCCGTACATCGAGCAGGACATCGGGCTCACCTCGAGCGGCGGCGGCGCGCTCAGCACGCTGCCGCTCGTCGCATTCGCCGCGACGTCGCCGTTCGTCAGCCGCATCGCGCACCGGTTCGGATCCTCGCGCGTACTCGCGGCGTCGCTCGCGCTGCTCGTCGTCGGCACGGTCATGCGGTCGCTGCCGCACATCGCGCTCCTCTTCGCGGGCACGGTGCTGATCGCCGTCGCGATCGCGTTCGGCAACGTGCTGCTGCCCGCCGTCATCCGCTATCGCGCGCCGGCCGCGCTCATCCAGGTCGCGAGCGCGATCTACGTCACGATGATGGGCCTGTCGGCCGCCGTCTCGTCGGGCATCTCGGTGCCGCTCGCGGCCGTGCTGCCGGGATCCTGGCGCACGGCGCTCGCGTGGAGCGCCGTGCTCGGCGTGATCGCGCTCGTCGTGTGGATCCCTCGCGCGCGCCGAGACGGCCGCGACGAGGCGCCCGGCACGACGCACGCGCCGACGCCGTGGGGATCCTGGCTCGCGTGGCAGGTGAGCTTCTACATGGGCCTGCAGTCGCTCGTGTTCTACTCGTCGATCGCGTGGCTGCCGAGCGTGTTCGTCGAGCAGGGCATGAGCACGGCGGCGGCCGGCTGGCTCATGTTCTTCTTCCAGGTCGTCAGCCTCATCGCGAGCTCGTTCCTGCCGCTGTTCACGCGCGGCCGCGACGACCACCGCTGGGTGGGCGCGGCGGCGCCCGTGCTCATCGCGCTCGGCGCGATCCTGCTCATCTGCGCGCCGCAGCTCGTCATCGTCTCCTGCATCCTGCAGGGCTTCGGCGGCGGCGCGGCGCTCGTCCTGGCGCTGAGCTTCCAGTCGCAGCGCGCGGCGGGTCCCGCCGAGGCGGCCTCGCTCGCGGGCATGGCGCAGGGCGTCGGGTACCTCGTGGCCGCGGCCGGCCCGGTGCTGCTCGGCGTCGTGCACGACGCGACGAGCGAGTGGACGCTGCCGCTCGTGCTGCTCACGGTCTTCGCGCTCACCATGGCCGTTTTCGGCTACGGCGCGGGACGCGACAGGATCGTGCGCGCCCGCTGACGCGGCAGACTGGGGGCATGGATCCCTCGCAGCTCTCGCTCGTCGACCTCGCCGCCGCGCTGCGCGGGGGAGAGGTCTCGCCCGTCGAGGCGACGCAGGCGTTCCTCGAGCGCATCCGGGCGCACGACGACCTCGGCGCCTTCGTCGAGGTCACGGCCGAGCGCGCGCTTGACCGGGCCCGCGCGCTCGGGACGCCGCGGGAGGGTGCGCCGCCGCTGTGGGGCGTGCCGCTCGCCGACAAGGACCTCACGGCGCGCGCGGGCGTGCCCACACGGTACGGATCCCGAGCATTCCGCGACTTCGTGCCCGACGCCTCGGATCCGCTCGCGCTCGCGCTCGACCGCCTCGGATCGGTGAGCCTCGGCAAGACCTCGACCCCCGAGTTCGGGCTGACGGGGTACACCGAGCCGGCCGCGGGGCGCCCCGCGCGCAACCCGTGGGATCCCGCGACGGGCGCGGGCGGATCCAGCGGCGGCGCCGCTGTCGCCGTCGCGGCGGGCCTGCTGCCCGCCGCGCCCGCGTCGGACGCGGGCGGGTCGATCCGGATCCCCGCCGCGACGGTCGGCGTCGTGGGGCTCAAGCCCTCTCGCGGGCGCCTGCCGTTCGTGAACGGGCTCGACGCGCCGGGCGGGCTCGGCACGGCGGGGCCGATCGCGCGCTCGGTCGCCGACGCGGCGCTGCTGCTGGGCGCGCTCACGAGCTCGGCGCCGCGCGCGCACGCGACGGGCGCGCCGGATCCCGACGGCGCCTTCGCGGGGCGCGCGCCGCTGCAGGAGCTCGTCGCGCGGGATCCGGGCCGCCTGCGCGTCGGCACGACGCTCGCGACGCCGTGGGACGGCTGGACCGACACGACGCTCGACGAGGGCGCCCGCGCCGCGTTCGCGTGGGCCGCGGGGGTGCTGGAGGGCGCGGGGCACGCGGTCGCCGACGCGGGCTGGGCGCCCGCGGGGTACCCGGAGCTGTTCACGACGATCTGGCGCGCGTCGGCCTCGACCGTGCCCGTCGCGACGGAGGATCTCGACTGCCTCGTCGAGCCGTTCACGGAGTGGATCGTGCGCGAGGGGCGCGCGATGGGGGCGCAGGAGGCGCTCGGCGGCTACCAGGCGGCCGCGGCGTTCGAGCGCCGCACGATCGAGGCGTTCGCGCCCTACGACGCCGTGCTCACACCGGCGCTCGCGCTGTCGCCGCGGCCGATCGGCTGGGCGGGCGAGGCGGCCTCGCCGCTCGAGAACTTCGCGCGGCAGTGCCAGTACGCGCCGCACACGAGCTTCGTCAACGTCGCGGGCCTGCCCGCCGTCACGGTTCCGGTCGCGGCCGCGCCGGGGGAGCGGCCGTGGAGCGTGCAGCTCATCGGCCGGCCGGGCGGCGAGCTGCGGATCCTGCAGCTCGCGGCGCAGCTTGAGGCCGCGCGCGGCGAGCTGCCGCGTCCGCCGCTTCGCCGACCGTCTGCCGATTCGCCGAGCGCCTGAGCCGAGGGGCGGATCCGTCAGATCCTCGCCGAGATCGCAGACGCTCGGCGAGGCGTCAGATCTGGTACTCGGGCGCGCTCAGCAGGTCGGTGACGCGGTCGTCCTTCGCCCGTGGGCGGGCCTTGGCCGGGATCCCGACGACGATGCTGTCGGCGGGGGCGTCGCGGATCACGACTGCGTTCGCCCCGACCGCGCTGCGCGCGCCGATCGTCACGGGGCCGAGCACCTTGGCGCCGGCGCCGACGACGACGCCGTCGTGCAGGGTGGGGTGGCGCTTGCCCTTGCTGAGCGACGTGCCGCCGAGCGTGACGCCGTGGTAGAGCATGACGTCGTCGCCGACCTCGGCCGTCTCGCCGACCACGACGCCCATGCCGTGGTCGATGAAGAAGCGCCTGCCGATGCGCGCCCCGGGGTGGATCTCGATGCCCGTCAGCCACCGGCCGAGCTGCGACAGGGCGCGCGCGAGGAAGCGCAGGCGCCGGCGCCACAGCCCGTGGCTCACGCGGTGCAGCCAGATGGCGTGCAGGCCGGGATAGAGGAGCGCGATCTCGACGAAGCCGCGCGCTGCCGGATCCCGGCGGCGCGCGGCCTCGATGTCCTCGCGGAGGTGAAGTCCCATACGCGGACGAGCCTATCGACTCACGCGTCGCGCAGGTGCTCCCAGAGGAAGGTCGACACGTAGCGCTCGCCCGTGTCGGGCACGACCACGACGATCTTCTTGCCCGCGTTCTCGGGGCGCTTCGCGACCTCGACGGCGGCCCAGACGGCGGCGCCCGACGAGATGCCGGCGAGGATGCCCTCCTTGGCGGCGAGGTCGCGTGCGGCCTGGACGGCGGCGTCGAGCGGGGCCGGCAGGATCTCGTCGATGACCGAGCGGTCGAGGATGCCGGGCACGAAGTTCGCGCCGAGGCCCTGGATCTTGTGCGGCGCCGCCGTGCCCTCGCTGAGGAGGGGCGAGTCGGCCGGCTCGACCGCGACGATCTGCACGCCGGGCTTGCGCTCCTTGAGCACCTGGCCGACGCCCGTGATGGTGCCGCCCGTGCCGATGCCCGCGACGAAGATGTCGACGTCGCCGTCGGTGTCGGCGAGGATCTCCTCGGCCGTCGTCTCGCGGTGGATCTTGACGTTGGCCTCGTTCTCAAACTGGCTCGCGAGCACAGCGCCTGGCGTCTCGGCCACGATGCTCTTGGCGGCCTCGACGGCGCCGTTCATGCCCTTGGCGGGGTCGGTCAGCACGAGCTCGGCACCGAGGGCGCGCAGCAGCACGCGGCGCTCGCTCGACATCGACGAGGGCATCGTGAGGATGACCTTGTAGCCGCGCGCGGCGCCGACGAGCGCGAGCGCGATGCCCGTGTTGCCTGACGTGCCCTCGACGATCGTGCCGCCGGCGGGCAGCTCGCCCGACGCCTCGGCCGCGTCGATGATCGCGACGCCCAGGCGGTCCTTCACCGACGAACCGGGGTTGAAGAACTCGAGCTTCGCGAACACCTCGGCACCTGCGCCGTCGGTCACGCGGTTGAGGCGGACGAGCGGGGTCTTGCCGAACGCGCTCGAGATGTCGTTGTGGATCGCAGCCATCGGGTGCCTTCCCTTCGGGGTCCTGGCGGTCCGACGGGGACGTCGTCGAACCTCTGAGCCAGCCTACGGGGGCGCGAGAGCGGGCGGCCACGAGTGTGACGGAGGATTTCGGGATCCGCGGGGCATAGAGTCTCGTGTCGTGGCTGCCGACGAGACGATCCCCCTGCGCGACGCCCTGCGGGGCGCGGTCGATGTGCTCTTCTCCGCGGGGGTCCCGGATCCCGCGGTCGACGCCGAGCTGCTGCTCGCGTGGGCCCTCGGCCCCGACGTGACGCGCGGCGAGGTGCACGCCGGGATCGTCCGGGGCGCCGCGCTCGAGCCCGAGCAGCACGCCGCGTTCCGCGCGCTCGTCCGGCGCCGCGCCGAGCGCGAGCCGCTGCAGCACATCACGGGATCCGTGCCGTTCCGCCACCTCGTGCTCGACGTCGGCCCCGGCGTCTTCGTGCCGCGCCCCGAGACCGAGCAGGTCGCGCAGATCGCGATCGACGCGCTCGCCGTCGCGGCCGAGCCCGAGCCGATCGCGGTCGACCTCGGCACGGGATCCGGCGCGATCGCGCTCGCGATGGCGACCGAGGTGCCGAGGGCGCGGGTGTACGCGGTCGAGAAGTCGGACGATGCGATCGCGTGGACGCGCCGCAACGTCGAGCGCATCGCGCCCTCCGTCGACCTGCGCCACGGCGACCTGGCCGACGCGTTCGGCGACCTCGACGGCCGCGTCGCGGTCGTCGCCTCCAACCCGCCCTACGTGCCGGACGACGCGATCCCGCGCGACGAGGAGGTGCGGCGCTTCGACCCCGCGCTCGCGCTGTACGGCGGATCCGACGGGCTCGACGTCGTGCGCGTCGTGAGCCGCGTGGGCCTGCGCCTCGCGCGGCCGGGCGGCCTCGTCGTGATCGAGCACGGCGAGCAGCAGGGGCGGGCGATCCGCGAGCTGCTCGCCGGCGACGGCTGGCTGGGTGCCGCGACGCACCCGGATCTCACGATGCGCGACCGCGCGACGACCGCCGTGCGGCCGTGATCGCCCGGAACTCCAAGGACCGATCCGTAGAATCGAGCGCGTGATGGCCTCCGTCTTCGACTGCAGCGACCGCGACCAGATGCTCGCAGGCATGCGGCAGGCGCGTCAGGCGATCGGCCGCGGCGACGTGATCGTCGCCCCGACCGACACGGTCTACGGCGTCGCCGCCGACGCGTTCAGCCCCGCCGCCGTGCAGAAGCTGCTCGACGTGAAGGGCCGCTCGAGGCAGCAGCCGCCGCCCGTCCTCGTCGCGAACACCGACGCGCTGCTCGCGCTCGTCGAGGAGGTTCCCGAGGAGGTCACGCGCCTCGTCGAGGCGTTCTGGCCGGGCGGGCTCACGATCGTGCTGCCCGCGCAGCCGTCGCTCACGTGGGACCTCGGCGAGACGCAGGGCACGGTCGCCGTGCGCCAGCCCGATCACCCCCTCATGCTCGAGCTGCTCGCCGAGACGGGCCCGCTCGCGGTGTCGAGCGCGAACCTCACGGGCAAGCCCGCCGCGATCGACGCGGCTGCCGCCCGCGACATGCTGCGCGACACGGTCGCGGTCTACCTCGACGACGGCCCCGTGAAGACGGGCGTCGCCTCGACGATCGTCGACGCGACCTCGCTCGTGGGCGCCCGCGGGGAGCGCACGGTGCGCGTGCTGCGCGAGGGTGCGATCTCGCGCGCCGAGCTGCGCGAGGTGCTGGGCGACGCGCTCGAGCCCGACCCCGACGAGGATCCGACGGGGTGAAGCTCTATCTGCTGACCATCCTCCTCACGGCGGCGATCACGTTCGTCCTGTCGTGGGGCGTCTGGCGGCTCGCCCTGAAGTACAAGCTGCACCCGCCCGTGCGCGAGCGCGACGTGCACACGCGCCCGACGCCCCGTCTCGGCGGGATCGCGATGTTCCTCGGCATCGTGGCGGCCTTCCTCATCTCGCGCACGATCGACTACTTCGACATCTTCTGGGTCGAGCCCCGCGTCGTCTGGTCGGTGCTCGCGGCGACGCTGCTCATCGCGCTCGTCGGCATCGCCGACGACCTGTGGGATCTCGACTGGATGATCAAGCTCGGCGCGCAGTTCCTCGCCGCCGGCATCATCGCGATCGGCGGGGGCGTGCAGATCTACGCGCTGCCGATCGGCGGCATCGCGGTGTGGTCGAGCTCCGTGAGCATCATCCTCACGATGTTCGCGATCGTCATCGTCATGAACGCTGTGAACTTCATCGACGGCCTCGACGGCCTCGTGGCGGGCGTGTGCCTCATCGCCAACGGGGTCTTCTTCGTCTACTCGTACATCCTCGTGCGCGACTCGGGCGCGACGAGCTACGCCAACCTCGGCACGTTCATCGCCGCCGTCGTCGTGGGCGCGTGCCTCGGGTTCCTCCCGATCAACTGGAACCCCGCGAAGATGTTCATGGGCGACACGGGCGCCCTCGTGCTCGGCCTGCTGATGGCGACGAGCGGCATCGCCATCACGGGGCAGATCCCGCCCGCGGCGCTCGAGCCCGACGTGACGGGCCGCTCGCAGATCCTCGGCACGCTCATCCCCGTGCTGCTGCCCCTCATCGTCGTGCTGCTGCCGCTGCTCGACTTCGGGCTCGCCGTCATCCGCCGCATGAGCCGCGGCAAGTCGCCGTTCTCTCCCGATCGCGAGCACCTGCACCACCGCATGCTCGACATGGGCCACTCCGACCGCGACGCGACGCTCATCTTCTACGCGTGGACCGCGATCGTCTCGCTCACGGTCCTCCTCATGTACCTCTTCACGGGCGCCGACTGGTTCGGCGGCCACTGGTTCGGCGAGTACTGGATCGCGGTCGGCTACGGCGTCGTGGGCATCGCCGCGTGCCTCGTGCTCGCGCTCGTGCCGTCGAAGCCCGTGCAGAAGAGCGACGACGCGTCGCAGCCGGCGCCATGACCCGCAACCCGACGGCCGTCCGATCCCTCGCGCTGTGCGCCGCGGGCTGGCTCGTCGCGGGATCCGCCGCCGTCGCGATCGCGGCGCTCGTCGCGGGATCCGCTGGCGCCGCGAGCGCGGCCGTCGCGGCGGCGGTCGGCCTCGTCTTCCCCGTGCTGTCGGCCGTCGCGCTGCTCGTGCCCGACCGCCGGTACGGCACGAAGCGCTTCGCGGCGCAGGCATTCGTGCTGTTCCTCGCGGGCTTCCTGGCGAAGGCGCTGCTGTTCCTCGTCGCGCTCGGCGCGCTCACGGCCTCCGACGGGATCCTCGCGGGCGCCGCGTACGGCGCGCTCGCCGCGACGGCCGTCGGCTCGCTCGCGATCGACGTCGCGATCGTCAACGGGATCCCCGTACCGCCCGGTCGGGGGAGTTCATAGCGAGGCGCGATAGCCTCGAGACGCCCGCGCCCACAGGCGCCGTCCGACATCGCCCGCGCACCCGCGCGAGACCCCAGGAGACCGCACATGGCCCCCTCGCCCGTGTCCAGCAACCCGATCATGCGCAACGTGCTCATCTGGAGCTCGGTCGTCTGCGCGGTCGCGCTCGTGGGGGCGGCCGTCATCGGCCAGATCGTCGGGGGAGGGGCGGGCCTCTGGAGCGGCGTGCTCGGCACCGTCATCGGCTTCCTGTTCCCCGCGCTCACGGCCGGGAGCATCCTCTTCGCGAACCGCTGGTTCGGCACCCCCAACTATCCCGTGGTCTTCTTCGGGATCTTCATGGGCGTCTTCCTCGTGAAGATCCTCGCGTTCATCATCGCCCTGAACCTCGTCTTCGGCCTCGAATGGATCGTGCCGGGCGTGCTCTACGGCGCCCTCATCACGACCGCCGTGGCGTCGCTCGTGGTCGACGTCGTCGTCATCGCGAAGATGCGGATCCCGTCGGTCAGCGACGTCTCGCTCCCCGGCGACGACGAGGATCCCGCGGGTCGCTGATCGATTTCTACAGCGTGTCAAAAGCACTCCGCACCTTTGATAGGCTTGACGAGGTTCTGCGACGGGTCCCGGCACGCTGAGGCGCCGGTTCGACGCGAGGAGCCCTCACACCACCGCACACCCCGCAGGCCCCGGCCTGCGCGAGAAGCTGGAGCCATGCGTTGACTCAGGCGAGCATGATCGCACCGATGGCCGATGAGGTCGAGTTCCACCCGCCGCCGATTGCCGACTTCTTCCCGGAAGCGCTCCTCTTCGAGGGCACGCCTCTCGAGCTCACGCGGATCAACCTCGTTCAGGTCATCGCGGCCGCCCTGCACGTGGTCGTCCTACTGCCACCCACACGCAGCATGCGCGTCTCGC
>Ga0079224_100003596_pt1 | contig 19660 bp, 18 predicted proteins | sample Stecom2015_FD_80414 | JGI IMG/M metagenome (GOLD analysis project Ga0079224, IMG submission 80414) | Agricultural soil microbial communities from Utah to study Nitrogen management - Steer compost 2015 | ecosystem: Environmental > Terrestrial > Soil > Agricultural land | place: USA: Utah...
CCTGCAAGACCAAAACCTAAATGCCAATCGTAGATGGCCAAGGTGCTACAAGCTATAGGAGCGAAGAGCGCCCCTAAATTGATTCCCATATAAAAGATGGAAAATCCCGCATCTCGCTTGCTGCTCCCATCAGGATATAATTTCCCGACAATAGAACTGATATTGGGCTTTAACAAGCCGGTCCCTAAAACAATTAAAATCAATCCCAAGAAAAAGGAATTGGTATCCAGTGCGGTCAAAGCCACCTTTTCTGCAGCGCCTCCACTAACAAGGGACACCAAGCCTGGGAATGCCATCGTAAAATGGCCAATCGTGATGACTATTCCCCCATACCAGACAGATTTCTTCAGACCTAAAATCCTGTCGGCAGCCCAGCCTCCCGGTAGCGCCAAAAGATAAACCCCCATGGAATAGAGCCCATAAATAGCTCCTGAGGTCTTATCATCAAAACCCAGCCCTCCATCCACCACAGCAGAGGTCATAAATAATATCAGCAAGGCCCGCATCCCGTAGTAGCTAAACCGCTCCCACATTTCGGTGAAAAACAGCGTCATCAAGCCCTTAGGGTGTCCGAAAATTTGAGGGCCCTCGAATAGGTCGTCTGGCGCATTATGCTTCCCTATGTATTTCTCGCTCTTTTCCGACATTCGTTTAATTTAAGTAGGTGATAAATTCTCTAAGTAGGCCGCAATTTATAAAAAATACGTATAGTTACCCCCTGAATTCTCCTTTAAAGCCAACGGATAAAGCTAATTCTGGCCGCTATCGACCGGCGGTTTGGCTCAGTCTAACTATCACGCCTCTCCATTAAAACCATGTCGAATCATCTCCAAACCAAAGGTCCTAAACCATCGATTATCCCCACAGCAAATCGTAACGTAAAAGTACGCCTTTCTAATCCTCCCTGGGTAAGCGCGCGAGCTGAAAAGACAAACAGGCTCATGACGGGGCAAGTCCTAAAAACTCCTGAGCAGTCCTTCGTAAACGGAGTAAAATACGGACTTTGCGACCCCTGTCACGCTATCAGGAACACCCGATTTGAACTAGACAATTGAAATACTGGAGGTAGTTAGGTGATTTACTACCTTAGGTGTGTCTCTTCCTCATTCAGCCCATCGTTTCCTAGGAGACAATTCAGGACGAAACGCTTCCCAATGGCAGGGATAATTTCTATTTTTGTAAAAAAAAAGTATGAAGACAGCAGAAATCCATACAGAGAAAGGTGTCATGAAAGTAGAGTTTTATGAAAAAGACGCCCCCAATACTGTAAATAATTTTATCAAACTATCTAAGGAAGGTTTTTATGACGGGCTGACGTTTCACCGCGTGATTCCTAACTTTGTTATTCAAGGAGGCTGCCCGCACGGCACAGGAACTGGGGGACCAGGCTACAAAATCGATTGCGAACTCAGTGGAGACAACCAATATCATGACAGGGGAGTGTTGTCAATGGCACATGCCGGTAGAAATACGGGAGGATCCCAATTTTTTATCTGCCATAATAGAGACAATACGCAGCACCTCGATAGAAACCACACCTGTTTTGGAAAGGTGGTTGAGGGAATTGAGATTGTGGATCAGATCAAAGCTGGAGACAAAATAGAAAAAATTATCGTTCAGGAATAAAATCAAAGCCATCTCACGATGGCTTTTTTTCTGTGCATCAGGCGCCGTAAAGTGCACCTGCTATTGAAGCGGTCATCATGCAGGCTAGCGATGCTGCCAACAAAGCCCGCATTCCCAGCCTGGACAACTCCGCCTGTTGCGTAGGGGCAATGCTGCCAATACCACCTACCTGAATCGCTATAGAACTGAAATTAGAAAACCCACATAAGGCATAGGTGGCAATAACAACGGACTTAGGGGAAAGTGCGCCAGCCTCTTTCAACTCTGCTAAACCAAGATAAGCCACAAACTCATTGATCACAGTCTTCTGACCCAACAAAGAGCCGACCTGCAGTGTGTCGTTCCACTCTACACCGATGAGCCAAGCAAACACCCGGAAAATCTGACCTAATATATACTCGAGTGATAAGCCTTGGAATGCGCCGTTTGTAGACTGTAATACGAAGGCATTTAAGCCTGTATATTCACCGATTATGCCGGACAGAAAATAATTAAGCGCGGCAATTACCGCAATAAAGGCCAACAACATCCCTCCAACATTCAGGGCAAGCTTCAGCCCATCGGAAGCGCCTCTTGACATGGCATCAATCAGGTTCACACCTAAATTTTCACCGCTTACTTCAAGCCTGTCATCCAGCTTATCTACTTCGGTTTGCGGGATGATGATTTTGGACATGACAATGGCTGCAGGTGCGTTCATGATACTTGCTCCCAACAGATACGCAGCAAACCGGCTTTGCTCCTCAGGATTATCACCTCCCAAAAACGCCACATACCCTGCCAGAACCCCCCCAGCGATGGTCGCCATCCCTCCCGCCATCAAGCACATCAACTCGGAACGCGTCATGTTAGGAATAAAGGGCTTTACCAACAACGGCGCCTCTGTCTGCCCCAAGAAGATGTTACCGGCTGCAGAGAGACTCTCTGCTCCCGAAAGCCGCATGGTCTTCGCCATCACCCAAGCAATGGCAAAAACGATTTTTTGCAGGACACCAAGGTAATACAGCGCCGCTGAAATAGTCGAAAAGAAGATGATGGTCGGCAGGACCTGAAAAGCAAAGATGAAACCGAAGGAATTGGTCGCTAAGTCACCAAAAAGAAAAACAGCTCCGTCTTGGGAAAAGCTTAAGAACTTCACGAAACCCCGGCTTAAACCCAAGAACAAATCTGCAATGAAATCAACTTTAGTGATTAAAAATCCGAAAAACGCCTGAATCAATATCCCTACGCCCACCAGCCGCCAATCGATGGCCTTTTTATTGGCTGAAAAAATAAAAGCTACTCCTATAAGCGCAATAATCCCCAAAATCCCCCTGAAGTACTCCATGTATATTAATGTGCTGCTTAACAGCAATAATCTTTTAAATCAGGACGCAAATATAGTGGCTTATTTCAAGTAGCCCTTTTATTTTCAGAAATTCTTTTAGTTTCTTCGGTTAATTTCGTCTCTAAGCCTCGCTGCTTTCTCATAGTCCTCCGCGTTGATAGCCTGTTCAAGCATTTTGTTCAGCTTGTCCAAACTATAATCTTTCAGAGAAGTATCGGATGTCTTTTTCTTCGCACCTGAAGAAGCACTGCCTTTAGGACTGGATTGTTGTTCTCTTTTTTCATCTTCTTCGGTAAATTCGATGGCAGCCTCTGACATTACTGAAGTAGAACAATAAATGGGTGCGTCAAACCGCACCGCAATGGCAATGGCATCCGATGGACGGGCATCAATTTCTACCCGCTTGGTAGCGCTATGACAAATGATCTTAGCATAAAAAACCCCTTCCCGCATATCAGACACTAAAATATGCTCGATAGTAAAACCAAAATTGGAGGAAAAAGACTTGAACAAATCATGGGTCATGGGCCTGTTGGGGATGATCTTTTCGATCTCAATGGCAATAGCTTGGGCTTCAAACATCCCAATGACAATAGGCAGCCTTCTTTTTCCTTCAATCTCCCCTAAGATCAAAGTGAATGAACCAGACTGAGAGTGGTTCGATGATAGTCCTAAAATTTCTAATTCAACGGTGTTCTCCACAAGTTATTTTTTTAATGCGCTAACGGCCTCCGTCAATTTAGGCAAAACCTCGAAGGCGTCCCCGACAATACCATAGTCTGCCGCTTTGAAAAAGGGAGCTTCTGGATCATTATTAATGACTACGATGATCCTGGAGCCATTCACTCCTGCAAGATGTTGAATAGCACCTGAAATTCCAACGGCAATATATAAAGAGGGAGACACTTTTATACCAGTTTGACCTACATGTTCATGATGGGGTCGCCATCCCAGGTCTGAAACCGGCTTAGAACAACCCACCGCCGCACCTAACGCAGCCGCTAGATTTTCTAATACACCCCAATTCTCTGGTCCTTTCAAACCGCGTCCACCCGAAACGACGATATCAGCTTCTGGAAGTAGAATATCCCCAGTAGCTTTGTTGGTCGCCGTTATCCTCACGCTGGCAATATCCGGAAAAGCAAAATCAAAGGCTTCCACGGGGGCCTCCTGACCATCTGTCTTCAAATCCACCGCATTCTTCTTGATAGAAAGAATTTTGTTAGCCGTCAAAATGCTGGTTTCGGCAAAGGCTTTGCCTGTATAAATACTCCTTCTCACCTTAAACCCGGAAGATGTGTCCGGTAGGTCTACTACATTGGAAACCAAGCCGGCATTTAGGGACACAGCCAAACGCGCCGCCACCGCATCTCCTAGAGACGATTTGGCCAACACCAGGGTATTCGTACCTTCCTTTTCAAAAGCAGCTGCCACCGCTCTGCTGTGGGCCTGTACATTCCCTTCAGAGAACTTTTCATCTTCCACATGAAGCACCTTAGACGCTCCGGCGACACCTGCTTTTGCGAGTTCAGCGCTATCTATTGCACCCAAAGCCAAGGCCGTTACATTTCCTCCTACCTTCTCGGAAAAGGCTCTGGCATAGGATACTGCTTCTAAAGATGATTTTTTGATGGTACCTTCTACCTGTTCAAGATATACTAATATCGACATACTAAGCAATTTTAAGATTAAAAATCAAAGCACTTTGGCTTCAGTTCGAAGGAGCTTTACCAGTTCTTCGACATTGTCTTTGTCAATTAACTTCACGGCCCCTTTGGCAGGGGGGAGCTGAAACGCTGCTACTTCGCAAGCACCATCAGCCGCGGTGGGTTCAACTACCTTAAGAGGCTTTGTTCTCGCGGACATAATCCCCCGCATATTCGGGATTTTCCATTCAGCAATGGGTTCTTGACATCCTGCAACAAATGGAAGGTCGACTTCCAAAAGTTCCTTCCCCCCTTCTATTTCACGTTCTAATTTAGCGGTATTGCCTTCTAGCTCCAATTTCACGGTCGGCGATACAGAAGGGATCCCCAACAATTCTGCAACCATGCCATGTACCATCCCGCCGTTAAAATCAATCGATTCCCTTCCCATCAATATCAGATCATAACCTACCTCCTTAGCATGTTGGGCTATCTGCTGAGCCACGAAAAAGGAGTCCTTAGGAAAGGCATTGATCCTTACGGCTTCATCCGCCCCAATAGCTAACGCCTTTCTTAAAGTTGGTTCGGTGTCAGACTGACCTACGTTCAATACCGTCAGATGACCGCCGGTTTGTTCTTTTATTTCAACAGCTCTCGCCAAGGCGTAGTCGTCATAGGGACCAATGATAAACTGTACCCCTGACGTATTCAGTTGGGTATTATTGTCTGTAAAATGGATCTTGGAAGTGGTATCCGGAACATGGGTTATACAAACAAGAATTTTCATATATAATCTGGGGTAGTTATATTTTTTTTAAATTTCGTGAATTTAGTGAATCCACTTTTAATTAAAAAAGAATCATGAGCAATTTGCAACGCATCCAACAACTGCTGGAATTTTTGGAAGAAGAACCCCAGAACCCTTTTAACCTGTATGCACTGGCGCTGGAATACCAAAAGCATGACCCCGAGAAAGTTGCGTACTATTTCGAAATGCTCCTGCAAAACCACCAAACCTACTTGCCCACGTACTATCACGCCGCGGAATTTTTTGCTCAACGAAATGAGATAGCCAAAGCAAAGGCGGTTTACGAGGAGGGTATAAAATTAGCTACTGAGCAGAATGATAAGCATACGCTTCGGGAACTTCAAAATGCTTATTTAAACTTTCAGTTCGAATATGAGTAGCACCAAACTAAAATGGCGCAGGATCATTACTACCAAACCCTCCTGGGAAGGGCTCGTCATCCCCGTCTGAACCACTGGCCTTACTGCGCATACGGATGGTATTTCCTTGATCGAAGCCTTGCCCGGACGCACCACTGGGAAATTTGCTGCCATACAGTGCATCCTGAGGCTGATAAGGCACGTTCATTTCCAAATCTGCAAATTTGGTGTACTTCCCAATGAAGCGAAGCTTTACGTTCTCCAACGAGCCATTCCTGTGCTTGGCAATGATGACCTCGCCTAAGCCGGCTGTACTCTGCCCGTCCTCCGTCTCTGTGATTCCGTAGTACTCCGGACGGTAAAGAAACATCACAATGTCTGCATCCTGCTCGATGGCACCCGATTCCCTCAAATCCGAAAGTTGGGGTCGCTTGTCACCACCCCTGGTTTCCACCGCCCTCGATAGCTGGGACAAGGCGATCACCGGAACATTCAGCTCTTTGGCGATTTTTTTCAGGGCCCGGGAAATACTGGAAATTTCCTGTTCCCTATTCCCGCCATTGCCGCCTTTAGAGTCTCCGGACATCAGCTGAAGATAATCAATCACAATCAACTGAATGTCACTTTGGGCCTTTAGTCTCCTGCATTTCGCCCTCAGTTCCAATATCGATAGGGCGGGCGTATCATCCACGAAAAGAGGTGCAGAGGAGAGCTTGCTGGTCTTGTGGATCAACTGCTCCCATTCGTAGTCCGCCAGGTTTCCTTTCTTGATTTTTTCGGAATCCAATTCCGCTTCGGAAGAGATGAGACGGTTAACCAACTGGATAGAAGACATTTCCAGGGAAAATATAGCTACCGGACGGTTGTGGTCTACCGCTGCGTTTCTGAGGACAGACAGTACAAATGCCGTCTTACCCATTGCAGGCCTGGCAGCTATGATCACCAAATCTGATTTCTGCCAACCGGAAGTCACGCGGTCAAGCGCCGTAAAGCCACTGGGCACCCCTGTCAATCCATCCTTTTGGCCTTTCTTGCCCTCCAATTCGTTGATCGCCTCCCGCATGATGGAGCGCATATCAGCATAGTTCTTCCGGATATTATTCTCAGAAATTTCAAACAGGGACTGCTCCATCTTGTCCAGCAATTCGAAAACATCGGTGGTTTCCTCATAGGCGTCGCGCTGGATCTCCGATGCAATGTGGATCATCTCCCGCTTCATTGCCTGCTCGGTGATGATCCGGGCATGGTATTCTATGTTAGCCGCAGATGAAACCCGAGAGGTCAATTCAGTAATAAAATAAGCTCCCCCGGCAATTTCCAATTGTCCGGTCTTTCTCAACTGATTGGTCACCGTCAACAAATCGATCGGCTCACTGGCGTTGAATAAGTCAAGTATTGCTTGGTAAATTACTTTATGGGAATCTTTGTAAAAGCTTTCAGGGGTAAGGATATCCACTACCACAGTCAGCGCATCCTTCTCAAGCATCAAGGCGCCCAGCACCGCTTCCTCCAAATCAATTGCCTGAGGAGGCAATTTTCCAATCCCCATGGTAGCCTCCAGTTGGTGTTTCCTTCTGTTAGCCATCCTGTCCTTGTTTACAAAATTAGACTCTGCCATACCAGCAAATGTAAAGGGTTTGGGTGAAAGGTTTTGAACATTTTGTGCACCTGCTTATCAACATTTAGATAATACCCTACTACTCAAACGATTGAACCATCAATTAAAGTCGCCGAAAATAGATTGACACGAGAACTTGCTGCCGCCGTTGTCAGTCAACCGTTTTCTCACCGGTCTTTCTCCACAAACTGAAACCGCAGGTATTTGATTTTTTCCCCTTGCTCACTAAACATCTTTTCGTAGCGTGTCTGAATTCCAAAATGATCGTCCCGATGGGGAGAAGCATAAAAATCGTGCGTCGACACCAAAACTTCTACATCCTCACGGTTTTGAAGTACCTCCAAAGTATAATCAAAAAGACCTGTGTTGTCCGTTTTCAAGTGAACGACGCCGCCCCGCCTAATCAAGGGCCTATACATATCCAAAAACCGGGGAGCGGTAAGCCTTTTTTTCTCATCACCCTCTCTAGGGCGTGGATCTGGGAAGGTGATCCACAATTCATCTATTTCCTGCTGATCAAAGAAGTTATCCAACACCTCGATCTGGCTTCTTAAGAAAGCCACATTCTCGAGCCCTTCTGCAATGGCTATGGTACTTCCCTTCCAAATACGGGAGCCCTTAATGTCCACCCCAACAAAGTTTCTCTCGGCATACTGCCGCGCGAGACCTACCGTAAACTCGCCGCGACCACAGGCCAGCTCGACAACCAATGGATGATCATTGTGGAACTGTTCCCTGTTCCATGCTCCTTTTATATGATTAAAAATGTCTTTTCCTTGCTGGACGACATTCCTGTTGACCTCATTTTGTTTAAATCTTTCTAATTTTTTACGGCCCATATCTATAAATTATCTAATTCGGCAACCACAAAAGTACTACCGCCGACAAAAACTAAATCATGCTCCCCTGCTTCCTTTAGCGCCTCTGCCAAAGCCTCATTGACGCCTGCAATCACTCTCCCTTTTATACCATACGCTACCGCGTGCTCACGAAGCACTTCGGCGGACATCGCACGAGGCAATTTGGCTTCACAAAAGATATAGGACGCCTCCTGGGGCAGTAGGGATAGCACTGGGCTGATATCCTTATCGTTGGACATACCCAAAATCATAAAAAGATGCTGATGACGGGTAGCCCTAATCTGTGCCACAATCATCTTGATCCCCTCTGCATTGTGTCCGGTGTCGCAATACACCAAGGGCTTTTCTCCTAGTTTCTGCCAACGCCCCTTCAAGCCCGTGTTAAGGACAATGCGGCGCAGTCCACGCTTCACTGCTTCCGTAGTTAAACCGGGGATTTCATTTTTTAGCACTTCTACTGCCATCAGGACACCTACGAGGTTTTTCCTTTGGTAATTGCCTTTGAGGTCCAACTGATAAGCTTCCTCCCCTCCCTGTTTGCTTATAAGGTACTCCACGATTGCATCTTCGGGCAGGCTGCTTCCGTTTTTTACTTCCATAAGCTGATCGGCAAAATAAATCGGTGCCTGTTGCGCACCTGCTACTTCCTCAAATACCTCTTTCGTATCTACATGGCTCTCACTGATAACGACCGGAACGCCCGGTTTAATAATTCCTGCTTTTTCCCGGGCAATGGCTGGCAAAGTATTTCCTAAAAACTGCATGTGATCGTAACCTATATTGGTGATGACACTGAGCAGGGGCGTTATGACATTGGTGGAATCCAATCTTCCTCCTAATCCTACCTCGATCACAGCATAATCCACCTGCTGCTTGGCAAAATGATCAAAGGCCATGGCCACGGTCATTTCAAAAAAACTCGGGTTTATTTCCTCTAGAAATAGTTTGTGCTTCTGCACAAACTCAACCACCTCGTTCTGGCTGATTTCCTCCCCATTGATCTTGATCCTTTCGGTAAAGGATTTAAGATGCGGGGATGTGTAAAGCCCTACCTTATAGCCTGCCTCCTGAAGAATCGAAGCCAAGGCGTGCGAAGTGCTGCCTTTTCCGTTGGTGCCGGCTACATGGATGCTCTTAAACGCATGTTGGGGATCGCCTAGTCTGTTGCACAGCGCCAAGGTGTTCTTAAGATCGGCTTTATAGGCGCTTTTACCTACGCGCTGAAACATAGGTAAAGCATTGAACAAATAGTCCAATGTTTCTTGATACGTCATGTCAGTATTATTCTACCTTGATGATAAAAGTAATTTTCCCAGTAGAATACTCAGCTGAAGGGTTTCCGCTTTGTCTTTTGAAAGTAAGCTTATTGACAACGCCTCTATAGTAAGTCAACACTTGATTGCTGACGTTGTATTCCAAAGGAATAGCTTGAACCAGCCTTCCGTTATTGTCCACGGTTATCTGGAAAATGATTTTCCCGTTTCTGGTCGAAACATTATCATCAATTGCCGGACGGGAAGAAAAATCCCATCCCGCTAAATCCAGGTTATAGCCTGACCCCTCTCCTGCATTGCCGGTTCCGGACTGTAGTAGCGCCCTTCCGTCGACGGTACCCTGAGGATTTCCGGCATCACCTCTTTGGGTAGAGGAACCTTGGTTGCTTCCTGAGGACGCCTGTTGACTGGTTCCGGTACTACCGCCAGCCCCAAATATGGCTCTTTGATCTACTTGAGGTTTTTCCTCCGCTTTCTTAACCGTTTCGGTGGCTTCCTTTTCGGCGGGTTTGGTAACCGGCTTTGTTGCCTCTTTGGGAACAACCGTTTCCTTCACGGCCTCTGAAGGCTTTTCAGCCGCCTTTACGGGACTAGGCGCGGTAGATTTAGCTTCTAAGGCACTCTTAGATTGAGTGGGAATAGGCTGCGCGGCCTTGGTTTCAGGTTGCGTTACTGGAACTACCGCCTCTGTGACCTGAGGCGCTGGATCTCCTGGAGCGGGTGCCTCCGTATTTTGGCTCTCACTACTGGAAGGTGGTGCCGTTGTCTGGAGATTCTCGCTTCCCTCAGTATTGAAGCCCAAGTTAAGCTCCATGCCATATTTAGGAATAGGGGGCACCGGCTCGCGCCACACTACCATAAAATAGATGCCCACCAGCACAATCACGTTGACGACCGCGGTGATGATCATGGCCTTCCTTCTATTTTCTACCTCGTCTTTATTGACCTCCCAAGCTTCCATATAGCGCGTTAATAAGGTTTGGTGGCAATGGATACATTTGCCTGAAGTGAGGCGGCTATACCCCCGACTTCTACCAAGTACTCAACGGGTACGTCCTTGTCGATGTGCAGGACGACCTGCCCCTTCTTACCCTGTAATAACGCAGTTAATTCATTTTTAATTTCCTCTCTGCCTATTACTTTCTCATTGACAGAATACCTCAAGTCCTTGGTAATGGTAACCGTCACCTCCTGCATAATAATGTCCGAAGTCTCACTAGAAGGCAGGTTCACAGGTAACCCCGAAGGGGTAATAAAAGACGAAGTCAGCATGAAGAAGATCAATAACAGAAAAATAATATCTGTCATAGATGCCATGCTGAAAGATGCTTCGATCTTATTTTTAGTTTGTAATGCCATTTATTTTTTTTCCTGTAGAAGGTCGATAAATTCAATCGTCGTGTACTCCATACTATGCACTAGTTTGGACACCTGTGTGACCAGGTAGTTGTATCCCAAATACGCAATAATTCCTACGGTCAAACCCGCAGCGGTAGTAATCATCGCCTCATATATCCCGGAAGAAAGCAACTTGGGTGAAACATTACCCTCCTCCTGTGCTATGGCAATAAAAGCTTGGATCATACCAGTCACTGTTCCCAAGAAACCGATCATGGGGGCAGCACCTGAAACAGTCGCTAACAGCGCAAGATTTTTCTCCAGCTTGTAAATTTCGATTTTACCCACATTCTCTATGGCTACCTCGATGTTTTTAAGTGGGCTTCCGATACGTTCGAGACCTTTGGCAATCATATGTGCGACCGGTGTATCTTCTCCCTGGCAAATCATTCTCGCCTGTTGGATATTGCCGCCCTGCACCAGTATCTTCACTTGATCAATCATGGCCTGCGGCGTTTTAGCCGCCTTTTTCAAGGTGATGATCCTCTCTACAAAAATATAAATGGCCAATATAAACAACGCATAAAGGGGGATCATCATGTAACCGCCTTTAATCAGCAGATCCAAAAGCGCAATATCCGACGAACCGGTTTCTAGAGTGGCCAAAGTGTCGGCAATGGTATCGTTGCCCGTTGATAAAGTCTGTAGTAACGTCATATTAATATTTCAAAACCCATAAATTCTCTTTAAAATTATCTTTCACCTTCTCGATTTCTTCGGCAGCGAGCGCAAAACTTTCATACTGCCCAATAGCTAATCGATAGTAGGCAATTTCCCCGTAAGGATAGACCAAAAAGGTATTCATCTTGTTCTCATGTAGCTGTTCTGCATGATCTTTGGCCAAATCCTCATCAATAAAACTTGCTACCACTAAGAAGTACCTTGTACGATCACCCCTCGATTTGATTTCGGTCAAAGTAAACATTTCCTCTTCTTCCACTGGTGCTTCTACCACTTCCTGAGCCGGTGGGGCCGGGACAGATACTTGCTCCTCAGCAACAGGCTCTACACTAGCCACTTCGCTCTCCCCTTCGTTGGCGTTCTGATAATAGAACCATCCTCCCGCTATGACAAGGGCTAAAACCAGTAGCATGACCAACCACGTATAGCTGCTGCCTTTTTCTGCTACCTCCACGTCGGACGGCTTCTCTGCTTCTTGGCTGGCTGCGGCATCAGGTTTCGTTACTCCAGCCGCCGCTGTCGCAGCCGGTGGACCCACTGGCTTCTTCTCCCGCTTGGATTCCGCCGTTTGAATAGGTTTTATCTCAATGTTGGGAAGCCCATAATCCTCGTCAGGATCTGATGTTTCTTTTCTATTGTCAAAACCTTCTTCAGCCATTTTCCGGATTGTCTATTCTGTTTAATCTGCGAAGCTAAGATAAAACTTTTTATTCGCCACTATCAGAATTTGAAAGTTAAGCCCCCGATCCCCTGGATACCACGCACTCGGTAATTCCAATAACGCTCATTTTTTTGGTTTAGTAGGTTGTTACCTTCTACAAAAACAGAAAACCTTGGGGTAAAGGCGTAATCCACTTTGGCCGCCAAATCCATGACAGGGTTCAACGTAGTAGATTCTGCCGATTGGAGGTTTAAAGCCTGTATTCCTCCCAGCAAGTTCAGGTTGGCGGTGATAAACCATTTGTCGTTAGGCATAATGTAATTCTCCACACCCAAGGTCCACTCAGGACGATGCCAAGGGCTACTGATGTCCGAAAGTTCGTAATGGTAATAGTTACCTGAAGCTTGGAGTTTATACCAATCTTCATATTTCCACCCTACACTGACATGGTAATTCAGTACTTTGGTACCACTGTCGTAAATCAACTGGAACCTTGCACTGTCTGCCACATGGTTACCGTAGAAGTGCATGTTTTCGTAATGACCGTAGCGGACACCTGTCTTCTAGCTTAACTCGTCGTTGATGGCACCTTTTACGCCCGCATCCACCTGAAAGTTCTGAACCGTATTTTTCAGTTCGGCACTCGGACCCAGAAAAGGGTTTTCCATCACAAAGTCGTAATAGGTTTTCCTGAGCACGTCGCCCTCGTACTCGGCGTAAATGCCAAAGGATTCCGAAAGGTGATAGGAAGCAGCGATACTGGGGAATACATGGAAGTTGGTACTCATCTCGGGAAGCCCGTCATTATCAACCACCAAGTTAGCGCCCGCCTTTATTTTAAGCTGCTCATCAGCAAACTGTACATAGGGAGACAACTTGCCGTAGTTGCGATTAATGCCAGAATAGGTGATGTCTGAAGGAGATGAGACGAAGCCTTGAATGCCTAATCCACCCCTCCATCTTTCATCATTCGCTTTGATACCGAATTTGGCGCTGAGGCTGGCCTCATGTTCCCGAGCGGAATAATTGTCATTTAAAAGCCTGAGCCCCAAACTAGCCTCATAATAAAACATAGCTTCTCGGTCAATCCTCCTCAAGCCCACATTCCCATAAATGGTATTCAAGATCTGGCTGATGGTATCTCTCGCAACCTCCAAGCTTGGATGGTAGCCGTAAAAATGATGCTTGTCTCTATCATACCCCAACTTCCCAAAAAATTCAATGTCCTCTTGAAAATAGCTCCCGTCCAGCCGAACACTGGTGTGATCCTCTGCGGAATTTTTGCCATCTACCGGACCTTCATAAAAGCCCTGGTGTTTTAAAAACACTCCATAATTTAAAAAGTCACTTTCTACATTGTTGATATAAAGTTCGCCCAAAGGAGATTGGTAGTTGCCATAGCCAGCTTTTACATAACTGTGGTACAGCATCCCCCTATTACTCCCAAAATTTTTCTGAAAAGCCTCCGTGTCCGTGACGGCAGGTTTCGCGTCTAAAAAGAAATTTTTGACTTCGTAAGAATAACTTCCCTTACTTTGGGTGCTGGGTAAAGGTGGCGTCCTTTCGAATACCCGCGGTTGTTTCGGTAAGGTAAGGACCCGATCTTTTCGAATGATAAACTCAGCATCTTTGACCTCCCCCCGCTCCCTGGGCTGGGTGTCTTGAGCCCATAAAAAAGCGCCGGGGGCAAACAAGGTTAAAGCAATGAAAAACAGCTTTTTATACATAGGTTATAACAATAAAATCTCCTCAATTAATTAAGCGTCCGCAACAACTCGTTAGCTTCCTTCTTTATCTCCTCATTAGCCGACCTTTCTACGATAGATTCGAGAGTAGCCTTGGCTTGGAAGGTTTCCCCCAAAGCAATGTAATTCTTGGCTAGAAGAACGAAACTCTTCCCGTACCAGAAATCATACATACCGAAAGGTCCTGAAAAGTCAAAGATCATCTCATTGGATTGTACATAGTTCTTACTATCGTGGAATCGCAAGGCTAACAAATACAGACCTTCCGCACCTTGCACGGTCTTGTGCTCGTTAATAAGCGTCATCAACACATCTTCAGCCTCCTGGATACTTTTCAGCCCCAAAAGGGCTTTTGCTTTCACTAACATCGCAGCAGCTTCAGAATCAGCCGTAATATTCCCCAGTGAAATAACCTTGTCTGCAAAGTAAGACGCAGAATCAAATTTGGACAGTTGGAAATATGCATTCATCAGGCCGCTATTCGCCTCATACTCCTCGATTTTATCACGGGCAGAAGCCGCAGAACGGATAAAGTAAGGAACCGCCTTCGCGTAGTTCTTATTTTCGTATTCTATCTCCGCTATTTTTTGAATGGCGTTGGCTTGCTGAGCTGCCCCCGTTGCTTTCTCTATCTCGTAGAAATATTGTAGCGCCCTGCTCTTGTCTCCTAACCTGTAGTAGGCATCTCCGATAAAATAATTGGCTTCGTGTACTTGCCCAGAGCCGGAATAGCTCTTTTTGTAACTTTCGAAAGCTGCAATGGCTTCTTTAAATGACTGGTTAAAGAACAGATTTTTAGCCGCTTCAAATTCGATATTCTGTAAGCTGGAATTGTCCGGGTTTGATTTCTTGTAGTCCGAAAGGTAGGAAGAGAATTCACCTGATCTACCCTGCAAAGACAAAGCTTCCTGCAAACCTACCAAAGCCGCGTCTGCGTTGCCGGAATTAGGGTAAGAATCAAGTATTTTCTTATAGTCATTAATGGTTGCTTCGTAGCTCTTTAAAGAATAGTTGGCGATGGCCCTGCCCTCCAGCGCAAAAGGTACAAAGGGACTATTAGGCTTCGTATTGATCAACTGGGTAAAACCGGCGCGCGCGTCTGCATATCGGCTCTCTTCCATATTGATTTGGGCTTTTTGGAAAATCGCATCAGCCTGATAAATGCTACTGGGGTAATTGTTGATCAATTCATCCAACTGGCGAATGGCTTCTGTATTTCTATTCTCGAAGTTCAACACCACCCCTGCCCGGAAATGTGCGTAGTCCGCAAACTGGTTTCTTTCCTGAATCGCGCGTTGGAAGGTAGCCAATGCGTTGGCAAATTTCTTTTGCACATAATAGGTATCGCCCAGCCTCACCAAGGCTTCGTCATAGTTCTCCTTATTCGAAGCACCCCGCAGTTTGTCGGTATATGCCTTGTATTGTGCTTCGGCCTTTGCATACTGGTCGCTGTTATAATAAGTAGAAGCCAGACCATAATGGGTCTTGATCAAATAAGGATCATTGGCATTGGGGCGCAGGCGCAGAGCCGCTTCGTACGCTTTAGCTGCTTCTATCAGGTTATTGTTGGCTGCATGGGCCTCTCCCTTCCAAAAATGCGACTGCATAAGGAGGCTTCTATCGACTGGATATGCTTGGGATTTGTCGAAATAAGCTAAAGCGGGGGTGTATTTCCCATCCCGGTAATAGGTAATCCCTTGGTAAAACGTCACCTGCTGGTAAGCAGCCTTAATCCGGTCAGATTTATTATTGATCTTCTCGATATGTTCAATGGCCCTTAAATAATTATTGGTATTGATCAAGGCTTCGCTCAGGTGATTTTCTACCTCCCTCACATGAACGCCTCTGGGATAAGCACTCAAATAGGTATCCAAGGCGTTGACAGCATCCTGGAAGTTTCCTCTTTCCAAGTTCACCTTGGCATAGTTAAACAAAGCTTCCTCCTTGATACTTTCATCGTGGTCGCTTTTATACGCTGCGCTAAAACTATTCGAGGCAAACTGAGGATTATTCAGTTTGATATAAGCATGCCCTAAATAGTAGCTAGAAACCTGTCCCAGCCGGTCGTTTTCCAAAGCAACCTCTTTAAAGTAGTTGCTCGCTTGTTCAAAACGGCCTACCTCATATTGAGCTACACCGGCCTTGTATTTTTGATCCCGTGTCAGGCTCCCTTTCCTGCTATTTACATAGGCATCGTAATAAGTGGCCGCGTTGGTATAATTTTTATTTTCAAAGGAAGCCTCCGCCAACAACAGGTAAATTTCTTCTTTTTTGTCTAAAGGCCGGTTGGTATTCAAGATGGGTTCCGCATATGCCGCTAAAGCGCGGAAATCGCCTTGACGGTAATAAATAGCTGCCAACATATAAGGGATCTTACTGGCATAGGCCGGGGATTTTTCAGCTTCCCTAAAGTCCTGGATCGCCTTGTTAAAATCACCCGCCTCCATCGCGATAAAGCCGGAATAATAATAAGCATCCGCCAGATATTCAGATTGGGTACGTTTAACCTGCTCAAAGTAGGGAGATGCATTGTTGTAGTCTTTTAGCTGAAAAAAGGAATAGCCGGTTTTAAACAATACGTCAGCTTGTTGATTCAAGCTGGTTTTGTCTGTGTTTACTTTTCGGAAACTGGCTATGGCATTTCTATAGTCCCGCTTTTCAAAATAGAAGTCCCCCAATATATGAGCGGCATCATTGGCCTTGGGTTCGTTGGGATAATTTAGCAGAAACGTGTTCAGCAGACCCGACCCGTCCGGATTCTCCAGATAAAGGGCGGAAACAGCATGATAAAAATCAACATCAACTCGCTTGGCTTCGTCCAGAGGCTTCTCTTTAAGGTATTCAAAACTGAATTTAGAAGCAGAGAACTGCTCTTTATCAAACAGTTCTAAAGCCTCATTAAAAGCCTTGTCTGGATTGGTTTGGTAAAAAGATGACTGGGCTTGGGCCTGACTTACTGCACAAGCCATCAACAGTAAAAATGCAATTTGCTTCATTCTGATCAACAAGGTGATTAATGCAATAATTTAAATATCAATTCTTTGAGAATTTGGGAATCCTCTACACTATTGGAGCCGATACCTTTAGAACGTAGATCCGCTTCTTTCAGATATCCGATGTTATCAATAACCTTGCCCAATCCATAGTTCTTTGCTGCTACCAGGTACTCCTTGACGAAGAACGGGTTGACCTTAATCATCCCGGCCAGCTCCCTTTCAGGCAGGTTCTTGTTAGCATGGACCAGCAAAAGGCGGGAAAAATGAAGATATAACAAAGAAATCAGCGGGATTAAAGGGTTACCCTTGGGGTTCTGGCTGAAGTGGTCGATGATCTTGTTGGCCTTCAACACATCCCTGAAACTGATTGCCTTGGTCAACTCAAAATTATTGTAGTCCTTACTGATGCCGATGTACTGCTGTATATGGTTAACGTCAATCTTCACGGGCTCTTCAAAATTGATCAACATCTTATCAATTTCGTTGGTCAGCACTTCAAGACTGTTTCCTATAGACTCAGCTAAGAGTTGTGAAGCCTTAAGGTCGATAGAAAATCCCTTACCTTTCACATATTCTTCTATCCATGGAGGGAGCTTATACTCCGGTATCTTGTCCGACTTGACCAATATAGCCCTTTTTTCCATCTCTTTGGCCAAGGGCTTTCTGCCATCCAGGGTTTTATATCTATGGGCAAAAACGAGAATGGTGCTGGGAACAGGATTTTGAAGGTAATTGATCAGGAGGCTGTAGCCATCCTCCTTGTTCAGATCGGATATATTTTGGGCTTCTTTTACAATGACCACTTGCCGATCTGCCATCATGGGGAAGCGCCTGGCATTACTAAGGATCGTACTGACATTAACATCTTTGCCATACATGACCACTTGGTTAAAGCCTTTCTCGTGCTCTTTCAGTGCATTTTTTTCAATAAAGCCGGTAATTTGGTCGATAAAAAAAGGCTCCTCCCCCTGCAAAAAATAAATCGGCGCATATTTTCCGGACTTGAGGTCCTTTAAAACTTCCTCTGGTTTACTCGGCATTGGATTGTTGTTGTACTAAAAACCAAAGATAAGAATATTTGATATCGAAGGTTCTTAATCCTTCAGCAAATGGGCAAATTTCCGGGCAACTTTATCGATTTTTGGTCTAGATACCTTTTGGATATAGGGATCATTAGGGTGGTGCCTCTCATAATCTTGGTGATAGTCCTCAGCCGGCCAAAAAACAGCGTAGGGAACAAGCTCTGTCACAACTTTCTGAGTGTATTCACCAGAGGCGTCTACCGATTTTATTGCTTCCTCTGCCATCGTTTTTTGTTGTTCGTTGTGATAAAAAATCACGGATCGGTACTGCTTGCCCACGTCCGGTCCCTGTCGGTCCAATTGGGTGGGATCATGGGCGGAGAAGAATACCTGCAACAGTGTAGGGTAGTCAATCTTGTTAGGATCATAATATATCTCAACCGTCTCGGCATGACCTGTCTGACCATTGCTCACCGCGTCATAGGACGGCCTTCTCTCTTTGCCGCCCGCATAGCCTGAAACGGCTTCTTCCACACCGGCTATCTGTTCGAATGCAGCCTCCACACACCAAAAACAACCTCCTGCAAAGGTGGCGGTATCTAATTGACTGTGATCCAATACCGGCTTTTGGTAGCTCGCACGGCTTTGCTGGCCCTGGCATCCAATCGTGGCGGTCAACAACAATGAAATGATTAAGATCCTTGACATGGACAGTGATTTAGATGATCATGAAGAGAACGAAAAACCACGGAGAAGGGTTTCGATAAGCCTCGCTGGTCTGTTCTTCGGCTTTCGATTTGACCGAAAGGCCCGCAGTCTAACCGCCAGTCGCGTTCTTTAATTAAGTTCATGATCCTGAAAAACACCGGGATTTTGAAACTACATTTGTGAAAGCTTGTTTATAACTTCGTAGACTACGAGTAGCAATTACCACAAAACTTAACTGTGATGGATCTATATGAGCAAGGCATCGCCTATTTTAAGGAGGGAAAGTTCAAAGAATCGTTGGTTATATTCAATCAATTGGTTACCAACAATGCGTCCCATCCTACGTACCTCCTTTACAGAGGTCGAATCCATTCCAGAATGGGATCGCTTGATTTAGCTTTAAGAGACTTTGACCAATTGGTGCAAATGGAGCCCAGCAATGCTGATTTTGTCAGTGATCGGGCTGTTGTACTGCATTTATTAAAAAGGCACAGCGAAGCCCTAGAGGAATTAGACCGCGCGCTTTCTATGGATCCGGAAAATCCTTATCGATACGCCAGCAGGGCCTTTCTAAAAGACCGCACTGGAGATCTCGATGGGGCCATAGCTGACTATGAGAAAGCTATTGAAATGGATCCTGAAGACGCCATATCGATCAACAACAAAGGTATTGTCGAAGAAAAGCTAGGGTACAAACAACGGGCAACAGAAAGCTTCAAAAGAGCAGATGAATTAGTAGGTTATCAACCCAACGGCTCAGCAATCCCGACCGGATCCAACGCACCTGCTGAAAATTCCCCGGTCACACCCCCTGACGGGGAGGAGGAGAAAAAGGTGTCCTTTTCCTCCTATCTTTCTACGCTTGGGGAGATATTAACGGACCAAAACGTCAGAAAAGACTTCTTCAAGTTTGTTTCAAACAAATTCAAAG
>Ga0079224_100003597_pt1 | contig 19656 bp, 32 predicted proteins | sample Stecom2015_FD_80414 | JGI IMG/M metagenome (GOLD analysis project Ga0079224, IMG submission 80414) | Agricultural soil microbial communities from Utah to study Nitrogen management - Steer compost 2015 | ecosystem: Environmental > Terrestrial > Soil > Agricultural land | place: USA: Utah...
CTCCGGGCGATCCTGCCCCGGCGGCGGCCGCGTACCCCGACGAAGGTAGCACTCGACTCCGCGGGCACTACGGACGCCTCCGACCCGGGCTTCATGACGTGACCGCGTGGAACGCGCGTACCAGCGTGGCTCGACGTACAGCTCCCCCGGCGCGCGTCTCCCCGCCGTCCGTCTCGATCCCGGGAAGACCAAGGTCACACCTCCCCGCGCCCGCGAGGGGCGCGAGTCCGCCTCACTTCGGGGTCCGACGACACGGCCCCCGCAGTGGCTGTCACAGGGAACGGCTCCGCCCCGCCGGGCACACATGGACACGTCCGGCAAGGCCCTACCGGGAGCCGGGTACTCGCTCGATGGGTCGATCGCAATGAACAGCCTCGCGTGCGGCGTCACGGTGGCAGGGGTCCGGTCGGGGAGCGCGTACCGAGGAGAGCCCCCTCCGATCGGACTCCAGGTTCACGGGATGGCGGCCATACGCCGCACCACAGGCTCCGGCATCGAACACGGGCCGGTGCGTCACGGTGCGGCACGGTCGGAAAAATTCCGGCCGCGCTCCACCGTGACGGCGCGACCGGCTTTCGGCGAACAGGTACACACCACCCCCGCCACCCCGGGTGAGCCGGATTTGCGTCGCTCGGGCCTCCGGTCCCCCCCGTCCGCCCGAACCGTCCGCACCGGCTCACCACCCCATGCCGCCCGCCCCGCCGGAGCAGGATGCGGGGTATCAATAGTCATTCCACGGGGGGCACGCAAGTTCGGACGGCCGGACCCGCTACGGCCCGGCCGCGACCAGCGCCGCTCGCGCGCCGCTCAGCCCCACGACGTGATCGCCGCCGAGCCCCTTCGTCGCGTTCCGCGTGTCCACGACCAGCTTCGCCAGCCGGACCACACGCGCGTAATCGATCGACGAGTGGTCCGTCGTGATCACGACGACGTCGGCGCCGGCCAGCACATCGTCGGTCAGCGGCACGCTCGAACGGACCTGGTCGAGATGGTCGACCTCCGGCACGTAGGGATCGTGGTACGAGACCTCGGCGCCCTTCTCCTCCAGGAGCCGGATCACGTCCAGCGCGGGGCTCTCCCGGACGTCGTCGACGTCTCGCTTGTAGGCGACGCCGAGAACGAGGACGCGGCTCCCCCGGACCGCCTTCCCCTCGGCATTCAGCGCGTCCTGTACCTTGCCCACGACGAAGGCCGGCATCTCGCCGTTGATCTCGCCGGCCAGCTCCACCATCCGGGTCCGGTAGTCCAGAGTCTTCATCTTCCAGACCAGGTAGTACGGATCCAGCGGGATGCAGTGTCCGCCGATCCCGGGCCCGGGCGTGAACTTCATGAACCCGAACGGCTTCGTCGCGGCCGCGTCGATCACCTCCCAGATGTCGACGCCCAACCGGTCCGCGACCCGCGCCATCTCGTTGACGAGCGCGATGTTGATCGCCCGGAACGTGTTCTCGAGCAGCTTCGTCAACTCGGCGGCTTCCGTGCTGCTGACCGGCACCACGCGCTCCAGGAACCGCCCGTAGAGCGCCGCGCCGACCGCGAGGCACCGGGGCGTGATCCCGCCGATCACCTTCGGCGTGTTCCGCGTATGCCAGACCGGGTTCCCGGGATCGACACGCTCCGGGCTGAAACAGAGGTAGAAATCCTCGCCGACCTTCAGCCCCGTACGCTCCAGGAGCGGGAGGACCAGCTCGCGCGTCGTCCCCGGATACGTCGTCGACTCCAGGACGACGAGCTGGCCCGGACGCAGCGCCGACGCGACGGCCTCGGCGGCCGCGACGACGTAGCTCAGGTCGGGATCCTTCGTCTTGCCCAGCGGCGTCGGCACACAGAGCGAGATCGCGTCGCACTCGGCCAATCGCTCCATCTCCGTCGTCGCCGAGAGGCGGCCGCTCGCGAGCGCCTCCGCGACCGCCCCGTCCGGGACGTCCCGCACGTGCGAGACCCCGCGCGTCACGCCCCCGACGACGTGCTCCGAGACGTCGAACCCGATCACCCGGTACCCGGCCCGCGCCAGTTCGATCGCCAGCGGGAGTCCGACGTACCCGAGCCCCACGACGCCGCAGACGACCTCACCCGACTCGATCCGTGCGCGCCAATCCGCTGGGATCTCCATCAGCTCCTCGCTTCTCCGGTACCCGCTCTCCACCGTGTCCCCGTATCCGCTCCCGTACCCTCGAACGCGTGCGCGTACGAGACCCCGCCCCTGGAGCCACCCTGCTCATACCCGCCCGCTCCCTCTCCGCTCCGCGGCGAAGTGCTCGACCACCGCGGCGACCAGGCCCTCCGCCGTGTACTCCTTCGCCTCGATCGCGACCGGGAGGCCGAGACGCCTCGCGGCCGCCGCCGTGACCGGCCCGATCACCGCGACGACGGCCCGGCCGAGATCCGGCCCGATGGCGTCGACGAGGTATTCGGCCGTCAGCCCCGACGCGACCGTGATCACGTCGACCTCGCCAGCCTCCAGCCTGCGGCGCAGCCCCGCCAGGCCTGCCGTGTCCGCGACCGCGCGGTACGCCTCGACCTGGTCGACGTCCGCACCCGCCGCCGCGAGCCCGTCCGCGAGCACGGGCCTCGCGGCCGCGGCGACGGGGAGCAGCACCCTCGCCCCCGCGAGCGCAGGGCCGTGCGACGCCACGAGCGCCGAGACGACTTCCTCCGCCACGTACCGATCCGGGACCACGTCCGCGCGCACGCCTCGCCGCTCCAATGCACGCGCCGTGACCGGGCCGACGCACGCGACCCGGACCCCCGACAGAGCCGACGCGTCGCGCCCCGCCTCGGACAGCGCCTCGAAGAAGAGGTCGACCCCGTTCGTGGAGTTGAACACGACCCAGTCGTAACGGCCGAGTCCGGACACGGCCCGGCGCAGGCGCGCCGGATCCGCCGGCCCGACGATCCGGATCGCGGGAAAGAGCAGGACCTCCGCGCCGTGACGCTCCAGCGCGGCGACGAGCCGCCCGGCCTGGGCGCGCGGACGCGTCACCACGACCCGCACTCCGCTCAACGGCCCCATCCGATGCACCTCCATCCCGCCTTCACCCGATCCTCGCCCTCCCCCGGAGCACCCGGCCGAGGCCGTGGACCCGGCCCCGCCAGGCGGAACGAAAACGCCCGGCACACTCGGTGCCGGGCGTCCTCCGTACTCGCCCCCTCACGCGGAAGATCGCCATCGCGCGCCGGACCGGGACTGGGCGGAGCCGCGACACTCGACCCCCACGGTACGCTCCGACCCGTGCACGCGGCGCCGGATCGCCGGCTACGGCGCCTTGCGCACCTTGCCCGAAGAGATGCAACGCGTGCACACACGCACCCGCTTCCGAACCCCCTGCTCCGTCACGATGTGGACCCTGCGAAGATTCGGAAGCCAGCGACGGCGCGTCTTGTTGTTCGCGTGGCTGACGTTGTTGCCGAAGGCCGGTCCCTTCGCGCAGACATAACAAACGCGAGCCATCTGATCCCCCTCGCTCTACTCTTCTGCGTCCCTTGCCCGGCTCACGTTCGCCGGCGCGCGGCTCGCGAGAGCCGCGCGCTCGGAAAACGACGAGCGCACCGGACCCGGCACGTTACCGTTCCCTTACCCCTCGTCCGACGACGCGGCTGCCTTCGTGGCCAGGACGGCCTCGAGGTAGCCCGTCGCGAAGCTCGCCTCGGCACGCTGCGCTTCGCCCTGCAGCGCGCCGGACGCCTCCCACGCCGACAGAACCGAATCGCTCATCGCCACCACCTGGCCGACGACCGTGAGCGTCTCGCCCGACTCGACGCTGAAGCCATCCGCGACGAGCGCCGGCGAGAGCTTCACCAGCACCGGGATCCCGCCCGGCGGCGCGGTCCAGAACGCCTCGTTGCCCAGTCGACTGGCCACCTGGATCCCATCGAGGCGGACCATCTGGCCGACGAAGTCGTCCACGCTCGCGGCGAAGTCCGACAGCTCGACCGTGACGGCCTCACTCGGAACCGCGACCGCCTCCTCCGCCTCCTCCTCGACCACGACGACCTCGCTCGGCTGGCTGTTCGCACCGAGCCAGATCATGAATCCAACCACGATGGCGATGGATGTGACCATCCACAGCCAGTTGCTCGAGCGGCCAGGGGAACCTCGGCGTTCAGTCGACGTCTGTGTCATGGAAGAACTCCTACTGGACGAGTTCGATGATTGCCATCTCGGCGGCGTCGCCGGGACGGTGGCCCAGCTGGTAGATCCGCGTGTAACCGCCGGGGCGATCCGCGAAGCGCGGGCCGATCTCGTTGAACAGCTTCGCGAGGACCTCCCGGTCCCCGATCTTCCGTGCGACCAGGCGCCGCGCATGCAGATCCCCGCGCTTCGCCTTCGTGATCAAAGGCTCAGCGTAGACGCGCAGCTCCTTCGCCTTCGCCGTCGTCGTCTCGATTCGGCCATGACGGAAGAGCGACGTCGCGAGATTCCGCATCATCGCCTCCCGATGCTCCGCCGTGCGCGAAAGATGACGGCCTTTCCTACGATGCCTCATGAGGCACCACCTTCCTCGCCTTCAGCGCCGCCGGCTGCAGCCTCGGCAGCCGACTCGGCACCCTCCTCGACCAGATAGAGCTCGCCATCCTCACCCTCTTCCAGCCGCATCCCGAAGTGCAGGTTGTGCTCCTTCAGGAACTGCCGGACCTCCTCCAGCGACTTCACGCCGAAGTTCTCGATGCCGAGCATCTGCTTCTCCGTGCGCTGGACCAGATCCGCCAGCGTCACGATGTTCTCCTTCTTCAACGAATTGACCGACCGAACCGACAGCTCCGCCAGTTCGTCGATCGGACGACGGAACAGATCGACCAGCGGCGCCGGGACCTTGACCGCGCCCGGGACCGGAGGCTGCGGCTCCTGCGACTCGCCGAACCGAAGCATGTACTCCAGATGCTTCCTCGCCAGCTCCGCCGCGTACGCGACCGCCTCCGTCGGCTGCACGCTGCCGTCCGTCTCGACCAGCATCGTCAGACGGTCGAAGTCCGTACGCTGGCCGACACGGGTCTCCTCGACCGTGAAGTTCGCACGCAGGACCGGGTTGTAGATCGAATCCACACGCACCATGTCCACCGGCGCGCCCTTCGGAAGAGGATGCTGCTCCGCCGGCACGAAACCACGACCCTTGTTCACGTACAGGACCATGTTGAGCTCACGATCGTCCTGCAACGTGAAGAAATGATGGTCCGGGTTCAGGATCGTGACCGGACCCGTCTTCTCGATCGCACGGGCCGTGACCGGACCCGCACGATCGACGCGCAATTCGAGCACCGCCTCGTCCGTCTCCGGATCCAGCGTCAGGACCAGCGACTTCAGGTTCTGGATGATCTGATGAACATCCTCGACGACGCCGGGGACCGTCTGGTGCTCGTGAAGCACCCCATCCATACGGAAGGCCCACACCGCCGCGCCACGCAGCGACGAGAGCAGGATGCGGCGCATGCTGTTCCCCAACGTATGCCCGAATCCCCGCTCCAGCGGCGCCAGCACGAACTGCGCGATGCGCCCATCCTCCGAACGCGACTCGACGTCGATCCGCTGGGGCAGGACCAATCCGGTAAGATCTAGCTCCACGGTCTACCTCCCCGGCCCTCGGCCGGTTGGTTCCTCGCGATCCACCTCTCAGCCCTACTTCGAGTAGAGCTCGACGATGAGCTGCTCCTGGACCGCCAGCGGGATGTCCGCACGACTCGGACGCTCCAGCATCCGACCGGTGCGCGTACCCTCATCCACCGCCAGCCACCGCACCATCTCCGGGCGCGTCTTCGACTCGAGCGGCGCCTGGACGGGCAGGATGTCACGCGAGGACTCACGGATACGGATCTCGTCGCCCGGCTGGACCACATAGCTCGGGATGTCGACCACCCGGCCGTTCACCTCGACGTGACCGTGACGGACGAGCTGACGCGCCTGCCGCCGGCTCGACGCGAACGCGAGACGGTACACGATGTTGTCCAGCCGGCTCTCCAGCGCGATCAACAGGTTCTCACCCGTCACGCCCGCCTGCTTCGCCGCACGCTCGTACAGCCTCCGGAAGTAACGCTCCGAGACCCCGTAGATCCGGCGGACCTTCTGCTTCTCGCGAAGCTGCTGCGAATACTCCGACGCCTTGCGACGCCTCGCCTGAGCCAGACCATGCTGGCCGGGCGCATAATTCCGACGCTCGATCGGACACTTGTCCGTATAACACTTCGTGCCCTTCAGGAAAAGCTTCTGCCCCTCCCGACGACACAGCTTGCAAACCGGACCGGTATAGCGACCCATCTCCCGGTGTTCTCTCCCGTTCTCAGACCACGACGAATGCGGGCGTCCTCCCGCCCGAACGGTATGGCGGTTTACACCCCCAGAGCCACGAGCGAATCAGACCCGGCGCTTCTTCGGCGCCCGGCAGCCGTTGTGCGGGATCGGCGTCACGTCGCGGATCGAACGGATCTGCAGACCCGCCGCCGACAGCGCCTGGATCGCGGACTCGCGCCCGCTGCCGGGCCCCTGCACACGGACATGAACCCGACGCATCCCCAGGTTCACCGCCTCGCGGCCGGCCTGCTCCGCGGCGACCGTCGCCGCGAACGGCGTCGACTTCCGCGAACCCTTGAACCCCGCACGCCCGGCGCTGCCCCAGACCACCACGTTCCCCTGCAGGTCCGTGATGCTCACGATCGTGTTGTTGAACGTCGCCTTGATGTGCGCGACGCCCTCCGCATCGACCTGACGACGGGCACGCTTCGGACGCCCACCCTTCTTCGGACTCGCCATTCCTTCAACCCCTCGACCGAGGTGTCACGCCACTACTTCTTCGGTGCCTTCTTCTTACCCGCGATCGCACGGCGAACGCCCTTGTGCGTCCGGGCATTCGTGTGCGTCCGCTGACCACGAACCGGGAGACCGCGACGATGACGGAGGCCGCGGTAGCAACCGATGTCCATGAGACGCTTCACGTTCATGGACACCTCCGTCCGCAGCGCGCCCTCCACCCGGTACTGGTTCTCGATCGTGCGACGCAGACGGTTGACCTCGTCGTCCGTCAACTCGTGCACCCGGCGGTCCGGGTTCACGCCCGTCTGGGCCAGGATCTTCTTAGACGTCGGCAGGCCGATCCCGTAGATATACGTCAACGCGATCTCGATCCGCTTGCCCCGCGGAAGATCGACTCCAGCAATACGCGCCATCTCCCTACCCCTGCCGCTGCTTGTGCCGAGGGTTCCGCTTGCAGATGACCCGGACCACCCCTGCGCGCCGGATCACCTTGCAATGCTCGCAGATCGGCCTGACGCTGCTCCGTACCTTCATTGCCGCCACCTCGATCGAATTTCTCGAACAGCTGGGAAATATAGCTCCATACACCCTTCAGATCAAGTCGACGCCCCGCGCCGGCCGCGTCGTGCCGAGGCGGGACGCCGGTCCTCGCGCGGCCTAGGCGGCGGGCGCCGGCGGCAGCGTCAGGATCCGGGCGCCGTCTTGTGTGACGGCGACGGTGTGCTCGAAATGCGCACTCCTGCGCCGGTCCCGCGTCACGACGGTCCAGCGGTCGGCGAGGGTCCGGACCTCGGCGGTCCCTTCGTTGATCATCGGCTCGATGGCGAGGACCATGCCCTCCTGGAGGCGGAGTCCTCGGCCCGGGCGTCCGACGTTCGGGACCTGCGGGTCCTCGTGAGGCTTGCGTCCGATCCCGTGCCCGACGAGGTCGCGTACGACGCTGAACCCCGCCCGTTCGGCGGTCGTCTGGATCGCGTGCCCCACATCGCCGAGCCGCTTCCCGGGGACGGCCTGCTCGATCCCTGCGGCGAGCGCGCGTTCGGTGACTTCGAGGAGCCGCACGGCTTCCGCGTCGATCTCTCCCACGGGGAAGGTCTTCGCGGAATCCGCGTACCACCCGTCGAGGAGCACGCCGACATCGATGCTGACGAGGTCGCCCTCCTCGAGGATGCGCCGATCGCTCGGGATCCCGTGCACGACCTCGTGGTTGACCGAGATGCACGTGCTCGCCGGGAAGCCGTAGAGCCCCTTGAAGGCCGGGACCGCGCCCTCGTGCCCCCGGATGAAGTCTTCCGTGAACGCGTCCAGCTCACCCGTGGTGACGCCGGGGCGGATCCGGTCCGGGATCTCCTGGAGCAGCTTGCCGATGATCTGGCCGGCCCGCGCGATCGCCTCGATCTCTTCCGCGGACTTCAAGGGAATCACTTCTCCAACGCCCCCAGGATCGCGTCCAGGACCTCGGGCACGGGGCGGTCGCCGTCGACGCGGTGGACGGGCGTCGGCCCCGCTTCGTAGTAGGCGATCAGGGGCGCCGTCTGCTCGTGGTAGACCTCGAGCCGCCGCCGGACGGTCTCCGCCGTGTCGTCCGCGCGCTCGGCCAGAGCGCCGCCGCACCGGTCGCACACGCCCGGCGACCTCGGCGGGTCCGAGTAGATGTTGTAGACGGCGCCGCACTTCGGGCACGCCCGGCGTCCGCTGATCCGTCGCACGAGCACGTCGTCGGCGACTTCGATCACGACGACGGCGTCGAGCGGCCGGTCCAGCTCGGCCAGGATCCCGTCGAGCCCCTCGGCCTGCGGGATCGTGCGCGGGAACCCGTCGAGCAGGAACCCGCCAGGCGTCGCCTCCTCGTCCGCGAGGATCTCGCGTACCAGTCCGAGCACGACCTCGTCCGGGACGAGCTCCCCGGCGTCCATGTATCCCTTCGCCGCCTCTCCCAGGGGGGTGCCCTTCGCGACGGCGTCCCGCAGCAGGTCACCGGTCGCGATGCGGGCGAGGCCCCGCCGTTCGGCGAGGAGCGCGCCCTGGGTCCCCTTCCCGGCCCCCGGAGGGCCAAGCAGTATCAGATTCATCCGTATCCCGACGTCGGCCCCGGCGCGGGCCGGGGCGCGGGTGCAAAAGACGCGAGGAGCCGTTCCCGGCCCCGTCGCGTCTCCCGCACGGTGCGCACGCCCCGATCGCTACCGGGCTCGATCACATGTAGCGCTGGCGTCCGCGGAAGCGGACCCGGCCCTTCTTCATGAACCCTTCGTAGTGCCGCAGCAGCAGGTGCTGCTGCATCTGCTGGACCGTGTCGAGCGCGACGCCGACGACGATCAGCAGCGACGTACCCCCGAAGAAGAAGAGGTTCCCGATCCCGAACAGATCGAAGAGGAGGAACGGGATCAGTGCGATCAGGGCCAGATAGATCGCGCCCGGGAGCGTGATCCGGCTGAGCACGTGGTCGATGTACTCCGCGGTCTTCGCGCCGGGCTTCACGCCGGGGATGAAACCGCCCTGCTTCTTCAGATTCTCCGCGAGATCGACCGGGTTGAAGATGATCGCGGTGTAGAAGTACGTGAAGAACAGGATCAGGAGCGAGTAGCTCAGGTAGTACCACCAGCTCCCCGGCGAGAGTGCGTCCGCGATCCCCCGGAGCACGCCCACGTTGCTGAACGTCGCGATCGTGCCCGGCACGATGATCAGCGACTGCGCGAAGATGATCGGCATCACGCCCGCCGAGTTGATGCGGAGCGGGATGAAGCTCTTCTGCCCTTCACGGATCCGGCCCCGGCCCACGACCTTCCGCGGGATCTGGATCGGGATCTTCCGAGCCGCCATCGTCATCGCGACGACGCCCGCCACGATCGCGACCATGATGGCCAGGAGCAGGACGAGCTGGAGGACCGAGAGCACCCCCGTCGTCAGCGCCTCGATCGTCCGCCCGATCGCGCCCGGGAACCCTTCGATGATCGAGAAGAAGATGAGCAGCGATGCCCCGTTCCCGATCCCGCGCTCCGTGATCTGCTCGCCCAGCCACATGACGAAGATCGCGCCGGCCGTCAGGATCAGAGCCGTCGACAGGAGGAACGTGAAGCCGGGGTTGATGACCGCGTTCCATCCCGGATTCTGCAGGAAGACGGCGTAGCCCCACGCCTGGATCAGGGCGAGCCCGACGGTCGCGTAGCGCGTCCACTGCGTCAGCTTCTTCCGTCCGTCCTCGTCCTTCTGCAGCTTCTCGATCGTCGGGAAGACGGCGGCCAGCAGCTGGAACATGATGCTGGCCGAGATGTAGGGCATGATCCCCAGCGAGAGGACCGTCGCGCGCGAGAGGGCGCCGCCGACGAACATGTCGTAGACGCCGAAGAGCGTGCCCTGAAGCTGCCCGAACTGATCCTGCAACGCGGCCACATTCACGCCCGGAGCCGTGATGTGCGCCCCGACCCGGTAGATGAGGAGCGCGAGGAGCGTGAAGAGGATCTTCTGCTTCAGCTCCGGGATGCGGAACAGGTTCGGAATCGGGTTCGACATGGAATCAGATCTCTAGCAGCTCGACGCTGCCGCCGGCGGCCTCGATCTTGGACCGCGCGCTCGCGCTGACGGCGTGCGCCTGGATCGTGATCTTGCGGCCGATCTCGCCGGTCCCGAGCACCTTGACCGGACGGCCCTTGCCCAAATCGATCAGACGGTTCGCGTGCAGCACTTCCAGCGTGATCTCATCCTCGGCGATACGGCCGAGGTCCCGCAGATTCACGATCTCGTACTCCGTGCGGAACGGGTTCTTGAACCCGCGCTTCGGGAGCCGGCGCTGCAACGGCATCTGCCCGCCCTCGAACCAGGCGTGCACCTGCCCGCCGGTCCGGGACTTCTGGCCCTTGTGCCCCCGCCCGCTCGTCTTGCCCAACCCGGAGCCCGGTCCGCGGCCCACACGCTTCCGCGTACGATGCGCACCCCGCGGACGCCGGAGATTGCTCAGGTCGATCATGATTCGTCGCCTCCCTCCACCTCGCGGACCTCGACCAGGTGCTGGACCTGGAAGATCATCCCCCGGATCGCCGGGTTGTCCGGCTTCACCACCGAACGCTGGTGCTTCAGCCCCAGCGCGGCGAGGGTCCGCTTATGCTTCTCCGGCCGTCCGATCCCGCTCCGGACCTGCGTGATCAGGAGCTTGCGCGACGTGCCGGCCTGTCTATCCTCAGCCACGGCTCACCCCCGTCAGCTCTTCGACGCTGATCCCGCGCTCCCGCGCGACCTGCTCCGGCGTGACGAGCTCCTCCAGCCCCGCCATCGTCGCACGCACGACGTTGATCGGGTTGTTCGAACCCAGGCTCTTCGTGAGCACGTCCGTCACCCCGACCGCCTCCAGGACCGCGCGGACCGGGCCGCCCGCGATCACGCCCGTACCCGGCCTCGCCGGCTTCAGCAGGACCCGCCCGGCGCCGTGCACGCCCAGCACCTCGTGCGGGATCGTGCCGTCGATCACCGGGATCTTGACCATGTTCCGACGGGCGTGCTCGAGCCCCTTGCGGATCGCCTCGGCGACCTCGTTCGCCTTGCCGAGCGCGATGCCGACCTGCCCGTTCCGGTCACCGACGGCGACCAGCGCGGTGAAGGAGAAGCGGCGTCCGCCCTTGACGACCTTGGCGACGCGATTCACGAAGATCACGTTCTCGACCAGGTCCGCATCCGGGCGCACCCGCCGTCCGCCGGCCCGTTGCTCTCTTACCATCGTTGACGTCTCCGGTTCAGAACTCCAGCCCGCCCTCGCGAGCGCCGTCGGCGAAAGCGGCCACGCGCCCGTGGTACAGATAACCGCTGCGGTCGAACACCACGCGCGTGATCCCCGCCGCGCGGGCGCGCTCCGCAAGGAGCCGGCCCGCCGCGCGGCTCAGCGCCGTCTTGTCCGTCTCGGGATCCTCGCGCAATTCCTTCAGCTCCGGTGCGAGCGTCGAGACCCCGACCCGGACCAGGCCGGCGACGTCGTCGACCACATGCCCCTGAAGGTGCTTGAGCGAGCGGTGCACCACCAGCCGCGGGCGCTCCGGCGTACCGAACACCTTCTTCCGGACCCGGCGGTGCCGCCGGAGCCGCTGGCGTTCACGCACCTGCGTCTTCGTCTTCCTCGCCATGATCCACGCTCCGGGCGACTACTTCGCGCCCGTCTTGCCGGCCTTGCGCCGGACGTGCTCACCCTGGTACCGGATCCCCTTCCCCTTGTACGGTTCCGGGCGCCGGACCGAACGGATCTCCGCAGCGACCTGACCGACCCGCTGCTTGTCGATCCCCTCCACGACGACCGTCGTCGCGTTCGGCGTGGTGATCGTGATCCCCTCCGGCTCCGGGTACTCGACCGGGTGCGAATAACCCACGTTCAGGACGAGCGTGTTCCCGCGCTTCTCCGCACGGTAACCCACGCCCACGATCTCGAGCGTCTTGCGGAACCCTTCCGTAACGCCGGCTACCATGTTCGCGGCCAGCGCACGGCTCAACCCGTGCAGCGCACGCTCCGTCTTGCTGTCGCCCCTCCGTTCGACCAGGAGCATGCCGTCTTCGACCCGGAACCCGACCTCCGGGCGGAACTCCTGCGAGAGCTCGCCTTTCGGACCCTTGACCCGGACCGTCGTGCCGTCGATCTCTACGCTGACCCCCGGAGGGAGCGGGACCGGCTTCTTCCCAATCCGCGACATCGTCCCCTCCCCGCCTACCAGACGACCGCCAGGATCTCGCCGCCGACCCGCTTGCGACGAGCCTCGGCGTCCGTCATCACGCCCTGGGACGTGGAGACGATCGCGATGCCGAGACCGTTGCGGACGCGCGGCAGCTCCCGGACACCCGCGTAACGACGAAGGCCCGGGCGCGAGACCCGCTGAATGTTGCGGATCACCGGCCGATCCTCGTGATACTTCAGATATACGCGCAGCACGCCGTGCCGCCCGTCGTCCAGGACCTTGTAGTCGTGGACGAAATGATTCTCCTTCAGGATACGCGCGATCTCGGTCTTCAGCTTCGAGACCGGCATGTCGACTCGCCGCTTCCTCGCCTGACCCGCGTTGCGGATGCGGGTCAGCATGTCGGCGATCGGATCCGTCATCATGTCTGCTTCGCTCCTACAGTATCCGGGCCCGCCCCGGACTTTTAGGAAGTGACCGTACCGGGCGCACGCGCCCTACCAACTCGCCTTCCGTACTCCCGGGATCTCGCCACGCAGCGACATTTCTCGGAAGCAGATCCGGCACAACCCGAACTTCCGCAGGTACGCCCGCGGCCGCCCGCACCGCTGACACCGGTTCCGGTGCCGGACCTTGTACTTCGGCGCCCGCCGCGCCTTTTCGATCAACGCCTTCCTCGCCATACCCTCTCGCCTCGTCTCCGAGATCCCGGCCGCGTCACTCGCCCGACCCGTTCGCGCCGATCATCACGGGCGTCATGCCGCGGAACGGCATCCCCATCTCGCGGAGCAGCGCGAACGCCTCGTCGTCGCGCGCCGCCGTCGTCGCGATCACGATGTCCATCCCGTGGATCTTCACGACCTTGTCGAAGTCGATCTCCGGGAAGATCATCTGCTCCTTGATCCCGAGCGTGTAGTTGCCCCGCCCGTCGAACGAGCGGGTCGGCACCCCGCGGAAATCGCGGATGCGCGGGATCGCGACGTTGATCAGCCGATCCAGGAACTCATACATCCGTTCGCGGCGCAGCGTGACCTTGGCGCCGATCGGCATCCCCGCCCGGAGCGCGAAGTTCGAGATCGCCTTCCTCGCCCGCGTCACGACCGGCCGCTGACCGGTGATCAGGGCCAGCTCCTCCACGACCGAGTCGAGCAGCTTCGGGTTCCGAGGCGCCTCGCCGACCCCCACGTTGACCACGACCTTCTCGATCCGCGGGATCTGGTGGATGTTCGTGTAGCCGAACTCCTCCATCAGGCGAGCCCGGACCCGTTCCTCGTAATGCCTCTGTAGTCTCGGCTTCATCGTATGCCTCGCCCGCTCAGCCCTGCGGCTTCGGGATCGGATTCCCCGACTTCGCGGCGATCCGTTCCTTCGTCCCGTCGGGCGCGATCCGCTTCCTGACCCGCGTCGGCTCGCCCGTCGACGGATCGATCAGCATCACGTTCGACGCGTGGATCGGCGCCTCGAACGTGATGATCCCGCCCTCCGGGTTCTGGGCCGACGGCCGCTGGTGCCGCTTGCGCAGATTCACGCCCTCGACCACCACGCGGTTCTCCTTCGGTAGGACGCGCAGGATCGTACCCTCGGCGCCGGCGTGGTTCCCACGGACCACACGGACCCGGTCGCCGCGGCGGACATGCATCTTCACCCGCGCGGGCGCCTTCTTGTTGCGACGCCGCCCGCTACCCATCACTGGACGCGCCATCAGATCACCTCCGGCGCCAACGAAACGATCTTCATGAACCGCTTCTCACGCAGCTCCCGCCCGACCGGGCCGAAGATGCGCGTCGCACGCGGGTCGCCGGCATCGTTGATGATGACCGCCGCGTTGTCGTCGAAGCGGATGTAGGTCCCGTCCCGGCGGCGCATCTCCTTCGCCGTACGGACGACGACCGCCTTGGCGATGTCGCCCTTCTTCAGCGTCCCGTCCGGAAGCGCCTCCTTGACGGTGACGACCACGATATCGCCCACCCGGGCGTAACGCCGGCGCGAACCGCCGAGTACACGGATGACGAGCGCCTTCTTCGCACCCGAGTTGTCGGCGATCCGCACCATCGATTCCTGCTGGATCATCGTCGCCTCACCGCGCTCGCTCGATCACCTCGAGCACGCGCCAACGCTTCGTCCGCGAGAGCGGACGCGTCTCCTGGATACGGACCACGTCCCCCTCGCGAGCGGTGTTCCGCTCGTCGTGCGCGTGGTACTTCTTCGTACGCCGGATCTGCTTGCCGTAGAGCGGGTGCGCGACCATCCGCTCGACGGCGACGACCACGGTCTTGTCCATCTTGTCGCTGACCACGGTCCCGATCCGGACCTTCCGCCTGCCTCTCGTCTTCTCCGCCATGGCCTCAACGCCCTTCCCGCGCCAGCTCGCGCTCGCGCAGGATCGTCTTGCAACGCGCGAGCTCCCTACGCAGCGCCCGCAAGAGCGCCGGGTTCTCCAACGACTGCGTCGCGCTACGGAAGCGCAGCCGGAACAGTTCCTCGCGGATCTGCCCGATGCGATCCTCGATCTCGCTCTCCGTCAGCTCGCGAATCTCGGATGCCTTCACTTCGCACCTCCAGCGGCGGCGCCCTCCCGGACGACGAACCGGCACCGGACCGGCAGCTTCGCCGCAGCCAGCTCGAGCGCACGCCGGGCGAGCGACTCGGATACGCCCTCGAGCTCGAACATGACCCGGCCGGGCTTGACGACCGCGACCCAGTGCTCCGGGTTCCCCTTCCCCTTCCCCATTCGCGTCTCGGCCGGCTTCTTCGTGACCGGCTTGTCGGGGAAGATACGGATCCAGACCTTCCCGCCACGGCGGATGTGACGCGTCATCGCGACACGGGCCGCCTCGATCTGGCGGTTCGTGATCCACCCCGGCTCGGTCGACTGGAGCCCGTAGTCCCCGAAGGCGACCGTGTTGCCGCGGTTCGCCATCCCGGTCCTACGGCCCTTGAACTGCTTCCGATATCTGATTCGCTTCGGCGCTAACATGCTCGCATCGTCCTTCCTCGGGGCGGCCGGCCCCTGGGCGCCGCACCCCCGGCCCTAGCCTCTGGACCTCAGGCGCCGGTCGAATACGTCCGGCCTCGCCGGTCCTCGACCACCTCGCCCTTGAAGATCCACACCTTCACACCGATCGCGCCGTACGTCGTCATCGCCGTCGACTGCGCGTAATCGATGTCGGCGCGCAGCGTGTGCAGCGGTACTCGCCCTTCGTGATACCCTTCCGTACGCGCGATCTCGGCGCCGCCGAGGCGGCCGCTGCACTGGATCTTGATCCCCTCGGCGCCCGCGCGCATCGCGTTCTGCACCGCGCGCTTCATCGCACGCCGGAACGAGATCCGCTGCGTGAGCTGGTGCGCGACGTTGTCCGCGACGAGCTGCGCGTCCAGCTCCGGGCGCTTGATCTCCTCGACGTTGATCGAGACCTCGCTCTTCGTCAGGTGGGCCAGCTCGTCACGCAGACGGTCGACCTCGGCGCCCTGCTTGCCGATCACGACGCCCGGGCGCGCCGTGTGGATCGTCACCACGATCTTCTGCGGCTTGCGCTCGATCTCGACCTCCGCGACCGAGGCCCGGGCCAGCCGCTGGTGGAGGTACTTCCGGATCGTCTCGTCTTCCTTCAGCAGCTCGTGGAAGTTCCGCTCAGCGTACCAGCGCGACTTCCACGGCTTCACGATCCCGAGCCGGAACCCGTGCGGATGCGTCTTCTGTCCCATACCTACTCCTTCCGGTCCACGACGACGACCACGTGGCTCGTCGGCCGCCGGATCGGGGCCGGCCTCCCCATCGCCGCCGCACGCCACCGCTTCAGCAGCGGGCCTTCGTTGACGTAGGCTTCCTTGACGAAGAGATCGTCCACGTCCACGTACTCGCCGGCGTTCTCCGCCTTGGCCTTCGCGTTCGCGACCGCAGAGCGCAGCGTCTTCTCGATCTGCTCGGCAGCCTTCTTCTTCGAGAACTGGAGGATGCCGTACGCCTCCCCCACGCTCCGGCCGCGGATCAGGTCGACGACCAGCCGCATCTTACGCGGGCTCTGCCGCACGAACTTCGATACCGCACGGGCTTCCATGACTCGCCTACCTCGCTCGCGAGCGCTTGTCGGCCAGCTTCCCGCCGTGGCCCCGGAAGAGGCGGGTGGGCGCGAACTCGCCCAGCTTGTGACCGACCATGTTCTCCGTGATGTAGACCGGGATGAACTTGTTGCCGTTGTGCACCGCCAGCGTATGGCCGACGAACTCCGGCGAGATCGTCGAGGAACGAGCCCACGTCTTGAAGACGCGCTTCTCGCCTCGCTCGTTCATCTCCTGGATCTTCGCCAGCAGCTTGGCGTCGATGTACGGTCCCTTCTTGATCGATCGTGCCATGGTCCCTACTTCGTCGACTTGCCGCGCCTGCGCCCGCGCACGATGTACTTGTTCGACTCCTTCTTGCGCCGACGGGTCTTGACGCCCTCCGGCTTGCCCCACGGCGAGACCGGCGGACGCCCACCGGAGGTCCGGCCCTCGCCCCCGCCCAGCGGGTGGTCGATCGGGTTCATCGCAACGCCGCGCACCTTCGGGCGGCGGCCACGCCACCGGTTCGCGCCGGCCTTACCCACCTTCTTCAGCTCGTGGTCCTGGTTCCCGACCTGCCCGATCGTGGCGAAGCACTCCTTGCGGACCATCCGCACCTCGGTCGAGGGGAGGCGCAGCGTGATGTAGTCGCCCTCCTTCGCCACGACCTGCGCGCCGCTCCCGGCCGAACGGACGATCTGTCCGCCCTTCTTCGGCTTGAGCTCCACGTTGTGGACCACCGTGCCGAGCGGGATCTCGCCGAGCGGGAGCGCGTTGCCGACCCGCACGTCCGAGCCCGGGCCGCTCACGATCACGTCCCCGACCTTCAGCCCGCGCGGGTGCAGGATGTAGCGCTTCTCGCCATCCGCGTAGTGGATCAGGGCGATGTTCGCCGACCGGTTCGGGTCGTATTCGATCTCCGCGACCCGGCCGGGGACGCCGTACTTGTCGCGCTTGAAGTCGATCCGCCGGTACAGCCGCTTCGCCCCGCCCCCGCGGCGCCGGCTCGTGATCCGGCCGTGATGGTTCCGGCCCCCGCTCCGCTTGAGCGGCTCGACCAGCGAACGCTCCGGCCCGGACCGCGTGATCTCGTCGTAGACGCCGACCGCACGGAACCGGGAGCCCGGCGTCACCGGCTTGAACTTCTTGATCGGCATCAGACCCCCTCGTAGACGTCGATCTGCTCACCCGGCGCGAGCTTCACCAGCGCCTTCTTGTACCCGGGGCGGCGTCCGACGGCGCGGCCGACGCGCCGCCACTTCCCCGGGTAGTTCGCGGTCCGGACGTCGACGACCCGCACACCGAAGAGCTGCTCGACGGCGTGGCGGACCTCGATCTTGTTCGCGTCCCTCGCCACGACGAACGCGTAGGTCCGGCAGTCCTTCGAATCCGGCTCCGACAGGTCGGTGGTCCGTTCCGTGACCACCGGCCGGAGGATCACCTGCCGTGGATCACGCATTCGCCACCTCCTCCTCCGCATGCTCGAGCGCCGCGGCCTCGATCACGACCGTATCGGACCACAGCACGTCGTAGGCGGACTCCTCGCCGAACGGCCGGACCTCGACGCCCGGGATGTTCCGGGCCGACAGGTAGACGAGCGGCTGATGCCCGTCCGTCAGCAGCAGCACATTGCCCTCGGCGCCGACGCCCTCTAGGAGCGCGATGATCCGCTTCGTCTTCGGCGCGTCCAGCGTGAGCGCCTCGTAGAGCAGGACCTTGCCGTCCTGGGCGCGCGCGTTGAACGCCGACCGACGCGCCAGCCGACGGACCTTCTTCGGCACGCGCTCGCGGAAATTCCGCTCCGGACGCGGGCCGAAGACGACCCCGCCGCCCCTCCACTGTGGCGCCCGGGTCGAGCCCTGCCGGGCCCGACCGGTACCCTTCTGACGCCACGGCTTGCGGTTGCCGCCCGAGACCGCGCTCCGCGTCTTCGTCCCGGCCGTCGCCTGGCGCTGGTTCGCCAGGTATGCCTTCACCGTCTGCCACAGCGCCGGCTCGTGTACCGTGCCGTCGAAGAGCCAGGCCGGCAGCTCGCGCTCGCCTCGCCGCTCCCCTTCGGCAGAATAGACCGGTGCCTTGTACATGGCCAACTCTCTCGTATCGTCCGGGCGCTTCACGCCTTGCGAATCTCAACGACGCTGTTCCGTGTACCGGGAACGGCGCCCCGGAGGAAGATGAGGTTCCGCTCCGGCTCCACCCGCACGACCACGAGGTTGCGCTCCGTGTGCCGCACGTTCCCCATCTGCCCCGGCAACTTCTTACCCTTGATCACCCGCGACGGATCGGTCCCCATCCCGATCGCGCCGGGACCGCGGTACCGCGGGTGCCCGTGCGACGCGGGCCGGCCGCTGAATCCGTAGCGCTTCACCACGCCCTGGAAGCCCCGCCCCCGCGTCGTGCCCCGGACATTGACCCGCGAACCGACCGCGAACTGCTCGACCGTGAGCGTCTGGCCCGGCTCGTACGCGGCCGGGTCCTCGACCCGGAACTCACGCAGCACCGCAGGCGCGTACTCGAGTCCCGCCTTCGCGGCGTGGCCCCGCTCCGCACGGGAGGTGCGCTTCGCCTTCTGCGCGCCCCACCCGATCTGGATGGCGCGGTAGCCGTCCCGCTCCTCCGTCCGGACCTGGACGACCGGGCACGGACCCGCCTCGATGACCGTGACCGGGACCACGGCGCCAGACTCGTCGAAGATCTGGGTCATCCCCAGCTTGCGTCCGATGATCGCCGCCATCGCCGCCCCCGCCTAATCTACCTTGATCTCGACGTCGACGCCCGCCGGTAGATCCAGCTTCGTCAACGCATCGATCGTCTGCGGCCGCGAGTCCTTGATCTCGATCACACGCTTGTGCGTCTTCAGCTCGAACTGCTCACGGCTCTTCTTGTCGATGTGCGGCGAGCGCAGGACCGTCCAGCGCTGGACGCGCGTCGGAAGGGGGATCGGCCCCCCTACCCTCGCCCCCGTCTTCTCCGCCGTACGCACGATGTCCGCGGCGGTCTGGTCGATCACCGCGTGATCGAACGCCTTGAGTCGGATCCGGATCTTCCCAGCCATGCTCGCTCACCCATTCTTCTGCCCCGCCGGGAACCCGGCGTGGGAAACGGACCCGGGCCTTGTGCCCGGGCCCGTGCTCGCCCGTCCTACTGCAGGATCTCCGTGACCACGCCGGCGCCGACCGTGCGGCCGCCCTCGCGGATCGCGAAGCGAAGCTCCCTCTCCATCGC